>Ga0209948_1000514_pt1 | contig 11270 bp, 8 predicted proteins | sample SalPonR2_C_D2_MG_FD_185709 | JGI IMG/M metagenome (GOLD analysis project Ga0209948, IMG submission 185709) | Salt pond soil microbial communities from South San Francisco under conditions of wetland restoration - Salt Pond MetaG R2_C_D2_MG... ... | reverse complement strand
AGGTCGGGCGGAGCTGAATCCGCGGGTCGGACCGCGACAAGCTCATGTATAAAAAACGATTTTCCTCCGATAACAGCCTGGCTCAAGCCTTAGGAGCCGAACAGATACGGGAGACTTGCGGACTATGGGAGAATATTCTCCTTAGCTCGCGTTTCCCCCGGCCAAAAATGGCGTCTAACGCTCTAAAACACGGCAGAAACGCGCTATTTCCTATTCATAACAGGAGGTTACGATGGTCCGACCCGCGGTGTTCGCTGTGTTACTCGCATTGGTGGCTGTGTCGGCGCAGGCCAGCGAGCCGCATGTGCACGGACTGGCGAGGCTCACGGTGTCGTTGGATCAGCAGACCCTGACCATCGCGCTGTCGTCGCCGCTCGACAATCTCGCGGGATTCGAGCATGCCCCGCGCACAGAAGCGCAGAAAGCCGCGCTCGAGCAGATGGTCGCCACGCTGGAACGCCCGGGGGAACTGTTCCAGGCGACGGCCGCAGCAGGATGCACGCCCTCTTCCACGAACATCGAGTCGCCGATCCTGGAAGACCATTCGTCGCACGACCACAATCATCATGATCATGATCATGATCACCACCACGATCACGATCACAACCACGCCGACCTCTACGCCGAATACACCTTCGATTGCGTACAACCGTCCCGGCTCAGCAATCTCACCGTTGCCCTGTTCGAAGCCTTCCCCCGACTCGAACGCATCGACGCCGAAGCCGCCCTCCCGGGTCGCCAGATAGCCGCGGGCCTCGAGCCGGACGACAACGTTTTCAACCTGCGCTGATGACCGCAGCCGACCTCGACATCGAAGCCCACAAGAACCTGGTCGTACGTGTCCGCGACCTGCGTTTCGCGTGGCCGGAAAGCGACCCCTGTCTCGACCTGCCGGCATTCGACATCGTCCGCGGCCGGCATGTGTTTCTTTACGGCCCCAGCGGCTGCGGCAAGAGCACCCTGCTCAACCTGCTGGCCGGCGTGCTTCGCCCAGCGCAGGGCGAACTACGCCTGCTCGAGACCGATCTCGACCAACTCTCGGGCGCCGCCCGCGATCGCTTCCGCGCCAATCACATCGGTTTCATCTTCCAGCAATTCAACCTCATCCCCTACCTTTCGGTACTCGACAACGTCCTGTTGCCTTGCCGCTTCTCGAAACGCCGTGCCAACCGCGCCCAGGAACAGTCCCCTTCCCTGCATGACGAGGCCTGCCGCCTCCTGCGTCACCTCGATCTCGACGCCTCCCTGTGGCGCCGGGACGCGACCGCGCTCTCCGTCGGCCAGCAGCAACGCGTCGCCGCCGCCAGAGCCCTGATCGGCCGGCCCGAACTGGTGTTCGCCGACGAACCCACCTCCGCGCTCGACGAGGAACGCCAGGCCGCGTTCCTCGCCCTGCTGCGCCAGGAGTGTGTCGCCGCCGGGGCCGCCCTGTTATTCGTCAGCCATGACCGCCGCCTCGCGGCCGGCTTCGACGAACAGCGCTCGCTGGCGACGCTCAACCGCACGGTGCCGGCCTGATGCCGGGACTCATCAAGCTCGCTCTGTTGAGTGCATGGAACCGGCGCTACAGCCTCGGTCTCACGATGCTCGCCATCGCGCTCGCGGTGACGCTGCTGCTCGGCGTCGAGCGCATCCGTCACGAGGTCCGCGATGGCTTCGCCCAATCCGTCTCCGGCACCGACCTGATCGTGGGCGCTCGCTCCAGCCCGCTGCAACTCGTCCTCTACAGCGTCTTCCGCCTCGGCGCAGCCACGCACAACATGAGCTGGAACAGTGCGGAACGCATCGCCGCCCATCCGGCGGTCGCATGGACCATCCCGATCTCGCTCGGCGATTCGCATCGCGGCTACCCGGTGGTCGGCACCACTCCGGACTACTTCACATACTTCCAGCACGGCGATCGCGAGCCGCTCCGGCTCGCCTCCGGACGCCCCTTCGCCGACCTTTTCGAGACCGTCATCGGCGCCGAGGTCGCCAAGCAACTCGGCTATGTCCGGGGCGACGAGATCACCCTCAGCCACGGCATTGGCGGCACGCGACTCATGGAACATGCGGACAAGCCGTTCACCGTCGTCGGCGTGCTCGCGCGCACCGGCACGCCGGTGGATCGCAGCGTGCACATCAATCTCGCCTCGATGGAAGCCATTCATCTCGACTGGGCCGGCGGCGCACCCCTGCCCGGCCTGGATATCTCGCCCGAACAGGTCACGCGTTTCGATCTCGAACCCAAGAACATCACGGCGCTGCTGGTCGGGCTCGAAAGCCGTGCGGCCGTATTCCGCATCCAGCGCGAGATCAACCGCGCCGAGGAAGAGGCGCTCATGGCCGTGCTGCCGGGCGTCGCGCTTGCGCAGCTGTGGCAATTGGTCGGCGTTGCGGAACAGGCCTTGCTGCTGATCTCCGCGCTGGTGGTCGTGGTCAGTCTCGTCGGCCTCGTCGCGGCCATGCTGACGGGACTCGACCAGCGACGCCGCGAACTCGCGATCCTGCGCTCGAGCGGCGCACGCCCGCGCGACGTGTTCGCACTGCTCGCCCTCGAAGGCGGCCTCGTGACATTGAGCGGCGTGCTGCTCGGCCTGCTGCTGCTCACGGCGCTGCTGTTGTTCGGCGCGCCCGTCGTCGAGGCCCGCCTGGGCCTCGGCCTGGAACTCGTCGCACCGGGCCTGCGGGAACTCCGGCTACTTGGACTGGTCTTGCTGGTAAGCATGCTCGCCTGCCTGCTGCCCGGCTGGCGCGCCTATCGCATCTCGCTGGCCGACGGCCTGACACCGCGCGTCTAGCCCCGCAGCACCACGGACACCGGACCCCACATGGACACCGACCCCATGAGAGACACTCAATGACGAAATTCTTCGCATGGCTCGCCGCAGCAATCGTCGTCGGCGCGGTGGTTTTCCTGCTGGTCCCGGAAGCGCCGGACCTCGCCGGGTCGCCTGCCGGCGAAACCGATCGGTCGCCTGCAACCGGCGCGCCGACCCGCGAAACCTCGGAGCGCAGCACGGCCGCCGCGTCGGCCCGCACGGCGGAGTTCGAGGTCGGCGAGCGCCTCCCGCCGGCCATGATGGAGCGCGCCTCGGAGTACCCGGAAATCGAGTGGGACAGCCTCATGCCAGCCGACTGGGATCCGCTCGAGGTGTTCCAGGACCTGGACATCGATGCGCTGGATGACGCCGACCCACGTGCGATCGAGGCGCTGGAGACGCTCCGGGCGGCCTGGGACGAGGCGCCGACCAACGACGCGCTGGCCGGCACCGCGGGGCGCATCGCCGGCTTCCTCGTGCCCCTCGACTGGCAGGCCGAGAGCTTCCGCGAGTTCCTGCTGGTGCCCTATTTCGGCGCGTGCATCCACACGCCCCCGCCGCCGGCCAACCAGATCATCCATGTCATCGCGGATCCGCCGGTTACCGAGCACGGCATGATGGAAGCGATCTGGGTCGAGGGGCGCTTCGAGATCGCCGCGAGCGAGACGGAGATGGGCCGTTCCGGCTACCGCATGTACGCCCATGGCGTGACGCGTTACGAGTGGTGAAGACTCGGGAATTGCGGGTCGCTGACACTCAAGAATAGCGCGCCGCGGCCGACACATAAGCTGTAACGATGGCTGGGCCATTCGTGCGCCCGTGCGCCACTGATGGCCCGTGCCGGGGCAAACACAAGGACAGTTCCCATGCCCGTAGTCTGGCGTTCCCGAATGACGACCGGCAACGACTTGATCGACCAGGATCACAAGTACCTGCTTGCCCTGTTCAATTCCATCGAGCTTGCGCTCAGCAAGCCCGAACTGATGCGCTACCTGCCGACGTTTTTCCGCCAGCTCGTGGACTACACGGCCGATCATTTCTCCCGCGAGGAACAGATCCAGCTCAAGGTCAACTATCCGAACTACCTGCCGCACAAGCGCCAGCACCTCGAGATCATCGAGCGGCTCGAGACGCTTCACGCCCGTGTCATCGAGGAACTCGGGCCGTCACCCGAGGACGCCGACCAGGACGGCGAGGTGCCGCGGCCCACGGCCGAGGATCCCGAAGTGGTGCGCAAGCGGCTGGAATCGGAGGTGCTGGCTTTGGCGCGCGAATGGGTGATCAATCACGTGCTGAAGTCGGACATGGACCTGCTGCCCTACCTCAAGGCCTACCCGCGCAATTTCACCTGACGCGCGAGTTCACGCGACGCTCGAGTTCATCCGGCGAGCCATTTCACCTGACGCGCGACTCCTCAATCAGCAGGTCCACCACCGCCTCGAGCGCTTCCCGTTGCGAAGCGCCTCCGGCGAGCGCCCGCTCATAGGCCGCGACCTGGCGGTGCGCGCTTGTGCCGCGGTCGAGAATCGTGAAGGCGTGCTCCACTTCGGCAGTGCAGCCGAGCGCGTCCGAGTCCTCGCGCACCAGCTCGATCAGCTCGGCGAGGTTGTCGCGATGCGGCACGATCGCGCCGCGTCCCAGGTCCACCAGGCCTTCGTCGAAGCTGTAGCGCATCGCGCGCCAGCGATTCTCCATGAGCAGCATGCGCGCATAGGTCCGCCAGCGCTGGTTGTTGACCCGCAGCCGGTACAGCATGCGCAGCAAGGAGACGTTGATTGCCGCGATGCAGATCGCGTCCTCGATGCGCGTGCACACGTCCATCACGCGGGTCTCCAGCGTCGGGTAACGCGCGCTCGGGCGCACGTCCCACCAGATCTTCGTGCCGTCCTCAATGAGGCCCGCATCGACCATCACCTCGATGTGGCGCGCGTATTCCGCCCAGCTGGCGAAAGTCTCCGGCATGCCGGTGCGCGGCAACGCGTCGAACACAGTCAGGCGAAACGACTTCAGGCCGGTGTTCTCACCTTCCCAGAAGGGCGAGGAGCACGACAGCGCCAGCATGTGCGGCAGAAAATAGGCGAACTGGCTCATCAGGTCGATGCGCGTCTCTTCGTCCTCGATCCCGACGTGCACGTGCATGCCGCAGATCAGCAGGCGCCGCGCCGTGGCCTGCAACTCCCTGCCGAGCGTGTCGTAGCGTTCCTTGTCGGTGTGGCGCTGGTCGAGCCAGTGCGCGAAGGGATGCGTCGAGGCCGCGATCGGCGCACAGCCATGGCGCTCGGCGACGCGGCCGACGCATTCGCGCATGCGTCCCAGCTCCTCGCGCACCTCGGCGATGCTCTCGCAGACCTTGGTGCCGACCTCGATTTGCGAACGCAGGAATTCCGGGCTGACCTGGCCGCGCGCCTCCATCTCGTGTTCGCAGTCCTCGATCATCGATTCGGGCATGTCGGTCACGAGATCGCGTGTCTTGCGGTCGACGAGCAGGTATTCCTCCTCGACGCCGATCGTGAAACTCGGTTCTTTAGCTTTCATCCCCTGGCTCCCCAAATTTCCGATACAGCGTCTCGTCGGCCAGGATCTCCTCGAGCACCTCTCCGAGAATGCCCGCCCAGCGGGTAATGCCCTCGGGGTGATCGATGAGGTCCTGGCGGATCTCGATGGAAACATGGGGCAGGCCGCCGCCCTCCGCGTGGTGGTCCACCGTGTGGTCCGCGGGCGCCTTGCCTGAATAGGGTTCGTTATCGCCGACCGCGATGCCGCGGGCCTGCAGCTTGTCGAGCAGCGGCACCGGGATGCGCGGATCCTTGTCCCACAGGATGCCGATCTGCCACGGTCTGCGGACCTGCTTGAAGATCGGCGTGAAGCTGTGGACGGCGACGAACGCCGGAACGATGTTGCGCCGCTCGAAGCTCTCGAGGCGGCGTCGGATCGCCTGGTGATAGGGATAGAAGAACTGGCGGGCGCGTTCCGCTTTGTCGTCCCGGCTCAACCCCTGGTTGCCGGGAATGAATTCGCCGTCGCTGACCGCGAGAATCGAGGTGGGATCGTCCAGGCCCCGGTTACAGTCCACCACGAGCCGCGAGTACCCCGCCAGCACCGCAGGGGCGTCGAGCCGTTCGGAGAGCAGCTCCGCGACCGCACCCGCGCCGATGTCACAGGCGATGTGCCGGCCCAGCGCCAGCTCGTCCAGGCCGAGATCCTGGAGCGCCGCCGGAATCCGCCGGCTCGCGTGATCGCAGACCACCAGCAACCGCGCCCGGCCGTGGGGGTTCAGGACGCGAAACGGCCCGGGTTCTCCCGGTCCGATCAGTGCGCTTTGCCGTCCGGACGCCGCCGTCCCCGCCGATCCCGCGGCCTCGCCTTTGGCGCCGGGCATGGTGCCCGAAATCCTTGTCATCGCCGCAGTGTACCGCGCGGGGGGAGATGCCGAAACGGGCAATGACCGCAGCACGCCCCACCCGGGACGGGGCGGCCCGACAGATTGCAGGTGGAGGCGGCTCTCGGGTTTTTCACACCGGGCGCCGGATGCGGTGCGTCGGTCTCAGGCCAGGCGCAGCGCTGGCTGGCCGCCGCGGGCCTGGAAGCGCGGAAAGTCCGACACTGGCGCCGGGGCCGCGATGTGGAAGCCCTGCACGTACTCGACGCCGATGCCGGCCAGCATCTCCAGCGCATCGCGAGACTCGACATGCTCCGCCACCATGCGGATGCCCATCGCCTTCCCGACGCGATGAATGGCGTCGATCATGCACTGGTGGACGTGGTTGGTCGTGATATTGCGCACGAAATTGCCGTCGACCTTGATGTAGTCCACCGGCAGGTTCTGCAGGTAGCTGAACGACGACAGGCCGTTGCCGAAATCGTCCAGCGAGAACTCGCAGCCGTGCGCTTTAAGCTGGTTCATGAAATGGACCGCCCGGCCGAGATTCGAGATGGCCGCCGTCTCGGTGATCTCAAAGCAGATGGTGCGCTCGGCCGGCTGATGCTCTTCGATGGCAGCGAGGACGAACTCGAGGAACTTGTCGTCGTTCAGCGACGTGCCGGACAGGTTGATGGAGAGAGTGTAGCCGTCGTCCTGCCCGTCCTGCCCATTCTGGCCCGGCTTGTAGGCCAGTTGTTCGAGCGCCTGGGTAATCACCCAGCGATCGACCATCGGCATGATGTTGTAACGCTCGGCTGCCGGAATAAAGGCGTTCGGCGGCACCATGCGATCGTGCTCGTCGCGCATGCGGATGAGCAGTTCGTAGTGACCGCGCCGGTCCGGGTTGTCGCCGATGGCGACGATGGGCTGGAAATACAGTTCGAGACGGTCCTCGTCGATGGCGCGCGTGATGCGGGACACCCATTGCATCTCGGCATGACGCTCGGGGGCCGCGCCGTGCTGGTAAACATGCACCCGGTTGCGACCCAGGTCCTTCGCCGAGTAACAGGCCACGTCCGCCGCCGACAGCAGGCTCTCGATGCTCTCGGATTCTTCCTGGATCGCTACCAGCCCGATGGATACGCCGATATCGAAAGCCGCTTCCTTGACCACGAAGCGATAGTCGCGGATCGCGCTGCGCATCTCGTTGGCGATCTCCACGGCGCGATCCAGGGAGCAGTTCTGCAGCAGCACGCCAAACTCGTCACCGCCGAGTCGCGAGACGGTATCGGTGCCGCGCACGAAGGTACGGATGAGGGCGGTCACCTGGCGCAGCAACTGGTCGCCGGCGGTGTGCCCGCACGTGTCGTTGACCACCTTGAACTGGTCGAGATCGAGATAGAGCAGCACATGCGACGCGCCAGCGCGCGCGGTGGTGAGCGCCTCTTCGAGACGGATCTCGAACTCGCGGCGGTTGATCAGCCCGGTGAGTGAATCGTGCGCAGCATGGTGCGCCAGCTGGCGGCGCAGCTGCCGCTCCTTGCTGACGTCATGCAGCACCAGCACCACCCCCGCCACTTCGCCGCTGGTGCCGCGAATCGGCGCGGCCGAATCCTGGATGGGGATCTCGCGACCGCTGCGGGAAATGAGGATCGAATGCTGGCCGACCTCGGTAAGCGCACCGTCGCGCAGGCAGACTTCCGCGGGGTTTTCCAACGTGTGGCCGCGGGTCTCGTGGCGCAGCATGAAGACTTCGCGCACCGGGCGGCCGCGCGCCTCGGCCAGCGGCCAGCCGGTCAGAGTCTCGGCCACCGGGTTGAGGTAATCGACGCGCCCCTCGTTGTCGGTGGTGATAACGCCGTCGGCGATGGAACTGAGCGTGACCTGGGCGCGTTCGCGCTGCGCATGGACTTCGAGCTCGGCGCGCTTGCGCTCGGTGATGTCCGACAGGGTGCCCTCGTGGCCGATCATCATGCCGGTGTCGTCGAGCAGGGTGCGCGCGTTCTCCAGCACGACGATCTCGCTGCCGTCCCTGCGCCGGAGGCGCAGCTCGGCGTTACGCAGGTTGCCCTCGCGGTAAAGCGCCTCGAGCATCAGGCTGCGTTCGTCGGGGTCGATGTAGAGTTCCGCCGTGCTTTCGAGCGCCATCAGTTCGCCGGCCGAGTCGTACCCCAGCATCTGCACGAGGCTCGGGTTGCAGGAGATGAATCGGCCTTCCTTCGACACCTGGTAGACGCCGTCGAGCACCTTCTCGAACAGGCCCCGGAAGCGGCTCTCGCTGACTCTGAGCGCGCGCTCGGCGCGCTTGCGGGCGATCGCGATGCCGGCCAGCTGGATGATGCGGCTGAACAGGTCGAGGTGCTGCGTCAACGAGGTCTTGGCGCCCTTGATGTAGACGGCGAAGGCGCCGAGCACGCGGCCGTCCGCGTCGTGGATCGGCGCAGACCAGCAACCGGCGTAGCCGTGGCGTAGGGCTCGCTCGCGATGCGTCGCCCACATGGGCGCCGTCCCGATGTCGGCGGTGCAGACCGTCTCTTCCTGCGGGCCGGGGAACAGGCCGTGATTCTCGAAATCGCTGAAGCAGATGCGCTCGACCTCGGCGCGGAACGACTCCGGCAGGTCGGGGCCGGCGCGCATCTTCAGTTCGTTGTGGGTTTCGTCGAGCACGTACAGCGCCGGATGCAATTCCGGCACGATGCGCGTCAGCGCCTCGGCCGCCGCCGACAGAATATCCGTCAGCGGGGCGTTCGCGGCGATGCGCTCGAGGATCATGCGCTCGCCGTAGGCCCGCAGCTCGGCGTGCTTACGCTCGCGGATGTCGAGCAGCGTGGCGCGGATCATGTGGCGCCCACCGAACTCGATGCGCGCGAGCCGGATCTCGCAAGGGATCAGTTCTCCGTCGGCGTTGCGGTGCACCCACTCGAACTGTTCCTGGTGTCCGGCCAGGACCGATTCCATACGCTGTTTCGACGCTTCGGGCGTGGGCCGGCCGTCGGCTTGCGTCTCGGGGCTGAGGTCTTCGGGCCTGCTGGTGAGCAGGCGGGCGCGATTGACCTTGAACAACTCCAGGGCTTTTTCGTTGCCGTCGGCGAAGTACCCGGTCTTGGGATCGAGGACGACGATGGCCTCGGGTGCGCTGTCGACGAGCGAACGGTAACGCGCCTCACTCTCGCGCAATGCGCTTTCCGCCTCGAGCCGTTCGCTCATGTCGCGGATGGCGAGCACGAAAATCTTGCGGCCGCCCCTCTCCGTGGCGCTGGCGACGAGTAGATCGACCGGGAATTCGCGATGATCGACGCGCCGGCCGGTGCCGCTGGTGGGCGACAGGTCGAGCTGGGTGTTCTCGCGGACGCGGGCGAGTTCCTCGAGATAGTCGGTGATACGGCGGCCTGGCGGCATGAGGAGGATCGTGCCGATGCTTTCGCCGACCAGGTCGCTGGCCGCGCGGCCGAACATGCGCTCGCCGGTGACGTTCATCGAGCGAATCCGGCCATTCACGTCCACCGACAGGATGCTGTCCTTGATGTTGTCCAGCAGCACCCGCAGGCCGTCCTCGCCCTCGGTCGGCGGGCTTGGCGCGTTTCCCTGCGGCTCGTAATCCGCGAGCCGGCTCTCCAGCGACTTCAGCTCCTTCTCGTAGCTGCGGTACTGCCGATGCACCGACGCCACCAACGCCTCCAGCCGCGCCCTCTCGGGCGAGGCCAGGCTCAGCGCTGACTGGAGTTGCTTGCGCAGGATCGGATGCATTGAGCCCCTTCGGGTCGGGTCGGACCGCCGTAAATCAATGAATTATCTGAGATAACCAATACAAATTGGCACCTCAAAAACGCTTAGAAGCGATTTTTACACCGCTTTTTCGCAATCTAACTAAGAGATTTAATCGGCGGAAGGGGGCTGAGCTTGAGCATTAGGGCGCGACAAACAGGGCGAATTTCGCCATCTAAGCGCTTATATCAGCTCAAATTTCGAGAATAGCCTTTGGGGATCAGGCAGTTGTCGCGGTCCGACCCGCGCGCTTGCGCTCATGCTCCTTGAGGAAGCGCTTGCGGACGCGAATGGCCGCCGGCGTGATCTCAACGAGCTCATCGTCGTCGATGAACTCGATGGCCTGCTCGAGCGTCAGCCGGATCGGCGGGCTGAGCGTCAGCGCCTCGTCTTTCGACGCCGCGCGAATGTTGTTGAGCTGCTTGGCCTTCAGAGGATTGACGGTGAGGTCGTTCTCGCGGCTGTGGATCCCGACGACCTGGCCCTCGTAAACCTCATCGCCCGCCCCGGTGAACAAGCGGCCACGTTCCTGCAAGTTGAACAAACCGTAGGCCAGCGCCTTCCCGGTGCCATTGGAGATGAGCACGCCATTGGTGCGCTGGGCCAGACGATCCGCTTTCACAGGCGCATAGCAGTCGAAGACGTGATGCATGAGCCCCGTGCCCGAGGTCATGCTACGGAAATCCGACTGGAAGCCGATGAGCCCGCGGCTCGGCACACGGTAATCCAGCCGCACCCGGCCGAGGCCGTCCGGCACCATGTCCAGCAGGTCACCGCCCCGCGCCCCGAGCTGCTCCATCGTCGCGCCCTGGTGACGCGTCTCGACATCCAGCGTCACCAGCTCCCACGGCTCCTCGTAGACGCCGTCGGCATTGAGCCGCTTGATCACCTTCGGCCGCGACACCGCCATCTCGTAGCCTTCACGACGCATCGTCTCGAGCAACACCGAAAGATGCAGCTCGCCACGTCCGGAGACCAGGAATCGTTCCGCGTCCTCCGTGTCCTCGATGCGCAGCGCCACGTTGTGCACCGCCTCGCGATACAGACGCTCGCGCACCTGGCGACTGGTCACGAACTTGCCGTCGCGCCCGGCGAACGGCGAATCATTTGTCTCGAAGGTCATCTGGATGGTCGGCTCATCCACCGTCAACGCCGGCAACGCCTCAGGCTTGCCCGGCTCACACAAGGTGTCCGAGATGCGCGGGTGATCAAGTCCGGCGAAACACACGATCTCCCCGGCCTCCGCCTCGTCCACTTCGACACGCTTCAGGCCAAGAAAGGAATAGACCTGCATGACTTTCTCGTTGCGCACCGAGCCATCCGCGCCGACCACCGTCACCGGG
>Ga0209948_1000509_pt1 | contig 11329 bp, 5 predicted proteins | sample SalPonR2_C_D2_MG_FD_185709 | JGI IMG/M metagenome (GOLD analysis project Ga0209948, IMG submission 185709) | Salt pond soil microbial communities from South San Francisco under conditions of wetland restoration - Salt Pond MetaG R2_C_D2_MG... ... | reverse complement strand
CTTTTCTTCTAGTTTTTGCTCCCTATCCGGCAGGTAGACTTCCTGCCCGGGTTTGATTCTACGGGCCTCTCTGCCTGTGAATTTATTTCCATTGGGCTTTTCCAGCTGGTTCCAGAGCTCTTCATCTCCCAGCTCCTGCTCTGCTATCTTGCTGAGTGTGTCACCTTCTTTTACTTCTACCTTTTTGGTTTGAGCTAATCCAGTCAGGTTTATCTCTTCTAGGGGTAGTTCTATACCATAGTCTTTATTTTCTATATCAAAGTCTCTTATCTCTATTTTATGGTAATCTTTGATTATTATCTCTTCGTCTGCTACTTCAAATCTAGCTTGCGCCTGATTGTTTTCATCGGGGTAGAATACAAACAGGGTCTTTTCCAGATGGTCGTAGATATACATCAGTTTGATATTATCGCGCATAACTGTGTATCTCAGATTGTTGGCCAGCTTACCTATTTTCTGGTGCAAACGTTTGCCTTCTGCATCTATCTTATCTATTATAAAATCGTATTTATTTTCATTGGGCAGGTTGTATATATTTTGGTCATTGAGTTGATACTGATCATCTACTACTATTTTGCCCTTGCCATTGGAGCGGGGGTCGTACATGAGAGGCAGTCCTTGTTCAAAATTGTATTCTCTTTTCTCTTTGTCGCCTTGTTTTCTTCTTTTTCCCTGCAGTATGGGATGAAACAGGTCGAATTTTAAACTAAAATCATTGTTCTTGAAATCCTCTATCCTGATCTGGTTACCATACTCTGGTATGAAATAATTATATATCTGTGTTTCTTCTATACCTGATTCTGCATTTTTTAGTAATTGTATTTCACCATCCTCTTTCAATTCTATTTTGAATTCATGTATTCTTCCATATTTTATATCTAGTCGATTTGTTTCAATATTGTATTCATAATATACTGTTTGGGTCAGTCCATCAATTTTTTCCTTAAATCTGTATATTGTTGAATCTTTTTTATTTAATTTTTGTAATAATTCTATATTTTGGCCAAGTTTTTTGTTGTCTATCTGTATTGTACTGTTACTCCCTCCTCTCTTTCCTTCTTTATCTTGGACTATATCCGGATCAATCTCAAATTTATAATGGACAGTATCTACAACATCTTGATCTAAACTTCCGTAAATTATATTATAACGGGGTAAATCTATTTCTCCTCTTCCATTTATAAAACCATTGATATTGGAAGCATCTTCAAAAATATCTTTATTAGTGTATCCGTAACTAACCATCAAAACTGGAAACGGTTTATTAAAATTGTCACGAGAACTTGCTTTAAAATCAAGAGGTTCACAGGAATATTTATAGAGGTATCTTATTTTAAGATCTCCTTTTTCTTTTTCTTCGGTTTCTATTATTTCTTTATACTCTTCTATATCTTCATCATTATTTAAATAAGCTAAATCCTTTTCCGATATTTTCTCTATATTTTTTCCTATTTTTTTATTTTTTATTTTTGTCATATCTATTCCCTTTTTGGTTTATTTTATTCTTCACTCATTTTAAGATTAAATTGTTTATCTTCAAATGGATCCAGATCAATTGTCTCTACAAAATTTATATACATATTTTTACCTTTTATTATTAATGTCGGGACTATTTTATCAGCTGAATTATATTTATATTCGAATTTATTTTTATCTGACATTTTCTTATTGAAAATCAAATTTTCACCATAGCCAGGTTCTTCACCACCAGTTCTGGTTCTTCGAATGTACATCATATTATTTTCATAAATCGCTACTCTATTTTTATATATTTTTCTGAAGTAATTAAAGTGTTTAACTTCATCTATCTCTAATTTCTTCAATAATTTTTTTAATAATTCAATATCTTTTTTACTTTCAAAATCATATTCTATGTCAATTGCACCTGTATCTCTCACTGTAATATGTTCTATTTCTCTCATATCCTGTGTGACTCCGCCTCCATAATAGGAGTTGTTTTCTTCAAGAAGTCCTAGTTCTTTTTGTAAAGCAATATAAACCATACCTTCTATAACTTTCAACTTGTATTCTTTTGATAATTCATCTTTGAATCCTTTTCCATCTTTTAAATACGGCAAAAATAAATATTCATTATCCAAATTATCATGATCACATTCTCCAAATAAAACCTGAGATACTTGATATTTTATTTCACCGGAAAAGTTTTTTGTAGTTTTAATTTTTTCTTTTCCCCAATTTTGACCTTCCGGAAGATAGGGATAAACAAATTTGAGTAAATCTTTCCCCAGAAATGTTTTTTGTAATGAATGAACTATCTTTAAAGTATTTAATACCGCACTTCCATGCTCTCTTTTGTGAGTAATATCCTCTGGATTCTTCATTTCAAATGTATTATTTGCGTGTGTCTGTTCTAATGAAGCTTTACCCTGATGATGCACATAGCTCAAACTATATATACCTGTTATTTCATATCTCCCTTTATTATCCTGGTTTAATTCATATATTAGTTCCGGATTCCTTTCTTTACCATCTTTACATAATATTAGACTGTTTCCTTTCATAAGATTTTCTATATACTCTATTACTTTGTTTGAATACTGAGGATAATTTGCTGCTTTTCTCTTCAGCTTTTCACTTGTAAAATATTTGGCATTTCTTAAAGCACCTTCTGATAACAAATCTTCTAAAGCCAAATAAATACAATCTGAATTTTTTAATTTAATAGATTTTATATTTCCCTCAGGCCCCTTGATTTTAATTGTATAGCCGGATTTATAGAGTCTTTTTTCTTTTATATATCCTTTTATACCTTCCTTCTCCTCTTCCAAAATATCAAGTTTATCTTTATTAACAAAATAATCATTATAAAGTTCTGAAATTCTATACGACTGTAGAGAAGCAAGTATTCCTTTGATTATATGATACCCCAGGATCCCTATCAGGGTAGGTAGCCAGGCAGCATAACCACAGGCACAGGCTACGACTTCTGCCGCTGTACCTACTGTTGCTACACCCTGTAATTCATCTTCTACTATCTCCCAGCCATCATCATATTCCCTGTTCAGATCATCATAAGTATAATTGATGTAATTTTTTAAAACCGGAGTCTTGGAGTAAAATAATATTGCCGGTTCTTCATACAATAATGAATCAAATCCAGCAAAATCTGCACCGCGGTTAAACCCTGTCATCATGATATCACAATCTTCATTTTCTGATTTTATTTTGGCATATACCAGACGTAACAGATCTTTTTCTTTGGGTAATAATTCCTTTTCATACTGTTCTATATCATAGACATCATCCCTGTGGTTAAAAGCTATTACTATTTGGTCTTCTTTTTTAAAGGCAACAACACGTAAGCCAGTATCAAACATATCCAATTTTCTGTCTATTGGTATTGAGTATTCTAAATCATATTCATCATTTATTGTTTTTTCAGGTACTTCTTTTTGGTCTGAGGTTTGGTCAGCTTTTAGTTCCTTATCAATGGCTTTAATTGATTTTTTCAACACTTTTAAGGACCAATATTGTTTGTCTATTTTTCCCTGTGTAAAAACTTTGGTTACCTGTCCAATATCAACTGATAATTTATCTGAAAGTTTGTAAATTATCTTTTCTGTTGTTTTTTCTGCACCTTCCTTAGAAGTGCTTTTTATTGCACCATTGGCTACCTCGTCTGCAAAGGAAATATCTAAATATCCCGAAACTGTATCCAGAGCCATTGAGGCGAGATTTACTGTTATCCTCAGTTTTCTTATATTGGCTTTTTTGTTTTCTACTGCAGTTCGGGAAGGATAGGGCTTGTATTTTTTGTTTTCATTATCTGGTTCATCCTCTTCAGCAAGACCAATGGACTCCATAGTGTTTTCAAACCAGGATTCCTGTTCTATGAATGAATCTGCTGCCTCTGGATCATGTCCCATTGCTGAATATAAATTATCATAATAATCCTTAACTATCTTATAATTATCAGCACCATAAATTACCTCCCAGTCCTTCATAAAGTCACCTGGCGTTTCTTCACTCTCCTTAGCCTGAAAACATAATTCACTGTATTCCATTCCTATACCGGCTTCTCTTCGCATCTCTTTCTTTCCCTTATCATAATCGCAGTTGCCATCACCTTTATCTCCATATACATAAATAGGACTATTTTCTTTTTCTGGATCTCTATATCCACTAACAAACAAATTCGGATTGAGGGCGTTGTTTAGTTTTCTGTGAATTGCAACTTCATTTCCACCTTTGTCTTTAGTTGTTGTTCTGACTATATCTGCAAACTGCCATTCAAGATTTGCGAGATTTGAAAATGTTAATAATTCTTTATAGGAAACCGCTTTACAATCTTTAGTCATTAATAACCTCCTTGATTAATATATATGTATTCAAGATTATTTGTTAGTACTACATTTTCTATATTTTCATAATCTTTCATCAGTTTATTACTCTCATTGGCACCATAATAATCTTTTAACATCTTCTTCGAATATACTACACTAAAATAATGATTGTTTTCTTTTCTTAAATCCTCATATGTAAGCTCACATTTCTTAATCTTGTTCATATTCTCGATTAATTGTTTTTTATTCATTGTATCAATCTCACTCTGCAAAGCTTGAGACATTTTTTTCCGAAAGTCTTTGGGAGGTAGTTCAATTGATTCACCTGATATTTCTTTTTCTATCCACTTTTGATTGTATATTTTGTCTATATATTCTTCATAGGAAGGAGCCAATACTCGTTCATCTATTAAGTATACCCCCATCTCCAGATAACGAAACAATCCTTCTTTCTTCAAATACTGCACAAATTCAAATATGTCCTTGCGGCGTTTCTCTTTTTCCTGCTTGCTGTCTATGCGGTCGAAGATGTAGAGGTAAAGCTGGAGTTCAATGCGGTGTTTATTAGGGTTTTGGTTAGCTTTCGTTAGTAAACTATCAAACCCTGATACTATTTTCCACCCAAAGTATTCATTTTCTTCATCTTTGCGTTTATACTTTACTTCAGATTTTATTAACACTTTTTTACCAAATATCTCTTTTACTTTAGACTCTATATATTTTTCTGCTTCAATCTTTATTTGAACATTTTCCCATCCTCCACCAACAGAGCCAAGCCCTCCAAATGGTTTAATATCCATACCTGCTGTGGCTTTATAGTAGGGATCGTCTTCTTTTGGAGTCCCAACATATTCCTTGGGGTATATCTGTGCTTCCCACATCTTTCTATCATTATAGGTACGAGTTCCAATTCCATATACCACAAATTCTTTTCCATATTGTTCATATAAAGATTCTTTAAATTTTTTCCTCACCCTTTCAATCTTAGTTCCGGGCCGGAATAGTTCAATAATACTAAATTGGGTGGTAGAAGATAGTATAATCATGAATAGTAGTATTACGGCTGTAATTGTGATTGATTTTTTGTTGAAGTATTTAGAATTATTAGACTGTTTTTCTTTATCTGGCATTATATCTCCCTTATTTTATTGTACTCAAGCCACTATCTTATAGTTATCAGGACTGTAGATTACTTCCCAGTCCTTCATAAAGTCACCTGGGGTTTCTTCACCCTTCTCAGCAAAACATAATTTACTGTATTCCATTCCTATTCCAGCTTCTTCCCGCATCTCTTTCTTTCCCTTATCATAATCGTAGTTGCCATGGCCATCTCCGCCGTAAATTGGCTCTTTAATCCATCGCCCATTTTCTTCATCTCTAACCATTTTATTAAATAAGTTTGGCTTTAGGGCGTTGTTTAGTTTTCTGGGCTTGGTTTCTTTTTTCCCATATTTATCTTTACCTAAATCTCTAACAATATCCGCAAACTGCCATTCTAAATTAGCAAGATTTGAAAATGTTAGTAATTCTTTTTTTGTAATTTCACTCATTTTATCCCCTCATATTTAGTTATATAGATATATTCCAAATTATTAGTTATAACAATATCATTTAAATCTTTATAATCTCTCATTAATCTATCATCCTCTGTACTACCATAATGTTCTTTCAATCTTTTTTTAGAATATATAATACTGGCACATTGATTATTTTTCCTCCTTAAATCCTCATATGTAAGCTCACATTTCTTAATCTTCTTCATATTTTCGATTAATTGATTTTCACTCATTGTATCTATTTCACTTTGCAAAGCTTGAGACATTTTTTTGCGAAAGTCTTTGGGAGGTAGCTCAATTGATTCACCTGATATCTCTTTTTCTATCCACTTTTGATCGCGCATTTTGTCTATATATTCTTCGTAGGAAGGAGCCAATACTCGTTCATCTATAAAGTATACTCCCATCTCCAGATACCGAAACAACCCTTCTTCTTTCAAATACTGGACAAATTCAAATATGTCTTTGCGGCGTTTCTCTTTCTCCTGCTTGCTGTCTATGCGGTCGAATATGTAGAGGTAAATGTGGAGTTCAAGGCGGTTATTTTCAGGATCGTTATTGGCTAACTTAATTTTTTCTTTGAAATTATGTGCAACTCTAGTTGTCATATAACCATGTTTATTTCTTTTCTTATACTTTATCTTAGGCTTAACTAACACTCTTTTGCCAAAAACATCTTTAATTTTAGGCATCAAATAGTTTTCAGCTTCAATATTCATTTTAACTGTTGCATAACCATCGCCTACTTCTCCTAGTCTTCCCAAAGGTTTTTTATCAAGTCCAGCTTTTGAGTAGTAGTAAGGATCATTTTCTCTCTTTGTTCCTATGATTGATTTTGGATATATTCTGGCTACATAATCAGTCTCACCATTTGCTGTTCTTGTACCAATATTTGTTACAACAAATTCTTCTCCATAGTCCTCATATAAATGTTTCTGTATTTTCTCCCTCACTCTTCCAATCTTAGTTCCGGGCCGGAATAGTTCAATAATACTAAATTGTGTGGTAGAAGATAGTATAATCATAAATAGTATTATTATAGCTGCTATTGTGATTGATTTCTTGTTGAAGTATTTAGAATTATTAGACTGTTTTTCTTTATCTGGCATTATATCTCCCTTATTTTATTGTACTCAAGCCACTATCTTATAATTATCAGCGCCGTAGATAACCTCCCAGTCCTTCATAAAATCACCTGGGGTTTTCTCGTCATTCTTCCCTTGATTATATAATTCTCTATACTCCATGCCTATTCCGGCTTCTCTGCGCATCTCTTTCTTTCCCTTATCATAATCGCAATTGCCACTACCATTGCCACCGTAGATAGGTTCTTTTTCATTATCACCCCCTGGATTGTAATACTCTCTTTCAAACAAGTCTGGCTTTAGGTCGTTGTTTAGTTTTCTGAGCTTGGTTTCCTCTGCTGAGATAGTATCTTTTCCTGGTTCTGCAAAACGGTAAATAGTTGTATCTTTCTTTTTTATTTCTTGAATCAGGGCTATGTTTTCTCCCAATGATTTTTCCCGGTTTAGATCATCTAGGAATATTTCAGTCTGGCTTGAACCACTTTTCTTCCTATTTACGTGGGTAGATACTGGTTGGCAGGCATAATTTATCTGAAATTGTTCTGAGATTTTATCATTGTGGCTGCCTTTGTGTTTATGTTTGCGCGGCAGGTCGATTCCAAAGTCTTGATCTTTAAAATAGGCTATTGTCATTACATAATCATAGGATTGGCCATAGCCATATCGAAGCATCAGAACTGGATATGGTTTTTCAAAACGGTCCTCTGAATAGTTTGTAAATTCTATTTCCTGTGTTTGGGGTTTATAGATATATCTAACCTTGATATCTTGCTGTTCTTTGTCATCTGTCTTTAATGTTTCCTGGTATTCTTCCAGATATTCCTGATTTTCCTGGTAGAGACGGTTTTTGTCTTCTATTTTCTTGATTCCCTGGCCAATTTGTTGACCGGATATTTTTATTGTGCTGTCTGGATTGTACTTTGAACTATCTTTGACTTTTGTAGTGTCGGGACTGAGTTTAAGTGTTTGGGCTTTTCCTTCTTCTGAAAATATTTGGCTCCCCTCCAGGTATGTTATGAAATTGTCTTTTAGGTCTTGGACCGGAATTGTGAAGTCAGCAAAAATATAGCTGCTACTATAAAGGTATTCAATCTTGTTTTTAGGCAGGTCATTATTAAAAATAATTTCACCTCTTTCAGGTCCTTTCCTTTCCAGACTGTAAATTTTATCTATGTATTTGTCTTTATTATTCTCATATAGGTCGTATACTTTTCTATAATAATGAAAGCCAGCAGATTTTTCTACCGGAAAATTGACAAGTTTTTCTTTGATTAATTTTTTAGGAGATTTACCTTTTAAATCAATTGTTTCTCCTATATCATAATCTACCTTTTCTCTCAGCCAATCTATAAATCTAGCACTGGTTCTAATAGGTATAGAGTCAACACTATATTTCAGTAATTCTAGTTCTTTGGGATCGCCTATCAATGCTTTTACCAGCATACCTTCTAAAACTTTTCTTTTGTAGGCTTTATTTAATTTGGCTTTGTTTTTTAACATACCATCTTTATTTAAATAAGGTGCAAAGGTATACTCATCTTTACTTAGATTGGAGGTAGAACTCCTATATTCAAGTTTTTCTGGGAAGCCTAATATACTCTCTTCTTTATATATGTCTTCCTGGCCTGGCTCTGTCTTATTTCCTTTTTTAGGATATATATATTCATAGTCACTCTTATTATCAAAAAATTCATTCCGTTTCTCTTCCAAAAATGTTTCCTGTATTTCATTTATTACTAACATTTTGTTCAAAATAGCTTTACCAGCAAATTTTTGTTCAGTAATATCTGCAATCTTTGTTATTTTATTTGTATTAATATCTTCACTATATTCTATTTTATAAATCGAACTTATTTCGTATCCACTACTTTTCTTAGATAATTCATATAATTTTTCTGGTCTTTGGGGAGATTGGTCTGAACCAGAATTTTTTAAATCAATTGTTGTTTCAGATTTATTTCTGAGCTGCTTTAATTTTTGTGAGACCTTTTTCTCTTCCGAATCTCGAAAATAATTATTCGGATCAAATAATGACGTTGTTCTAACTATTGAATTAACATCTTTTAAATTATCTATAATACCCTGTTTAAGTATATATAAACTGTCTTCTGTCTTAAGCTTTAGATTCTCTCTATTTTCTATAGGAATATTTACGTATTTCTTAGACAAATTTTTGCTATTTATTTTGCCTTTTATTGAAGACGGTAGCATATTTCCCAGGGGGGCTACTGTATGGTCTCTTCCAAAACCGGAGGTGTATTTTATATTATCATCATCTCTAATAAATCTCCACCTTTCTACCAGGTATTTATTAAAATCTTTTGTTATTTCTAAACTATCAATATACTTATCTATAATATTTACAATTGTTAGACCAAAGGTAAATATAAGAGTAGCCGGTTCTGCTATGGCCCCTATCAAACTTATACCGGTAGATGGTGAACAAAAATCATGTACTTGAGACGTTACTGTCTCGTATACTGTTTCATATTCACTATTTAAATCATCTATTGTATAACTTAAATAATCTTTTATCCCAGGTGTCCTGGTATAAAATAAAGATGCCTTACTATCATAAATAATAGAATTGAGACAGGCAAAATCTGCTCCCCGGTTTAATCCCGTCATGGTTACTTTTGCATCAGGATTTTCTATAATTATTTTTTTAGCAACCCAGCGGAGTAGATTTTTCTCTTTGGGGAGTAGCTCTTTTTCTTTATCATGCCTGCTGGAGGTTTTATTGTAGGAGATTACTATATCATCACCATTTTGATAGGCTACTACTTTTAGGCCTGTATCTAACATGTCAAATTTTTCTACCAGAGGGGGCAGCTCCAGGCTTTTATTTTTGATATATTGCGAACCATTTTCCTCTATTTTGTCTATACGCTGTTTTAATATCTTTAAGACCCAGTTTTGATTAAAATCTGTAATATTTTCATCCTTAAATGTAGCCAGGTTTAGATCCTGTTGTACAGATTCTTCCAGCTGTTTTATTGTTTGATTACCTGTATTATTATATATTAGTTGTTCAACTTTATCCAGAGAAGTATCTGCCAATAATTCAACTGCATCACCATATTTTATACCTGCCAGGGCACTGACTACATCTGTACTTTCATCTATTAATTTTTGTGTTAGTTGAATAGATTGTATTTTGTTATCTGCCTCTTCTACACTTTCACGCTGAGGATAAGCTTGTTCACCTTCTTTTGGTTCTCTACCGTGTTGCGCTTCAAACAAACCATCCATTATATCCTTCACTATCTTATAATTATCAGCACCATATATAACTTCCCAATTACTCATAAAATCTGCATTAGAATCTTTGTATTCCATGCCCAGGCCGGCTGTCTGGCGCATCTCTTCTTCGCCCTGTTTCCTTATTTCTGGCGTTATCTCTTCTTCATTGGAAACTCCATCCATATATGTATAGTCCTCTACTTCTCCCTTTTCATTTCTCTTAGCAAATGATTCTGGGGTTAGGAGGTCTTGGAGTTTTTTGTATTCTTCTCCTTCAGTATCCAATTCTATACTATTCTCATCGTTACTTTCATTCTTATATCTAGCAAATTGCCATTCTAAATTTGTTAAGTTACTAAATGTTAATAATTTCTTATGAGTAATATCTGACATAAATAATCTCCTTATAATTTTATTTATAAATATATTTTAGGTTATTTCCCAATTTAACATGCTCCAATTTACTATAATCTCTATTTTTATTCCTACCTTCTATTGAAGAAGGGTATTCCTCTTTCAGCATATCCCATGAATATATATATGTTGCTTTTTGACAGTTATATTCTTCTATATCTCTATAGTTACACTTTCTAAATTCCTCCATATTTCCAATCAAATGTTTTTCACTCATAGTATCCAGTTCTGACTGTAGAGATTTTGACATTACGGTCCTGAAACTATCAGGAGGTAGTTCTACACCTTCTCCTTGTATTTCTCTTGTTACCCATTCTGTATTATACATTTTATCTTCATATTCTTCATAGGATGGTGCTAGTACTCTCTCATCTATGAATATTACTCCCATCTCCAGATACCGAAAAAGTCCTTCTTCTTTCAAATACTGCACAAATCCAAATATGTCCTTGCGGCGTTTCTCTTTCTCCTGCTTGCTGTCTATGCGGTCGAAGATGTAGAGGTAAAGGGTTAGTTCTATTCTGTTATAATTAGGGTCGGCTTTTATACTATCTCTCATTTCCTGCAAACTTTTAGACTTGTAGCCTGCCCACCATCCTCCCTTGCCTGTATCTGCAGTTACTTTATGCTCAACTTTTACTTTCATGAGTGTTCTTTTACCAAATTGGTTTTTTACTTCTGGTTGTAGATATTTTTCCACCGAGATATTTCTTGTTATATAACTGTA
>Ga0209948_1000504_pt1 | contig 11377 bp, 7 predicted proteins | sample SalPonR2_C_D2_MG_FD_185709 | JGI IMG/M metagenome (GOLD analysis project Ga0209948, IMG submission 185709) | Salt pond soil microbial communities from South San Francisco under conditions of wetland restoration - Salt Pond MetaG R2_C_D2_MG... ... | reverse complement strand
CCATAAATCTTGAGAAGGCTTCTAAACAGTATGCCCTAGAACAGGTTGAGCAGATTCTTTCTGAATTTGATGATGTTTATGATAAGACACTTGCAATTTTTAAAGATAAAATTATAAAAAATGGAGAAAAAATATAATATGTCTGTAGCAAAAATTTTATTGGTGGAAGATGAGCCAGTCACGGCTATGGCGGAAGCTTCACAATTAGAAAAATATGATTTTCAGGTGGAAACAGTACATAGTGGTAAGGATAGTCTTGAATATTTGAAGAAAAATGGAAATATAGACCTGATATTGATGGATATTGAGCTTAGTGATGAAAGAGATGGAATTGAAACAGCTAGAATAATTGAAAGCAAATATGAACTGCCAATACTCTATTTAACTTCTCACAGAGAAAGTAAGTATTTCAAAAGACTAAATAAAACTCGAAGCTATAATTATATTTTGAAAGATGATGTAAGTGGCCCTATGTTGAATAATGCTATAAATCAAGCTTTAAAATTGCACCAGGCGCAACAGAGATTACAACAGGAGAAGGAACAGTATAAAAAATTAGTCAATACAGCTCACGAACCAATGGCGATTATCAAAGAGGAAAAATTGTACCTAATTAATAAAGCTTTTGTGAATTTTACAAAGTATGAAAAACAAGAACTGCTTGGTCAGCCTCTTAAACATATTGTAGATTTTTCTCCAATTAAAAATATGTTGAAAGAACTTGAAGAAAGGGAAAAGAATATTGTCGAGTTCGAGTTTGAAATTTCATCAAACTCTGGCTCTGTATGTTATCTGCGTGCCCGTCTTAATGAGATACAAATACAGATGGAAACAGCCTATATCCTGACTCTCAAAGACATTACAGATAGAAAGAAGCTAATAGATAAAATTGATAGGATTGAAAATAAGAAAGCAGAGAATCTGATTCCTATTTGTTCTAGTTGTAAAAAGATCAAAGAAAATGAACAAGATAAAAAGGTTTGGCTGGAACCAGAAAATTATATCAATAAAAACTGGCCTGATATAGAGTTCACCCATAGTATCTGTCCTGAGTGTAAGGAGGAGCTTTTAGAGGGGCATCTCAATAGTACTTTGAAGAGTGATGAGGAAGATTAATAAGGGAACAATATGAGTGAAGAAAAAATATTATTAGTTGAAGATGAAGAAGTGACTGCTCTGGCAGAGGCTGAAAGATTAAAAAAATACGGTTATGCAGTTGAAATCTCAAATTCAGCCAAAAACAGTTTACAGAGTCTACAAGAAGGCGGAAACATTGATCTAATTCTAATGGACATTGAATTGGAGGGGCAATATGATGGAATTGAGGCGGCCAGGGAGATACACAAGGATTATGATATTCCTTTACTTTTTCTCACCTCTCACGATGAACCAGAATTTCTAGAAAAAGCTGCAAAAACTACTAGTTATAATTATTTATTAAAGAAGAATAGTAGTGAGTCCCTGCTGAATAATGCAATTAAACAGGCTTTAAAATTATATAGGGCGAAAAATGAAATTGAAAACAAAAATAGACGTTTAAAAGAGAAAGAAGTAGAATATCGAAAAATTGTTCAGGCTGCTTATGATCCTATGGCTATAATTAAAAACTATAAATTAACTTTTCTAAACCAGGCTTTTGCAAAGTTAATTGGCCAGAAAGTTCAATCCTTACTTGAGGAATCAATTTACGAAATTCATTCTTTTAGTGAAGTTACCGAAAATTTGGAAAAACTAAAAGGTCATGAACAGTCTGAGAGTGAATTTGAATTTGAATTACTAACTCTATCAGATTCCATTCGTAATATAAAGGCTCGCTTAATTGAAATTCAAATTCAGTCGACTTTTGCTTATATTTTAATTTTTCATGATTTTACTGAACAAAAACAGTTATTAGAAAATCTACAGCGAGCCCGGGATATGGAGAGTGAGTTAGATGAGTTTATTCCAATTTGTGCCCGATGTAAAAGGGTACGAGAAGAAAAGGCCGAAGAGATCATATGGGTAGAGCCAGAGAGATATATTAATAATCATCTGTCTGATGTAAAATTTAGCCATGGAATTTGTCCCGATTGCATTGAAAAATTTTATCCGGATTTTTATGAACAGGTTTCAGATAAATTGGATCAGGAAGAGTAGAAATTAACCTAGAATCGTATTAAAAAAGTAGAGCATTATGAGTGAAATAATAAAAGCAGCCAAAAAAGGTGATAAAAATTATATAAATGAACTAATAGATAACAATATTAATATTAATTCTAAAGATCAAAATGGTGAAACACCTTTGATGTATGCGATCAGGAATAGGAATCAAGAAGTTGCTAAGATATTGATAGAAAAGGGGGCTGATATTCATCTTCGCAACAGTTCAGGTCAGGATGCACTGGTAAGCGCTTGCATTATGGGCCTTCCAACTCTGGTCCAATCGATTTCAGAAAGAGGGGCCGATCTTAATAAATGCTATAAAAAGAAGCAAACCCCCTTGAGCATTGCTGCCGCCAATGGAAATTCGAATACAGTACAGGTATTATTGGATAAGGGGGCACGTCTGGATGTTAGAGATTATCAGGGCTGGACTCCCCTAATGAATGCTGTTCAGGTGGGATCACTAGAAACAATTAAAACTCTTGTAAAGTATGGAGCTGAAATTAATATTCAGGATGAAGAAGCATGGACTCCCTTAATGATAGCAGCCAGTTTTCGGGACATAAAAATTGTGAACTATTTGCTAAGGAAGGGGGCCAAAGTAAATGTAAAGAATGAAACGGGCTTAACTCCTCTAATGCTTTCTGCTATATTGGGTTATGAAGAAATAGCAAAAATATTAGTAGAGAAGGGAGCGGAGATATCTACCATGGATAATTCTAATAAAAATGCCATCCATCTGGCAGAGGAACATAATAACCAGAAGGTCAGTACTTTCTTACGTAATAAAATACAACCAGAAAAGTAGTTAAAAATTATGCAATAACTTTTTTAACTCTTTCAGTAATTTTACGGGTTCATAAGAAAGGACCTCAAGTATGCCTTCTAATATCAATCAACCTCAAAATCATTCCTTCCGAGTTATATTGGTAATAAAACTTAATTTTTCTAAACCTGAAAAATTCATTACCACTTTCCTTGGGTCACTTAGGTCGTAACGGTCACCAGGGACTTCGATGAAGACCCCTAGGGGGATCCTTCGGAAAAACTGAGTTTTTATAGAAAAGGGCATTTAAAATAATATAAAATATATTTTTAACCTACCATTTTAAAATGGTTATGAATAATTCAGGTAAAGAGGAATAAAGTATTTTAAATGCTGGTTTTAATACCACAATTTACAGGGGTTGTAATTAATTGAGGAGACTCATTCAGTTGAGTTTCAAATTATTAGTTAACCAGGGGGCTTAAAAAGTGTACAATTCACAAAAAGACATGGTGAGCGTCTCGCAAGGGTCACCGGACCTCTCCGGTGAGGGAGTCGAAGGATGGATAAGTTATTTAATAACAAATAATTGTAAAATAATTTAAATCTTTAAAAATGGCGAAAAAAACACTTTTTACGAGACCATCATTTGTAATAATCCAATCCATAATCTTATCTATTAAATTAATATTGAGAGAATGAAATTTTCTTCAAATAAATTATAATTCGCTTTCAGCAAATATGGCTTTATTGATTCTTACTCCTGGTTTAGTTAACTACAACTTAATTTGTTTACCTCCCCTTCTTCATTTCTTTTCATTCCAATTCTATCTGCTTTTCCCTTTTCTTGACTCCTCGTAATCGTGCTTCTGGTATCCATTTTCCTATTTCTGTTTTTTTTTAATTCTTACTCCATAATCTTTAATTCTTAATTCAAAGTGCTTCACCTAAGGCTATGCTATATATCTGCGTTGCAGATTAAACAATTTGCAAAAGAGATTTTACTGTTTTTTTGTATATCCCCGAAGGGGATTGAATATCATAGCCTACCGAGTATCGGTAGGATAAGTATTGCAACAATATGTATTCCCTGAAGGGGATACTCAATATAGGTAGCTTATTACAAATGCATACATTACTTATAACCAGATATTTATGCAATATACAGCAAATCAAATAATAATATTTTCGGGGAGATAATAAGTTTGAAATATTAGTTATAAGAGAAAGTTGAATCGATATTGAGGTTAGAATACAAAGTAGCTTGTAATTCTATGCAACTTTAAAATTGGTTAATTGGTATTTATTCAAGGCGCCAGATATAATTAAATTTCATCAGAGGTATCAAATTCATAAACAATTTGATGGCTGTATTTATCGTTTGGATCCAAATAATAAATAGGGAAATTATTTTGATTAGGTGCGTCGGGATAATATTGTGGTTCGAGAGACAATCCATAGTGGTCTTTATAAAATTTATTTTCTTTCCCCTTAAATCCGAGCTGATTACCAGTATAGAATTGTAGTCCTGGTTTAGTAGTGTATAATTTCATTGTACGTCCTGTGTCAGGGTCAAAAAGTTTTGCAGCATATTCCAATTGATTATCTTTATTATTTAATATCCAATTGAAATCATATCCACCTTCTAAATCATCTATTCTTTCGCCTATTTTATGTGGAGTGGTAAAGTCCATAGGAGTATCTTGCACTGCCTTTTTCTCACCGGTAGGAATTAAGTTGTTATCAAGTGGCAAATATTGGTCACCACTGATTTGTAATTTGTGATCTAATATATCGCGATTTTTACCTGTAAGGTTAAAATAACTATGATTAGTCATATTGACATAGGTTTTTTTATCGGTCTCAGCTTCGAAAAATATTTTTAGTTTATTGTTTTTCAGCAAATATGTAACTGTTACTTTAAGATCACCTGGATAATTTTCTTCTCCATCTTCACTTAGATAGTCCAATTTTACACCAATGCTATCATCATTATTTATCTTTTCTGCTTCCCAAACTACTTTATTGAAACCTTTAAATCCACCATGTAAATGATCTTCTCCAGCATTCTGTGTTAATTGGATTTTGTTGCCATCTATATTAAGAATTCCTTGATTAATTCTATTAGCGCATCTGCCTACAGTAGCGCCCAGGTACGATTTATCTTCTAGGTAACCCTGCAAAGAGTCAAATCCCAATACTATATCGTCATATTGTCCTTTTTGATCAGGAACAGCCAGCTTTTGTAGTATTCCGCCCAAAGTAATTACTCTTGCTTCGATATTATCTCCTTCCAGGGTAAATATTTTAACTTCTTTACCTTCTGGTGTCGTTCCGAAAATATTTTCTTTAATGCTCATTTTTTATCTCCTATTCATTTTAATTATTTCCAGTTATAGGTATAACTTTTATTATTTAATCTATAGTCCAAGAACCCAAAAATATTTATTAATATTCCAAACTTGTTTTTTCCCTCACATTATATAAATTTATGATTTCCTTTCAGGGAATATGTATTCTTGTTTACCTTGTTCTCAGGGCGTTGCCCCGGGCTAGGTTATATTTCTCCTTCGGAGAAAATGATATAACATAATTAATTGATTGTATACCTGAGTATGAATAATTCCTTATTTGATATTGAGCCATAATTTTTAGTAGAATTCATCTCTAAAGAAACTTGTTGAAATTCCCTAAAGGGGAATTATATCCCAGCTCAGGGCAACGCCCTGGGTGTAAAAGTAGAAGTATAAAAATACCAACCCTGAAAAGGTTGAATACATGCATATTCATCCCCAACCATATTTTCCATTATATTCCACGTTATAATTCTCCAGAAATTTGCGTTATCCCTGCTGGAAAGATAATTTTTGTAGCAAAAAGTCAAATTGGAGAACTAGCTATTTCCAACAAATTTATACAAAAACTTTGTGTTTATTATTCAAGCGTTATTAACTCTTAAATATTAGTATTTAATAAGGCCTTAATATCAACTATTTATTCCTCCAAGATAGGTAAGTGGCGCTATATTGATATTCAGACTCTCCTATTTTATCAAATAACTTTATTTCACTGGTCTTAAAACAAATTCAAAATTATAGATTCCGGGAAAAATTTTATATTGTGTATGAGGAGTGGATCCCCAGGAATCATCACCGCCTAGTCCCATCTGCCTTAGATCAATATGCCATTCTACAAAATTTTTGGGCTCAATATCTATTGTATGTCGATTTTGTTTTTCCATTCCTGCATCAAGTTGTTCCTGGCTATAATGTAGAGCACTGGTTCCAAAAGTTTTTTGGCCAATAGCTTTTAATCCAACCTGATTTTCACTATATAATTTGGCCCAGCGAACATCTGTCCTGTAGCCATTTTCCTGGGGACGTACATAAGGTGTATATAGATCAGACACTGAGAATGTGTATTTCCCTATTCGGGCAGATGTATTTCTATCTATATAATTTTCATGTGGTCCCCGACCATAATAAGTGAATTTTGAATATTTTTGCTTGAGTCTCGTTGTGAATCCTATTCTTGGTATTTCGGGTAAATCCTGTTTAAATAGGTTAAATCTAGAATCAATTTTAACTGTTCCATCAGAATATATATCATAGGAAATTTTTGCCTCAGTATTAATATCATCTATGTCAAACTGTACTGCAATATTCACATGGCCTGAACTTGATTGTATTATATTCCAGTTTGTAACCTTAAAAGATTCCTCGAGGTTCTTCCATATTTTACACCTTTTAGGCATGTTATTTCCATAATCATTATCAGTTGGAGCCCTCCAAAAATTAGGTTTTAAAGGAGCTTTTAGAACCCTGCTATTGTTGATATTATAGGAATGTAGCCAGCCAGTATTTCGATTGAATTTGATTGAAAAATTTTCACCAGCTATTTCAATAATAGAATCTCTTTCAGCTCTTTCTAATGATTTATCCGTAGGATAATTTGTAGGAACCTTCTCATAAATGGGAAGTTTAAACTGCTCATAAGCTAGTGTATCACCTTTATTAATTAATTTTGTCCCCTGTTTATATTTTGCAAATATAGTTAGGAAGTACTCAGTGTTTTGTATGGGCTGTATTTCAGGAATTTCTAACTTTTGAATCTTAGATTGACCGGCATCTATTTTGACATCTTCTATATCTTTTCCTTTTATAGTTTCACCGTTCGCAGTTATTTCCCATTGGAAATTATACTTTGCAGTATTAGTAAAATCATGATGATTGGTTATTTTTATTATACCTTTATGCATATTCATCTTCTTGAAATATATAGGCTGGTAAACTTTTTTTAATTCTTGGGCTTCTGGCTGAGGTTCCCGGTCGGAAGTGACTACACCATTTATACAAAAATTGGCATCAGAAGGAACATCCTTAGGACCAAAATCTCCTCCATAAGCCATATATCTTTGTCCTTCTTCGGTATATTTCGCCAGACTCTGGTTGACCCAGTCCCAGACAAAACCACCCTGTAGCTGGTCATGCCTATATATAGTATTCCAGTAGTCCTGTAAATTACCCAGGCTATTACCCATGGCGTGAGCATATTCACACATTATAAGCGGTCTATCTGTATTAGTACGGGCATATTCTTCTATTTGGTTGATTCCAGCATACATGGGGACAAATATATCAGTATTAAATTCTTTTATTGCCCTTTCATACTTAACGGGACGGGTGGGGTCATACTTTTTTATCCAGTTGTAGGCTTCATAGAAATTATAACCATTCCCCGCTTCATTCCCAAGCGACCAAATTATTACGCTGGGATGGTTTTTATCTCTTTTTACCATACTTTTGATTCTATGCATATGTGCATCTAACCAGGAGGGCTGATTGGCCAGGGTCTTATTTCTATCATAGCCCATTCCATGCGATTCTATATTGGCTTCATCAACTACATAAAGGCCATATTTATCACACAATCTATAAAATTCAGGATCCCTGGGATAATGGGCAGCTCTAACTGCATTAATATTATGATTTTTCATTAATTTGATGTCCTTTAGGAAAGTTTTTTTATCAACTACCTGACCATTTTCTGGGTGGTGTTCATGAAGATTTACACCACGAATATGAACGTGTTCACCATTAACTTTTACTTTCCCATTTTTAATTTTTATATCCCTGAAACCTATCTTTTTATGTATTGTCTGAATTATCCGGTCATTTTTTAAAAGTCGAATGTTAAGACCGTAGAGATGGGGATTTTCAGCACTCCATTGTTTTACATCCTTTAGATTTTTTTTGAAATGAATTACTTTTTTATGACCAATCTTCTTTTGAGATTTGGCAATAGTCTTGTTATTATCTTTTATTAAATATTCTAATGTATACTTATCAGAGGAATTGCCTTTTTGAGCATTTTTTATAGTAGTTTCCAATTTGAATTGTCCATTTTGATAATTATTACCCAGCCCGGAATTAATTGTAAAATCTTTAATTCTGGTTTGAGGAGTGGCTAGTAAATAGACATCTCCTTCAATTCCACTAAAACGCCACATGTCCTGATCCTCAAGGTAACTGCCATCGCTCCATCTTATAACTTTTGTAGCTATTAAATTTTCCCCCGATTCTAAATAATTAGTTATATAAAATTCAGAAGGTGTTTTACTGCCTTCACTATATCCCACAAATTCTCCATTCACCCAGAGATAAAAAGCAGATCTAACATTTCCAAAATGCAGGAAAACGTTATTTTCCTTCCAGTTACCGGGCAAATCAAAAGATTTTCTGTATAGCCCGGTCGGATTGTAATTATCTGGCACTAAGGGAGGATTGACTGGTTTAAAAGGATAAGGTACATTAACATAGATCGGATAATCATAACCTTCCATTTGCCAATGAGAAGGAACCGGTATTTTATTCCATTTTTGTGTTGAGTGATTTTGAGTGTAAAATTTCTCAGGAGTCTCTTCTGGAGTATCTACTAGTTTAAAATTCCATTCTCCGTTGAGATTAAAAATATAGTCAGATTTCTCGGGTTTATTTGAAGCAGCTTTATTTGGATTTTTATAGGGAATAAAACTAGCATGAGCAGACTCTGTGTTGATATTATTTTTGGTTTGATCTTCCCAGTAATTGTTCCCAAAACTGAGAGTGACTGAAATTAGCAAAATAACTGAAATTATTGTGTTGTTTAATTTCATAATAAATTTCCTGTTAAATTTTTCAGAGTTAACTAAAATACATCACTATAAAAGCCATAGTAAAACCACTTAGAACACACTGGGGCTGGTATTTACTTTGTTACAGGTGCATAACTTATTTGATACCTTGTCCACTATGTTCGAAAACATTATAGGGTAGAGATGTGCCCTTAATTCTCAGTACAACAACTCCATGGGGTGCAACTTCTCTTGAAATTTTTTTCTCATAAGAAGTTTCAAAAGTTTCTTTTGACCATAGATTTTTCATGGTATATCCTTTGGAGGCATCAATACCTACCGAGTCTAATTCAAAGTTTATATTTTTGGGTTCTTCTGTTCTATTTAGCAATGCTACAGCAACTTTTCCGCTTGAAGTTGAAACCAGAGGTTTAGCCCATACTTCCCATTCCCCCCTGTCAATCATTCGCCTGGCCTGATATACAAAGGAGCTCTGGTTCAAGGCGATTATTTCTTCATTAGTTATAATTTCAAGTGTTTGATCTGATATCTCTGTTAAATCATTGCCCAAAATTAAAGGAGAGTGCATCATGCACCACATTGTAAAATGGGTCTTATCTTCCTCATAAGTCATACCTCTACCCACTTGAAGCATATCCATATCATTATAGTGTCCCTGGGAACAATATTTCCATAAATCGGCATTAGTGTCAATTATATCCAAAATAGATTCAAACCTGGGTCTTATATCACCATATATTCTCCACGAGTCGGCTATCTGAGTGACCCATTTGCCTGGGAATTCCCATCTACATACATTATATAATACCGAAGGTTTAATTTTTTTTGCAATTCGTCCTATTGCGGTGTATCGCATTTTTTCATCAAGACCCAACCATTTTCCTCCACACCAATCTACTTTTAAAAAGTCGTAGTCCCATTCTTCTAAAAATAATTGTAAATCCTGCCACTCATGTCCATAGAGTCCCATACCGGTGCCGATAGTATCCTCATCATAGTACGAGGCGCAGGTATTGAGACCGGCATCAGTATAGATACCTGCTTTGAGTCCTTTTGAATGAATATAATCAGCTAAATTTCCCATTCCACTTGGAAATTTTTCTTTATTGGAAATAATTCTTCCATTTTCATCTCGACCACCAAAATATCCATCATCAATATTGATATAGCTATATCCTACTTCTTTCAGACCTAGATTTACCATAGCATCTGCTTGAGCTTGTATTAATTCTTCATTTATATCGGTACGATAATTATTCCAGCTTGCCCATCCCATTATCGGTGGTTTGAAGCCTGTTTTTTTAGAATTAGAATTAATATTATTACCAGTGGGAGCACAGGAGACGACAAAAAATAATAGGGCAAAGAAGTAAGGTAGTATATTTAGTATATACTTTGGCTTAGACTCATTTTGTCTTCTCATTTTTATAGTTCCTGCTTTAATTAAAGGTGATATCTAAACTAAATCTTAGGTTTTATTTTAATTAATCAACCACTTTTAAGGCGATCCTAATCATTTAATAATTTTAATTCCACCAGAATAGGACAGTGGTCAGAAGCAACTTTTTCATCAATTACTTTGCTGTTAATGACCTTCCAATCTTGTTGAGGTCTATACATGATATAATCTATTTTATGAGTGGGATTGTCTGAAGGGTAAGTAGGAAGGTCTTTTTCAAAGGCGCGTGTCCATTTTTCTTTTAGAATTTCGATGGGCTTTGATTTTGGTTCAGCATTTAGATCACCAGCCAAAATCGTAGGCATATCACAATTTTCCACAATCTTATTTACTGCTCTCGCTTGCATTATTCTATTTTTTTCATCCCCGGTATGATCCAGGTGAGTTCCAATAATACTGATTTTGGAACCATCTTGTAGTTCCATAATCGCTTGAAGAGCTGCCCTAGGTTCTTTCCCCTTTGTATAAGGAAGAGCATGGTTTTCGGTCTTCTTAAAAGTATATTTGGATAATAAAGCTTCACCATATTCACCCCCATGAACATCCATAGCTTTTCCAAATAGTGGAATCATATCCGTTCGTTTAGCCAGTTCGAGTGCCAAATCCATTCTCTGAGAGCGTTTCGTCTTGTAATCCACTTCCTGCAGGGCAACAAGGTCGGGATTTTGATTTTTTATTACACTGGCAATTAGATCAAGATCAAAATCGCCTTTCATTGTAGCACCATGGAAAATATTATAACTAAGAACTCTTAGTATTGGTTCCTCAGAATTTTGTTTTGCTGGACTAATGACAAGACTAAAAATAAAAATAGTTATTAATAATTTTTTAAATAATTTCATTCTTTAATCCTTTTTAAACTTAACAGTTATCAATT
>Ga0209948_1000492_pt1 | contig 11532 bp, 11 predicted proteins | sample SalPonR2_C_D2_MG_FD_185709 | JGI IMG/M metagenome (GOLD analysis project Ga0209948, IMG submission 185709) | Salt pond soil microbial communities from South San Francisco under conditions of wetland restoration - Salt Pond MetaG R2_C_D2_MG... ... | reverse complement strand
AGGCATAGCCGATCGCGGGGTTGTTCATCACGATCTGGAGGAAGAAGTCCTCCGCTCTGAGGTCGTCGGACAGCATGACGAATTCAACGGGGGCCAGGCCCTGGAGCGAGGCCTCGTCGATCACCAGGTTGATATCCATGTACTCGCGCAGAACGGAAAGCAGCGCGATGAGAGAGGGTCTGTCCCCCATCTGGGTGGAGTCCGTGTAGCTTGAAAACTCCTGGATGATCCGGGTGTTCCGCTTGAAGGTCACCCGGAGGGTGTTGGCCACCACCTCGATTTCCGGCTCTCTGGGGAGGAGCATGTCGAACTTGTATGTGATCTCGCCCCGGCCTGAAGAGGCCTTGAAGCCGATAACCGGTGAGTAGCCGATGAAGCGGTCCACCGTGTTCAAGTCTTTGATCTCCCCGCCCGTGTTCACCACAAAGTACCGCCCGTAGTCCAGGGCTGAGGTTGAGACATCGGTCGGTGTGTCGTTGTAGATGAAGACAAAGTTGATCTCGTCACTGCCGGGCAGATACGTGTAGTTCACGAGCTCCGCCCCGAAAACGGAGGTGCAGAACACCCCCAAAAGGATTAGCGCTAATATCATCCCCGTTTTTCTCATATTAATATACCCCCTCGTATATTCCTTAAATGTGAGCCTCGTTTTATTATTCCGTTTTCACTTTCGCCTTGAGTTCGGTCATCTCCAGATACGGTCTGGCCAGTATCCGGTAGAGTCGCGGGGTCTTTTCCCGTTCCTTTTCCTCCATATCCGGATAGCGGTAAAGCAAAATGCCCATCTTGGTGATATCGATCACCTGCAGCGGATAGGGCACGTTCGGGACCTTTGAGTTGACGGTCAGCTCATAGACCTTGTTCGGTTCCTGATACGTCTTGATCCAGGCGGTCTTGTTCCCGTCCTTGTCGAGGAAGAAACTGAGAAAGATGGCGTCCCGGTGCTCGCGCACTCTGTCTGTTTCGTTGGAGAGCAGAAAGTCATCAACGACCTCCTCGTTGTCAAAGTCAAAGTAATAGGGTTTGAAGATCTCGGGGTTGTAGTACTCCGCCTTCTCGCCCTCTTTCTCGTTTAACGCCGCTTTAAGGAAATCTTCGTCGATCTTGCCCACACTCTTATCCGATGAGCCGGTATCCGGAGCTGGCTTGGTGGTTGTCTGTCCTGAACTGGAGACGGTTTTGTTTCTCGTGGACCGGTTGTCGGACTTGAAGAGTTCCACGCCCATGGCCGGCAGTGTGACAAAGATCATGAGGAGTGCGAATCCCCCCAGGAGTCCCAGAAGGGCGGTTATCTCAATGATTCTCTTTTTCTGCGGATTAGCCTTTTTCTTCTTTGCTGCCAATGGCACTCACCTCTCCAACACAGTCTCATCCGTCTCGATGGTTTCAATCTCCATGTTTTTGAGCCGGACGGATAGGGGTTCTTCATCGCCGATTCGCACCGGCATATCTGAATCGCTCTCGAAGACAAAGGAGACAATCTTCAGAAATCTTGATCCCGACAGATAGTTCATGATCCGGGTCAACTTCTCCATGGGGATCTCGCCTGAATAGCGCAGGGTGTTCCCGTTTATAATGGCGGGCAGCGATTCGCGGCTCATCAGCTCATGCAGCCCGTTGAGTTCACTGCTGTTTGCCTCGAGGAGTTCGAAATAGCTCTTCAGATCGTTGATTTCACGGAGATAATTCGAATAGTTCCGGTCATAGATACTTGCCTTGTTCTCGATGATCATCAGTTGCTCGTTCATATTGAGATACGGCAACAGGACAAAGAGTACAAACCCCAGGACAAATATGCCGAGGGCAATCGATATGCCTATCCATCTCTTCAGACCAAACCTGTTCATCACATCCCCCCTCAGTATTCCGAGGTCTTTGCGGTTATCGCGGTTTGCAGGATATCCACTTTTAGAAAATCGATGGTTAACTCATCGGGTTCGATGCTGAACCCGTTCTGCCGGTAGGCGTTCTTTAATTCTCTTGTGAAGTTGTGGGTTCCGATTTGGTTCTCGACAATATCGTAATACCTGACTGTAAAGTCCGAGCCTCTGTTGATCGCCATCCGGTCGAGGAAGATCTTTTCAACGTTACGGAATCGCCTGTATTGCTCTCCAAGCGATTCGATAAAGGTGTTCGACACGTTGGCATAGACCAGTTCTTTTTCGATGCGTTCCTTCTCTTTTCTCAGTCGCCCGGTTTTTGTCAGGACATTGTTGTTTTCCCGCTCAAGGGTGTCGATCGAGGCTTCGAGGTCTTCGGCGTCGATCAATTGGCTCGAATACGTGGACTGTCCCCGTATTGTTTCCGCCTCTTTCGCTTTGATATTGCCTACTGAGATTCTGAAGGCAAAGACCGGCACCAGGAGAATAACCGTCAGAATCAGGATGGTCGTGATCTTAAATTTTGGCCTCTTGTGTCTGTATAAATTGATATTTACCAAGTTTTCTCACCCCTCTGTAGGCTATGCCCAGTGTGGTACTCATTTTTTCAAACTGATCCGGGAAGTCGTCTTTGAAGGGCAGCCGTTCAACTTCGATCCCTCTCAGGATGTTCTCTTCCCGCATTCTGTATTCAAGGTCCAGGGTCAGCCGGTTGTTGATCGAGCAGACATAGACCTTGTTGATCTTTGTCATCGGGTTCACGATGCTGGTGTTGTTCAATGTGCTTCTGATGGCCTTTTCAGATTCAAAAGCCAGCCGGCTGTAATGGTCGTCAAAAACTTCATTCAGCGATTGCGTATAACTCAGAGATCCTATCTCGGAGCCCTCCATCAGCACATCCAGTATGTTCTGTGGGGTTACTTCTTCTGTCTGGCCCTGCTTGACGATGTTGATGAGCGAAACGGGAATTTCCTTCACATCGATCAGATAGCTCCCGAAAAAGGTGAAGAGGACGGTGTAATCAATGTCCTGGCAGATCATAAAGTTCAACTTCCGATTGCTCTTCGTGTCCTCTTTAAAGGCCTGTTGATTCATCAGTTCAAGGTATTTGAGATTATCGGGGATGACGATATCGGGTTCGGGCATTGAGGCGGTGCCCATCAACGTACTCAGCAGGCGGTCGAGCACCACCTTCTTGGCCGCGAAAACGGGCAGGCTGTTGCCCGTGTCCTCTTCGGTCATACCAATTTTCATCGGTGAGAAGCTGCTTTCGGCTGACACATCGACAATGAGCTTGGAAGGCTGGATGTGATAATCCTCGGACAGTTTGAACTTGACCGCGTTTCTGAGTTGATCCTCGGACATCTTCGGCATCTGCTGAACGGAGAAGATGATATCCCGGAAGGGAAAATTGACCACAATACAATCCTCGATATCCGATTTCAGGTAATGGGTGGCCTGGCTGATCATTGCGATATGCTTGTCATCGAGGAACTGGTTTCCGTAATGCGCAACGGAGAACTGCTTGACCACACGGGCCTTTTTCCCCGAGAGTTTCACGATCATTCCCCTTGTGTAGTATCGGTTGATCTCGAAAGCAAATACCCTTCTGTAAAAAATCTGCATAATATCTCTCCAATTAACCTGTTTTTTTTATACTCACCTTGGCGGTTACCGGTTCAATCGTGAGCAGATACCCTTCGCCTTCCAAAAACAATTCCACTTTCGCGCCCTTCTGAAGTTGCCCGTAGGGGGTAAAGCGCAGAACGAGGTCTGACTGAAACCGATACCCGCAAAAGGTCTCTCCGCTGCGGATTAACATCTTTTCCTCATAACCGTTGAGCATCGCCTCCGCACTCGTTGATGATATGTCGTTTCGGATGGCTATCATCAGCAGTCTTTCTTTCCCCGGGTCAGATACCCGGGCTGTAACAGCGCTGAAAGAGAAAACCGATGCAAACAGAACCGTGCACAGAAACAGAACAAAGAACAGTTCTATCAGGGTTAACCCGTCACGCGACTTAAAAACCACCGGTGATACTCTGCTGGCCCTGGAATATCGAGCTGTACATCGCATAGGCGATGAACGCAATAAAGATCCCGACAAAGACGATCATCGCCGGCTCGATCAGCGAGGTCACCTGTTTGACCGATGTCCGGACCTTGTCCTCAAAGAAATCTGAGATCTGTTCAAGAATCGAGTCAAGCTGACCGGTCCGCTCGCCCGTCCCGACCATTGCTATGATTATACCAGGAAAAAGGCCGGATTCGGTGAAGGCATTCTCCAGACTCATGCCCTGTTTGATATTCTCCGACATCTCATCCACGTTCTTTTCGAAGCGGTAATCACCTGAAGCCCTACTCGCGAGCTTCAGTGCTTTAATGATATCAACACCGGAGCCTATCATAACCGACAGTGTCCGGCAATACCTCTCGAGCGCACTGTTCTTTCGGATCTTCTTCACACCGGGAACGATCCCCAGGACGATGGAAATTGTCCGCTTGCCGGGATTGCTGAGGAAGAAAAAGACGAGTCCTATCGTCGCCCCGATCAGAACGATCGTGACAAGTATCCAGTTGGATGAGAGGAATTGATTGACCTCAAGGAGCGAGGCCATGATACCCGACGGGGCTCCTCCGAAAGCTTCGGCAAGATTCGGCAGGATGAAAAAGGTCACGACAATGACCATCAGCACGGCGAAGACGAGGATGAAAAGCGGATAAGCCGTTGCAGAACGGATCTCGTCCTTCAGCTTCTTCTGCGACTCGTAAAACCGGGCCACCTTGTCGAGGGTTGTTTCCAGCGTACCACTGTTCTCCCCGGCATCGACCAGATTGATGAAGAGCTCATCGAACCCCGACTCATTGCTCAGGGCCTCGGCGAAGCTCATCCCGGATTCGATGCTGATCAACAGATTGCTGATGATCTTTCTGAACCGGTTTGAGAAGACTTCCTGATCGGCGAGGACTTCCAGTCCCGAGGCAAGATTCACCCCTGAATTGAGCATGATTGCCAACTGACGCGAAAAGGTCATGAGATCATCCAGTTTCAGGGGAAACAGTGATGAAGACTTCTTCTTCCGGACTGCTTTGATAGCGGTGACAATGTATCCCTGCCTGGAGAGGGAATTAATCGCATTCGCTTCGTTTGAGGCTTCGATAACCCCGTTTGCCTTTGCCCCGCTCATGTCTGTTGCCTTGTAGCTGAAATTCGGCATTCCTTATTCCTCCCGGTTATTCCTCATATTTGGTAAACCCTCTCTCCTTTAACGCCTCGATTCCCCTGGGATCGTTGATCTTAATCAGTGCCTTTGCCGCAAAGTCCGACACGGCAGCCTGCTGTGTCTCCCCGGTTGTCGGGTCGCTGACTGTCAATGTTGTCTTATCGTCCAGGAGGTTGATCAACGGATAGACCGCGCGTACATCCTGTATCATACCGAGCGAGTAGGCCGCCATGGCCCGGATGATCGGGCTCTCGTCCTCCAGACTGGAGAGGAGGTAAACAACGGATCGGGTGTCCCTCAGCTCCCCAAGCGAAATGATGGCCTGAGTTCTGACTTCCTCGTTTGTGTCTCTCAGCATCGCAATCAGGAAGTCCGTGTTCTCGTCCGCCTTGATCTTCCCAAGGGCGTTTGCCACGATGGATCGGATGGTGGGATTCGGATCGGAAACATAACTGTAAAAGGTGTTCAACGCCTTCTGATTGCCGATCAGGGCAAGGGTCCTCAATATGTTGATCTTCAGCTTTTCGTCATTGGTGTTCTTCAACGAGATGATCAGCGGTTCCACCGCCTTGTCACCGATCTGCGAGAGCATCTCGCGGGCCTTCCCGCTCTTTGATGAATCCGACAACAGATCGGAGAGAAACCAGGCCACCTCGGCGAGGCCCTCCGGAGACTGGATATCCACCATGATGCGTGCAATCCGTATCCCCTCATCGTAGGCGCCCATCATGCTGGCCAGTTTCAACTTGACTTTGAGCCATTTTGTGGCCGCGTCACCGATGTTGACAAGTGCCCCGTCAACCCTCGGATCATTTTCGCTCCCGAGCATCCAAACGATCTGCTCTGCGGCACGGTTGCTTTTGAGCTGCCCCAGCGCCCAGACGGCGGATAAACGCAGTTGTCTGTTATCACTTTCAAGCAGCGGGAGGATGATCTCCTCAGCGCCGGGGTTACCGATATTGCCCATCGCTTCCACCGCGAGCTGCTTTTCCCGAATGGTGCCCATCTCGAGGACCTTCTTCCACTCCTCAAGTTCAATCCCCTTGTAACTGTTATTACCCGTTGCACTCTGTCCGAGACATGATACAAAGAATAATCCTAACACAGCCAAAACAAAGACCTTTTTCATCCCTTGACCCTCCCCGTTTTATTTGAATTGCTAAACATTAAATCTGATGTTGATGATATCCCCGTCTTTGACGATGTAATCTTTCCCCTCGGTGCAGTAGAGGCCCTCGTTCCTCAGAGCGCTCTCGCTGCCGTATTGGGCCAGATCGTCGTATGTCATCACATCCGCCCGGATGAACCCTCTCTCCAGGTCCGAATGGATCTTCCCGGCGGCTCTTTTGGCGTTAAGTCCCTTCTCTATGGTCCAGGCACGTACCTCATCCTCCCCGACGGTGAAAAAGGAGATGAGTCCCACATATTCATAGACAACGCGTGTCAGGCGGTCGATACCGCTCTCATTTATATCAAGTTCTTTCAGGAATTCGCGTTTCTCCGCTTCATCGAGCTCGTTGATCTCCATCTCGTATTTGCCGCATATCTCGATGAACCCGAAGTTGTATTGTTTCGCCATGTCCGTGATCTTTTCTTTTTCAGGGCTTGAATCCGTGAATTGTTCTTCATCACTGTTAATCAGGACGATAGAGGGTTTCAGCGTGAAGAGGCCGAGGGATGAGATGAGTTTCAGCTGCTCCCCGGTGTAATCCGACCGGTTGGGCCAGTCCTCGTTCTCGAGAATGGCGTGCAGCGTTTTCAGGATCTCCAGTTCCTTCTCCTCGTCCTTTTCGAGTTTTTTCTTGGCCGTTTCAAGGCTGGTCTTTCTGTTCTCAACCAGTTCGAGATCGTGCAGGATGATCTCGGTCCGGATCTCCTCGAACTGTTCCAACGCCCCCTTAAAGGCCTGGTCATGATTGCCGATCACCCAGAGCAGCGATTCCACCTTCTGTATCATCGAAAAGACCCTGTTTCGCTCCTTTGCGCCGGCCTGTGCATCCAGCCCGTATGTGTCGGTAAACGCCAGTGTGGCATACGTGGTCTTTTTGGGTTTGTACATCTCGGAGAGTCTTGTCACCCTTGGATCTTTCACCTTGACGAGTTTGGTCTCTCCCGGCTGAACCTTCTCCTCTTCTGTTGTGCCGGTGAGCAGATTAAAGATTGTGGTCTTTCCAACAAAAGCGGTTCCTATAACACCTATCTTCATAACACTTATCGCTCCATTCTGTCTTTGAGTGTGGTCGCCATATAGCTCGCCACGTGGCTCGGAACGGTTCCTGTGCCGAATCCGACATCATAGCCAAGCTCCAGAGCCAGTTCATGACTGATTCTCGGGCCGCCCACCGCTGTGATCAGACCGTTTCTGATGTTCTCTGCCTCGAGGAGTTCCATCAACCGGGTCAGATTCTTGATATGAATGTTTTTCTGCGTGACAATCTGGGAAACGAGAACGGCATCCGCGTTGACGGCCTTCAGTTTTTTGACAAGTTCTTCACAGGGAACCTGACTCCCCATATTATACACCTCGAACATCCTGTATCGCTCAAGTCCGAAATCCCCGTGATATCCCTTCATATTCAATATGGCATCGAGACCCACTGTATGGGCGTCACTCTCTATCGTTGCGCCGACAACAACAAGGGGGCGTTTGATGTGTTTTTCGATAAAGTCGTCACATTCCTCCCTTGACATATGTTGAAATTGAACCTCAACCACATCGATGGCCTCCGTGTTGACACTCAGATTCGTGTTGCCGTAGGCGACAAAAAAGGTGAAGTTGCTGCCAAGGTCCTGCATCGAGACGATCTCGGCCTTCTCGAATCCCATCTTGAGGATGAGTCTCCTCGCCGCCTCTTTGGCAAGTGCGCCTGTCTTGACAGGAAGCGTGAACGAGAGCTGAACCGCTCCGTCGTTGGTTGTGTCCCCGTAGGGAAAGACCTCTCTGGGGTTGACCTCTTTCAGGATACCGTCGTTTTGCCGCTTCATCTTACTCCCCCCTTTCCAAGTCCTCCGAATTCATCGGGCACATTCAGTCTTTTCTTCAGTTCATCTTCAAACGGGTTGAAATAGCCCGGGCTCTTCCGGATAACGCCGTCAAGTCCCTTGCCTCCCGACTGCGGCCGCTTGATATCTCCAAAATGCCCCTCTTCGATGGTCTTCATCAGACCGACTTCATCGGTGTGCTCGAGCAGTTTAACGGCCTCTTTCAAAACAGTGTTCGCCCTTTCGGGGATGAAACCGTTGTCTTTGAGCGCGAACGCCATGCCCAGTGTTTTGGCGTTGTTGAAGATGTAATCGGCGTTTCTCAGCGCCAGATACCGGTCCTGCATGAACGGGGTGTGAATCGCCTCTGTCAGCATCCCGAGAAGTTGTATGTTCTGACCGGTCAGAACGGAGACAAAGTTGAACATGGTGTTCATGGCGTATCCCTTGAAGACATCCCCGGTCATGTGCTTCGTGGGGGGCATGTATTTCAGCGGGGCATCGGGGAAGAGCTCGCGGGCCAGCAGGGCGTGGGCAATCTCATAGAGCAGACCGTTTTCCATGTCCGGGTCGATCTCGAATGCGTGTCCGAGCCCCATATACCCGGGTTCCATGCCCGCCGCAAGGGCAAAGGCCTCGTTGATCAACTGTGAGGCCGTGACGGCATAGGCCTTCTCAACGGCATCCGAGGTGGTGAGATAATTATCCTCGCCCGTGTTGATCGTGATATGCGAGAAGGCACAGATCAGGCGTGAGAAATACTGGTCGATAAACGTCCGCTTCATGTTGATGTCCCGGAACAGGATCCCGTACATGGAATCGTTCAGCAGAAAATCAAGGCCCTCGGCTGCGCCCATCATGGCGATCTCGGGCATGCAAAGGCCCGAAGCATAATTCACAAGCCGGATATAACGTCCGACTTCCTCACCGGCCTCGTCCAGGGCCTCGCGCATGATCCGAAAGTTCTCCTGTGTGGCATAGGTTCCGCCAAACCCTTCGGTGGTCGCCCCGAACGGTACATAATCCAGCAGGCTCTGCGCTGTCGATCGGATAACGGCAATGATATCCGCCCCCTCGCGAACGGCCGCCCTGGCCTGCAGGACATCCTCGTGGATATTGCCCGTTGCGACAATCACGTATTTGTACGGGGTCTTCGGATCGCCGTAGACGTTGTTCAGCATGTTGTCCCGTTTATCGCGTATTCGGCCCAGCTCAGTTATTGCAGTTTGTGTGAGTTTTTTCGACAGGGCATTTACCTGATCATAATCCTGTGCCGATATCTCTGTGAGGTCGATCGCATCATCGGCCACCATTCCGGCAATCTCCAGTGGCGTTTTGTCCCGCTCCACACATGCATTTAAGACATAATAGGCCGCTCCGATGTCCAGGACCCCTTTTTCCCTGAGCGCTTTTACCACAACGTTGGCAAGTGGTGTATCCTCCTCATCCGTGCCTTTGACGCCAAGAAGCCTCAGAACAGTCCGTTCAATACTCGTGGTCGTATGGTCTCTGATCATTCCCTCAAATCGGGATACAATCTTTGTGGAGAGTTCCTTTGCCTCTCTGACTAATCTTTCATCCAATCTCAGTTTCATTCCGGTCATCGATTTCCTCCCGCAGTTAAAATAGTCTCTTTCTGTCATCTCCCGTATAATCGTATCCAAGGTGCTCATATGCTCTCGGGGTTGCCTTTCTGCCCCTGGAACTCCTGATTAAAAATCCGTTTTGTATCAGAAAAGGTTCGTAAACCTCGCTGATCGTCTCCGATTCAATGCCGACAGCAGCTGCCAGTGCGTTGAGTCCCGCCGGTCCGCCTCTGTAATGGTCTATCAGGGTTTTTATAATCTTGCGGTCCATCGAATCCAGGCCAAAACGGTCGATCTCCAATATCTTCAACGCCTTGGCGGCGTCTTCCTTTGTGATCGTCTCGTGTCCGCTGACGGTGGCAAAATCACGCACGCGCTTCAATATCCGGTTGGCAATCCTCGGGGTTCCCCTCGAACGGGCCGCTGCCATGGTGCAGGCCTCCTCGCTGATACCAATCTTGAGCAGGCCGGCCGAACGCATGATGATCGATTCCAGATCAACGGCCTCATAAAACCCCAGTTCCATCTGCATGCCAAAACGGTTCCGGAGCGGGGAGGTCAGTAATCCGCTTCTTGTCGTCGCTCCGATGAGCGTGAACTGGTTCAAATCGATCCGGATGGAACGGGCGCTCGGGCCCTTGCCGATCAGAATATCGAGTGAAAAATCTTCCATCGCCGTGTAGAGGACCTCTTCAACCACGCGGCTGAGGCGGTGAATCTCGTCCACAAAGAGGACTTCCCCCTGCTCGAGATTCGTCAGGATAGCTGCCAAGTCCCCCTGTTTTTCAATGACCGGGCCGCTTGTGGTGTGGATCTGACAGCCCATCTCGTTGGCGATGACATTCGCCATCGTTGTCTTGCCGAGTCCCGGCGGGCCGGCAAGCAGGACATGGTCAAGGGGTTCGCCCCTTATCTTTGCCGCCTCTATGGAGACCGAAAGCCTCTCCTTCAACTTGCTCTGTCCGATATATTCTGAAAGTGTTTTTGGTCTTAGATTGGTAAAGGGTCTGTCTTCCTCTTTTTGTTCACCGGATACAAGCCGGTCCTCTTCCACCTGTTCAAGAAAATCGCCATCCAATTCTCAGTGTCACCTCACATCTCTATTTTCAGCATACGCCAGTTGCCGTTGCTGTCTCTTCTAAAGACCATCTCGCCTTTATCCTTAAACAATTGCGTCAGTGCTTCTTTCTGATGATAACCGAACTCCAGGTAAACGGTCTTTCCCCGGAGCATCGGGGCCTTTTTGGCCAGCCGCCTGTAATACTTCAAGCCATCGCTGTCACGGGCTTTATCCGAGGTGAAAAGGGCCTTGTGCGGCTCGTACGCCAGGACGCTTTCCTCCACCCGTTCAATATCCTCTCCGGCAATATAGGGCGGGTTGGAAACGAGGATATCGGTCTCTTTCAGGATCGCGTCAAGCCCCTCCAGAAAATCGGCCTCTTTAAAATCAATGCGCCCGCTGACCTGATTCAAGTCCGCATTCTTACGGGCAACTTCCAGCGCCTTCCGGTCGACATCTGTGGCTGTCACACTCGCCCCTTGAAGCAGTTTGCAGAGGGTAACGGCCATCACACCGCTGCCGGTTCCCACATCGAGTATATGCAGTCCGCTTTCCCCCCGGTGGTCGTTGAGTATCCATTCGACAAGCTCTTCGGTCTCCGTTCTCGGGATCAGGACATTCTCATCGACCCGGAACGGGAGGGAGAAGAATTCATGATAACCGAGGATGTACGCGATGGGCTCTCCGGCGGCCGCCCTTTTGATCAGCGATTTGAAGGCCTTGAGGTTGCCCGCCTCCATCGCTTCTTTCCAGTCGATATAAACATGTGTCCGGTCCTTATCCAGTACCTTTCCCATGAG
>Ga0209948_1000490_pt1 | contig 11557 bp, 17 predicted proteins | sample SalPonR2_C_D2_MG_FD_185709 | JGI IMG/M metagenome (GOLD analysis project Ga0209948, IMG submission 185709) | Salt pond soil microbial communities from South San Francisco under conditions of wetland restoration - Salt Pond MetaG R2_C_D2_MG... ... | reverse complement strand
TGATCCCCAAACAGACTTTTCTCCCTCTCTATATATAGGTAAAATAGTCAAGCAAGCAAGCAACTTACAAAATTCGGAAATTTTATTTTTTTATCTATATATAGGTGTCATCCTTGTTCCTCAACATTAGAGTACATTTTTAACATTCGATTCAAAGAATTTTCAATAACTTTCTGAACTCTGAATTGGCTCGTGTGAAGCCGTCGTGCGATCTCTCTTTCGGAAAGTCCCTGGTATTTATTATATTTCCATTCAAAATCATGATTAATATAATAATCAAATAAAATCCGTGACCCCCTGTCTGTCAGTTTTCCGAGCTTCTTTTCAAGATCCCGGCAAATCACACCCGCTGCATACCTGTGGTCAATCTCATTTTCTGTATCCCATTGGATAAGGTCTCTTATCAATTCTTTCCTTATTTGTATAATAGGATCAAAAAAAGTCTGAGTGCCGCCACCGACGCTTTCGCTCCAATCAATCCCATTGTTCCAATACAGATGAATATACTTACCTACCTCACAGGATTTCAAGATTTTATATCCTTGAAGCAGAACGATCAATTTATTCCTCGTCATATTCTTCCCCCTAAATAAAAGCCCCGCATAAGCGGGGCGATCTTTAAGTTCTCCCGGCGTTGATTCTATCATTATTATGCTTTATTCGATTCAACAAGATACAGATGTAATTTAGCGAATACTCTTTACCGACACGCTCCTTAACTTTCTCCCGGAGTTGCTTCAATGAATGCCTATCCCTGTCATACTTTGATAAAATCCTCATAACTTCTTTCTTTCTTCCGGGGCGCCCCCTCTTCTTCCGAGATGGCACAATCGGAGTTCCTTTTTCATCAACCTTTAAAGAGTTCCACCAACGAATAGCGTTATATAGCGTATGCTTAGAAATCCCGGTAGCCCCTTCAGCCTCTTTCACCGTATCAAAACTCTCAACGGCTTTCAACGCCCTGTACTTCGCCGGTCGTTTTTTTGCTAAAAATATTTTTTCCGGCTTTCTGATAACTGGTTTTTTCTTCTCAAATACTTTTCTTTTCATCGTCGATCCCTCCTATTATCTTTTTCACTTCTTCTAATGTTCTAATCACTTCTGCAATCCCTCCTGCTTTTTTAATCCTATCTATTTTAAAATCCTGTATTTTCGTTGTCGTGTTATTTTTAACCTTCAATTCAAAGGCTAAAAATTGTCCCTTATAACAACAAAGAACATCTGGTATCCCCGCCTCTGTATATACCCCGCCGTGGTATTTAACAACAAACGCCCCGTTGTCTTTCAACCATCTGATTATCTTCCGTTGTAAAGCCTTCTCCTTCATCCCTATCAGTTCCAAATAGCGGCTGATGATGTATTCTGCCCTCGGCATAAAAATAAGCCCTTTTTCGCCCTTGTCATTCCGACATAAAACGTTCTGATCATTGATTCCTTTCCCTCTTTTGTGTAAATTGATTTTTCGGCCTTCTTGCTTAAATCCGGAAACAGATAAACATAATCCGCTTCCCCCCCCTTGACACTGTGAACCGTCCCCACTATAATCTCAGGTTCCTTGAATAATCCGTCAACGCCCTGCTTTTCAACAACCCGCCTTAGATACCGCCAAGCCTTCTGCTTCGTCTTATTCAAGGCATCAAACCAGTCTAACGGCGTTTCCAATTCCAACCCCTGATCCGAATAATAATCAAATTCATCAAACTGATTAATCGGAACCGTTTTGTTTTCCTTTGCCTTCAACTTCGCCTTTACCCCATATTGCAAAAACTCCCGACGCATATGTTCAACCGCTGACCACAATTCACCCATCGTTTTCTGTTCTTTTAAAAAGTTTTTCAGGCGCTCTGTTGTCTGACGTCTGATGGGATTCCAGTTCCCCGCTTTAAACCGGTAGGGATTCCAGAACGGTATGCCCCTTGCTTTCAAAACACTTATAATGTTTCGCAACATATATCCACACGTTGCCAGAATCATTTTCTTTCCCGGGAGTTTCATCATCTCATTGACATTAAAATATTTCAGCGTATTGGGTGAACTCTTGACAAAACCTTTTTCACCCGTAGGCAGATATTCAAACTCCTCACGATCTGAAATCTGATGTATCCATTCAACCGCTTTCACATGAACCGCTTCCGGTACCCGGTATGACTGCTTCAAAACCTTCCGCCCGCTGTGGCCTTCTCTGAAAAGATTCGGGTCAGCTCCTCGCCAATGATACAAGACCTGATCCGGATCACCGGCTATAATCAGTTTCTCAGTCTTATCTGCCCAACTCCTGAGCAACTTCAATTCCAACCTCGAATAATCCTGAGCCTCATCGGCTATGATCACATCAACATCCGGCACAATGTCGATAGCATTTTCTATGAAATCTGTAAAGTCCATAAGCCCTTCGCTGTCTTTCCAATTACAATATTTGTTATAGACTTTTAGAACCTGACCAGGCCAATTTTCCTCCGGTATCATCCTTTGTCTTAAAAGCTCTATGACACCCCAAACCTCGTCCGACTGATAATCTGTTGTGGCCACATCATCTTCACTCGTCGGAACCCCCTCTTTTGCATGCTGAGGATTCTTTTCGTTCCATTCCGATATTCGCTTTTCTGCAAGCTGCGGACGGTCAAGCGATCGGTAACAAATACTATGAAGCGTCCCGATGTTCCTCGTGTCAATAGCACTTGTGCGGTCTGTAAGCTCGTGTGCTGCCGTCTTGGTCAACGAAGTAACCAACACCCGGTTATAACCATATTCATTCACAGAATGTTCAATTTGCTTTGTAAGTGTCGTTGTTTTCCCGCATCCCGGCGGTCCTACTATCTGATATTCATTCAGCATTATAAACACCCCAGACCTGGAACCTGATCCCGGCACCTGTTCTTATGACCTTTGGTTCAAGGCCAATTTCTTTCATCAATACGGAATACTTTGCGTTCGTATAAACAAGCCCGCAAACCTCTTTTAACCACTGCCGAAGGTGCTGAGCCGGCAGCCATAAGCCGTCTTTATCCCTAATGATAGACGTGTTGTCGTCGGCATCCGCTTTATCCACAACGGGGATGGCGTTGACATAACTGGTTATAAGGTTTTTCAAAAGTCCGTCTTCCCGGGATTCCTCGCCAGTATTGATAACCTCAATGCTGTCTGAAATAGCGTTAATAACATCATCCCATTCTGCCTGTTTCATACGTTGAGGAATACGGTTTTTCTCCTCAAAGAACCGCTTAGAATATTTTCGGAATGATAAAAGTTCATCGGTACAATTTAATTTAATCCGGCTGCGATCCTCATATAAAATATAATATGTCGGGTCTGAACCACTTGTTTTCTGAATTTTTATGATTGTTTCTCCCTCTGATAAATCTTTGACCGGGGTTGTGCTTCCTGAAAAAACCTTAGAAAGTGTAATATCTAAATACTGATCCATATTGCTCTTTGTTGCATTCGGGCTGAACTTCTCCCGATTAATCTTTAAAAGCTCTTTGATTTCCTCTGGGTGATAGTTGTTCTTCTTCAAAAAGTTTGCAATCCTCATATCCACAGCACTCTGCGACTGATCTCCCCGCTTGACTTTGTGATGCCATATCTTTTCAAATTCCTCATCGTTCTCACAAAGTATGCCGATTTTTTTATCTATCAGCATCTTTTTTAGTTCCTGCAAATTATAAGTCGAGCCTATATCCGATACAATCTCAACATCACGTTTTTTTTCATTTTTGTGATTATAAGTACCCGGCACCCTGAGAACTCTCGAAAAATCATGAGTCGCATCTATATCAAAACCGCCTGAAAATGACTGCTGCCATTCCTTGAGCGTGCTCTTAACTTCATCCTTTGTGTAAACTCTATCTAACAGCCAGTAAGCATGCAAGCCTCCACCGGTCTTGACAATGTATGATGGATACGGATTCTTAAAAACCATCTTCATGCCATCTTCAAACGTTTCCGGCAAATTCTGTTTCTGATGATTCTCCCCCTTGACATCAATGTCAATCCAGAACGATGTTATCCCCACAACATCATCAGCTTTGCATCGTTTATGTGTCCCAAAAGCCTTCGGGCTGATTCCCAAACCAAAATAAATGTCCGCTTCGTCTGCTTCATCCATTGCGAATTGTTCTGCTTCTTCCGGGTCATTGAACCATGATGATTTTTTTGTCTTTGCATTCCATATCAAGACAAAATGCTCTGGCTTTTTATATTGAAAAAGTTTATCTAACATTTTCTAACCTCCTCGCCCCAAACATCCCATCCATTTATTCTTTTCCTTGCAAACAATTCTATTTTCTTAAAACCTTCCATATCTGAAACTTTTTCTATTAATTTTCTCATTTCTTCAGGTTTTTCGCTATGCCGAGTTCTTTTGGCATTGAAATAAGTTACGCCTTGTTGACGTTTTCCATTTTCTGTTTTGTAAGGTATCATACCTTTTACACCAAATAAACAATGTTCCGTTTGCCCTCTGAAATATTGCCCTAAACCAAATCTATCTTTCACCCACGTAATCATCGTTTTATACTTAAACCCCCAACTTTCCATAACTTCTAAACCTTCTCTCATAAAATTATTGGTAACCCATAAATAAAGATGGGCATTATCTTTGCTAATATCTTGAACAGGCAAAGCTATAATATCTTTAGTTTTCATCAAAGAATAATGTTTATCCGCTCCTCTCTTTATTTTTCCACCGCCAAATTCTCTCCAAGGCGGATCAGCATATATTATTTCATATTTTTTGTTTGGAAAACTGTTATTCATTGCACAACCTCCTTCATCTAAAAAAGCGGGGTTTCCCCCGCCCTCTGAATTGTTTTGATTATACTATTTTTTTGAACATTTCCTTATATTCTTTCGCCGATTTGATTTCATCTGGACTAAGGAACTTCTTGACCGAAAAATTAACTTCCGGATATTTTATCCCCTGCTTATTTTTAGCATCCGTAATCGTAAAACTCGTTACCACACCATAGTACGGTACGCCTTTTTGTGCAAGTGACAGATAATACCCTTTAGCTTTTTTCAATGATCCAGTTGGAATATCAAGCACAACTGGTAATAAGTCATCCTGTAACAAAACATATAATCGTTGATGCTTCTTGCAAGCCTGTCCATTTCCATTTGACCCAAACTGAGCCATTGGGCAGCTTTCGCATTCCCCCCCAGGTTCGCCAACGCCTATGTTTCCATCTTCGCTTGAGCAATCGGGCGGTGAATCGATGTCCCCTTCGTCAAAACTCTTTGCCCAATACGATCTCGTGTTATGCTTGTAGATGATAACACCTTCAAACTCCTTACTGCTGTTAGTTCCCTCTGCATTTGTTATCACAAAATCCTTTCCATCTCGTTCAACTTTTATAAGGTCGTTGACGCTAATCTTTTCGCCTTCAAGGTTTTCTGCGATCATTTCTGATAACATAGTACTCTCCATCTCAAACGCTTTCATCTTCTCGATTTCCTTGCTCATTTTAACTCCTCCTTCAGTTTTTTTGACCGTCATGATAATCTCACCTTCGCTTTGTGAAAAGTTTCAATTTCAAAATGTTCATTAAAATCTTCCGGTAACTGATTCTGTTCAAGCATTTCTCTGATGTAAGCATTGAAGCTATTTGTATTATATGTTTCTTTGACTAACTCCGGCGCTATTCTCTTAGTATACGCCAATACTTCGGCTTTTCCACCTATTGGTTTTGCCGTTGTCATCTCCGAGAGATAAATAGTTGCACCGTCTATACTGATATGTCCTATACCATCATCAGCCATCTCTTCCAGAATCTCGTTCTCTAACCCCCGAAGCTCTGACTCAAGCTCCCGGAGGTCTGATTTTAATTCTCGTTTATGCTTTGTCAAAGCAATGTATTTCTTCATTTTTTCTGTCTGCATTACTGATCACCTTCTCTTAAAAGTTGTGCACATATTCAAAACCGCCGTTGTTGTAGACTTTCCGGTATTCCCAAAGCTTGTCTATTATTGCATCCTCGTCTGCCTCTACCAACGACTTCTCTACAATCCTTTTCACTCTTAATCATTTGACATCACTCTTCATCGCTTCTTTAACAGCCTCTTCGAAGAACTCGTCATTCTCGACAATGTGTTCCGCTTCGTCTTCTTCAAATCCGCAGTTTTCCCATCCGTTTGGTGCCCAATACTGTTCGCTGTAAATATCCTCTTCTCTCCAATCGTCGCTTACCTCGTCATTAATCCTCATACTTTCTCTCAGCCAGTCCACCAATTTCAATTTCAGTTCTTCAATCTTCATTTTAATTCCTCCCCTTATTTTTTTTACGCTTTAATTATATACTTTTTTTATCATTTTGTCAAGAGTTTTTTTATATTTAATTATTAATTTTTTGTAAAATCTTCCAGAATATTTTTAACCATATCCCCCTTTGCTTTCAAATTTTTCCGGATGTATTTATCAATAGTGCCAGGAACTTCGAGGTGATAATACATAACTTTATTATTCTGCCCCGGTCTGTGTATCCTCGCAAGGCTTTGCTCATAATCTCCCCGGTTAAATCCTACAGAATAATAAATGCAAATCCTTGCACGCGTCAAGTCGATCCCCACACCTCCGGCTTGGATCTGAACAAGCAGAACATCACAATCCTCCGGATACGTTGCGCCTTCCCCAAGGTCGCTATGCTTCCCGGAAAGTTCCTTGACTTTATATTTTTTCTTCTCTAATTCCTTTCGCAGAGTATCAAGTTCCGCCCGGAACTTCGTAAATATAACAACCGGCTCCGATATGTCGTCTATGATTTCAATTGCCGCTTCGAGCTTTTCATCATGTATTTTATAGGTCTTATCTTCGGAATGAATAAAGCCACCGGTCAGCTGCTGCAACCGTAACAACTTAACAAGCGCATTGGCGGCTGTAACTTCCTGGCCATTGTCAAGCCATACAATAAACTCTTCTTCAAGCTCTTTATATATCTTCTTTGCTTTTGCCGGCATTGTAATTTCTATATCCTCATGAATTGCTTCTGGCAAGTCCAACGCTTCTGATGCTTTGACCTGATAAGAATTTTCATGAATATTCTCCGTATATTCGCCTTCGGTAAACCATGTCCGTTGTGATTGATACTGCCCCCATTGATGAGAATACTTATTCCTGAATCTCGTAACGCTGAACCCAAATATTTCCGGGTTCATCGCTCTGAACTGCGCATATATATCTTGAGGACTATGTGGCAAAGGCGTTCCCGTCAGTAATATGTTTTTCATTGAATGTTTTTTGGCCAAGGTAGCACAATATCTTGACGCTTTCCCCCCAGGGGCTTTGATCTTATGTGATTCGTCCAAAACCAACAAATCAAACTGCTGCTTATAACTCCATGACTTAAACGGCTCCCGGAAAGCACTCTCATAATTGAGGATCACAACAACTTTACAACCCAGGTTCTTTGCCTGATCTATCTGTTGCAATTCTGATTCCCGCTTACGTTTTGTCAATCCTGAAAGATTGAATATCCTGTAATCATCAACGGCATGTTTTCTAAACTCCCTCGGCCACACACCTGCAACTGTCTTAGGGCATAGAATCAGGATCATATTATTTTCTGAGTTGTTGAGGTAGTCGATCACTACTTTTGATTTGCCGGTTCCCATATCCATGAATAATGCAAAGCCCGGTTTTTCTGTAAGATTTGTTTGAAGTTTCTCATAGGCAAGTTGTTGATGTTTCCATGGTTTCGTTTTGTAGTTCATGGTTTTTCCTCCCCTTTATTATATTTTACGTTTTGAATATTGCCATCCATCTCCCCGCTGAATCAAAACGGTGTTTTTAGAGCTAAACGCTATTCTTTTACCGTTGTGAGGAACCATAATAGAGCCTGTGGCTTTCACGCTGTCACATCTACCGGTTACAGTCAACCCTTTTTTGGGTTGCGTGCCTTTCACAATGTCACCGGTCATGAATCCGTTTTTAACTTTCTTTCTTCTCCTGTGTCCTACTTTGTTCCCGTTTTTATCTTTCGGCAAAAAATACGTGTGTCCTCTTGGGAATCCGTATTTATTAGGCATAATTATTTGTCTTTTCCCTCTACCAACTGCTTTCCATTCTTCAATATAATTTGTTTTAATGTTGATTATTTCCGGCGTGCTTTTTCCAATGCAACAAGCGTCAAAGTAATGTTCTTTAGGCAAATTATGCCGAATGCGATTCATCTTGGTAAGTGCTCCTGAACCACATTCAACGAAGGGTGTAAGTTCTTTCATTTTTTCATATAAACGCCATCTGGTTGAATTAACAGCCGCAGCATCTTTCAGTGTTTTCTTTGCATCTCTGAGTGATTTTTCAAACTTCTTCGCTCTGTCATTGTCTGATTTCCTTTTGCTTGTCCGCAATTCTTCAAGCCATACCTTAGGTAATTTGTTTCCTTTGTCTTTGTTGCAATCGTTGCAAGCTATTGCAAGGTTGTCAATCCTGTTTGTGCCGCCTTTACTCTTTGGGTATATATGCTCTACTTCAAGCGGTATGTTTTCAGCCCCACAATAAGCGCATTTTCTCTGGAATTTTTCGAGTAAATATTCTCTGATCTCATAACCTGCTAATGTGCCTTGTTGGTATCCGGTTCCTTCTATTGCATTGTTTTCCATTTTCTGAGTATCAAACTTAACGTGTTCTACCGATATTGCACCTATCGGCAACCACTTCATTAATTTTTGTACAGCGTGAACGGTTTGATTCAATCTCGATTCAAGAGAAGGGGATAAACCTTTCTTCCTTGAAGCTGCTCTGTTTAACCATCTTGCAGGTCTATATCTCGTGTTCCTGTTTCTCCTCCCTCTTCTCATTGAACGCCTGTCATCCAATGCGCCTTTAATACTTGTTTTGTGTATAATTTCCCCTAACAAAATAGCATCCGCTTCGTTTTTGCTTTTTTGCATCAGAACTGCAAATCCTGTTGTCTTTGCACCAGGATCAAGTTTTAATCTCAAACCTTTTATTTCATAATCTTTGTTTTCCTTTAGTCTTATAACCATCGGCACAAGCCGGTGAATAACCGCCTTTTCTTTTTCTAATAACTTTTTTGCTTTCTTTTCACTGCAAGGCATAACTGATTCTTTGTTTTTATTCAATACAAATACCATAATTTTTCCTCCTCTGGTATTCAAAATAACCCCGAAGGGTTTCCGCTTACGCGGCTTGTTACGGAACTTTCGTTCTCTCTCCTCGACAATGTTATAAAGGCTTTTTACACTATACTCACTGGCATTCCCTGAATACCTTTAAGCCTGTTTAAAGCATAGCGACATGGCTCCCGACTGGAGAAGCATCTGGAGGTGTCATAACCTGAATAACGTAGTTCTCTTGGAACTTAGTCTGGTTCAATCAGCCGAAGCTGAGGTACTATAAACGTTTAAAACTGGAACCTTGACGCAAATTCTATAAACGCTTTGTGTCAAAAACAGCTTATAAAGCGTTTTTCGTTTGCTGTTATAAACGCTTATAGAGGGTGTTGAACAGGAGTATTGAAGCCGGTTAAGTGTTATAAACGCTTATAGAGGGTGTTGAACAGGCATTTGAGGCGGTAGAAAATGCAATGTTGGTACTTGTTATAAACGCTTATAGAGGGTGTTGAACATATATTTTACAATTCAAATGTTGAATTAAAAAAACTGCACCAGAACGGGGGGGGAGGACATTTGTTCCAGTGCAGTTCATCTTTTCGGGTCTTTTCATCTCTGAAAGGAGGTATTATCATGTAATCGTGTTATTGCTTTTATTATACTCTCTTTTTGTCTATTTGTCAAATAAATCACCCCATCCAGATTCAAGCAGATCCAAAACATATTCCGCCCATGTTTCGAGGTTACGTCGCTTCAACTCTTCGATTGTCAAAAACTCCCACGCCGGTATTTCTTTTGAGGGGGTCAATTCTCCATTATATTCGGTGATGATCTGACACAGGCCCAAATGAACCCTGTCAACTTCGGTATCATCGAGGGCAATGTAAATGTCCCCAAACGTTTTATGGGGAGTGATACCTAACTCTTCCAAGCATTCCCTGTCCCGTGCCTGCTCAATTGCCGCATATCCCTGACCATCCTCGGGATGCATATGCCCACCTACTCCTATGCTCCATTGCCCTTCAAGCCGGGGTTCGTTGCCTCTCTTTCGCTTGTAGGATAATATTTTTTTATCTTCATTCAATATTACACAATAAGGTATAATATGCCTGTAAGCGGCATTCTTTTCTGCATACCGGCGGACAAGAAATACTCCCCTGTCATCAACCGTCTTTTCGAAATCTTCACAGGACAATGCCGCCGGGACGCAAAGGACCCTTTCATTCATCTTTTTTTCTTTCGTCATTGTGATCCAATCGGCATATTCCAAATCGAGATTATCAATAACCATCATTTCTCCTCCAATAACTCATTAAGTTTTTCGTTAATCTCCGGGAAGCTATTTCCCAGTTCCCGCCTCGAATTTTCCCAAAAGATTATATCGGTTTTGGTTATTCCGATCTTCTCAGCAACCTCTTCCTCTGTCATTCCCGCTTGTTTTCTTAAACCCTTAAGTCTTTTACCGGTCATGTTATCCCTCCTGAATTTTTTGTTTTGAAAATTTAACGATCTCCTCGGCGGCATCTTTTTTTAAAAGCTCATTTGCTTTATATGCCTTTCCCCTCACCAGATATTCCCAGCCCATCTCTAATTCACCCAATCCCGATTTCGACAAGACAATACCATCAACAACTGATGAATTCAAAGGATTAGGAAGCTTAATTTCAGATAAAATAACAACCTCCTCGCCAATCATAAATTTCAATTCAGGGTATTTCTCATATAAAATAAAATTCAAAAGATCAGCCCTTTCTATCGGCATTTTTCCACACCTTATTATTTAGTCTTCCGTTTGCTTTGATTGTCCTGTAACTCATCCTCATCCTCCCTTGGATTAATCGCCAAACAACTAAATACAATCATAACGATAATCGCCGTCGCCGCTCCTAATACGAAGTTAATCATTCAATCACCTCTTCTCTCCCAATAATGCTATTATTGCAAGTCCCAACAAAGACAGCAAAAAGCCCATCGCAAATCCTCCAACCGCCGAACGGTTTCGTCTCTCTGCCATCCCCGCTCCTATGATTCCCATTATGAGTCCTATAATCAAATACCACATACCACACCTCCTCCCTTACAATTCATCTTTGAACGTCTTAACAACAAATGTAAAAAAGATTACCAAGAAAACAACAACCATAGCAACACAACCGCCAACAGCAATTCCGGAAATTGGCATTTCCGCTAAATTTATTGGCTCTCTAAATCCGTGAACAACAGCGCCAACAAAAGCCAAAATTACAACAATAACACACCAGGAAAAGTAAAAAAGCAAATTTCTCAAAGAATCAAAAGGTAATTTAAAATAAAACACTGTGAAAAAGTGTACAGTAACAAAAATCATAAAACTTATAACTACTGTCAACATTTTTATCCTTCAAACCTCCTCAATAAATATTTCCGTCCGGGGGTTCTCCTTGTCAAATTCAATCCGGCAGCCGTCAAGCCCTTTTATAACTCGAAAGTTGTCGTCTTCCAACACGCC
>Ga0209948_1000486_pt1 | contig 11663 bp, 9 predicted proteins | sample SalPonR2_C_D2_MG_FD_185709 | JGI IMG/M metagenome (GOLD analysis project Ga0209948, IMG submission 185709) | Salt pond soil microbial communities from South San Francisco under conditions of wetland restoration - Salt Pond MetaG R2_C_D2_MG... ... | reverse complement strand
TCTCTTGTAGCAGGTGCTGTATTAGGTTTACCGTCGCCATTAACAAAAGCACCATATAAATTACCTTTTCTACCTTGTTCTATCTGATCAAATATTTCTCTTACATCAAGATTATCAGGTGTTAAAAGTTTATCAGGTGTTAAATTTTTACTATCAGAGTTTAATATTTCTATAATATCTCCAATATCTACGTTATTTCTTGGTATATATCCTTTAGTACTTCTTCCCATATTACATATTTAGTGCGCCATCATCAAATACTTCTACTGTGCCGCCTGTTCTTATACTACCTTTAATATATAAATCGCCATTACTATCTAATTTAAAAAGATTATTTCCGCTACCGTCTTTTATATAGATTTTTGCAAAATTAAAATCCCCTAAATTTAATACTATATCAGATTGTCTTAATTCTAACGAAGGTGCTGTTGTTTCATCATACCCAGTTAAAACAAGATTAGCAGTTGTATCAGCTTTAATTTTAGCTCTTGTTATTGATATATCACCTATAACATGCTCGTTTAAAGATTCTGCATTTATTACACCATCTAAAATTAAATCTTTAGCGTTAAAATCTTCTGTTGAACTACCATTAACATATGCAGAACCTATATTAGCTCTTGCTTGTTCTCTGTATTGATTAAAAGTTAGATCCCCTATTAAACCCCCACCATTATCTTCATCATGCAAATAGTTTTGTTCTGTATAAGTTACTATATATTTATTACCAGATAATATCCCTGATACCTCATCATAATAAAGTGGCTGTGTTCTAGGAGCTCCTTCGGTTTGTTGCGCTCTCCAACTATAAAAATTTTCCTGAATTTTTATACCTCCTATATCACCTGTTTCATCACCTGCAATAGGTAAAGTATATTCAGGTATCAATGTATCAATAGTATGTAAAGTATTATCTAGACCATCTTCAATATTAAACGTTTTCTTTAAATAAGAACCTGTTTGTATATCTGCTAAATCTGTAAAATTTGAATTAGTAAAATCATCAGTAATATTTACTAGATAGTTATCTGTACCTCCACCAGAATTCGCTTGATTAGTATATAAAGTATTAGTAGATGAATCATAAAGAAGACCATCTCCTATATTTAATTGGAATAAAGTAGTAGCTGCTTCAGCAGTATCTTTAATATTTTCACTATAATTAGATTTAAATTCCAGTAATCCTTTATTACCACCACTACCGGTAGGTGTACCTATAGTAAAACTAGGTGCAGGAGTAAATGTAAAACTTGGTATATTGTAAGGTAAATCTATAATAATATCATTTACAGTACTATTAGTTAAATCTAATCCAGAACCAGTTTGCACACCTATTCCTTTAGATGTTATTTCAAAACCTTCAACACTTTTTAATACATTTTTACTTGTACCTAAACCAGCATAAACAGAAGTTAAATCATCTACTGCAAAAGTAATATCATCACCGTTATAACCCAATGTAATGTGCTTATCTGTTACAGCAGTTAGGCTTCTAAATTCAAAGTCTGGGGCTGTTCCATCTTTATATACTTCATACGAAGCACTTCCTGTATTAGTACCAGTTGCATTAGCTGCACTACCGTATTCTATTTGTAATTCATTATTAGCTGTAGTAGTAAAAGTTAAAGTATCACTGATTAGCCTTTTAAATTCTATTGTAGGAGCAATACCTGTGCCATTACTTACTTGATGAAATACTGTATCACTACTTGTAGCGCTGGAAACCAATGTAGTTGTGTCTCCTTCTATACTAAGATTTAACCCTATAGTATTTTCAGGGTCGGTAGTATAATCAGTTGCTGGATCTAAATCTATTCTTGAATCAGTAGTACTTAAAGTGTACATTTCAAATTGTGCGCCATTTTTATCTCCATAAAACTCTAAGCCTGTACCATTATTATTCATGGTATTCACTTCACCACCACCTGCACCAGTAGCATCTATTTGAATATAATCTTCATTCTGAGTTAAAGTAACTCCAGTACCAGGACGTAAAGCTCTCATTAAAAGAGTTTCGCCTTCATTGTCTTTATCTATGACTACATCATTAAATGCAGAATCAGGTTGACTATCTAGCCTATTCTTTTCAGCGGTAGTGCCTATATAAATAGCATCACCGTCAGTACTATATTCAAATTTTATTCTATCATTTGGATTATTAGCACCTAAAGGTATATTCTTTAATGTCCTAAATTCTAACTGACCGTCAGTATTCTTTTGTTTATACAACTCATAAGTTGCGCCACCTATATTTAATCCTGTAGTTTCATCTGTAGGATCATTATCTATTTGGTAATCTGTACCGTCTAAAGTAATATATCCATGAATACCGTCAGACCATATTCTATTATCTATTGTACTGGAAGAAGCAGTTAATACTAAAGACCCTGGGAGATATAAATCATTACCTGATATTCTAAACCCAGTTCTGTAAGTTAACCCTTCATTGTTAGTAAAAGAACTATTAGATATTTGTATATATCCATAATCACTGCTAGCTGTTTGTCCTGTTGCGGGAGAAGAAGGTGATGTTGCAAATAGTGTAGTATTAATATCTGATATATCAATAGGACCGATAGTAGAAGCATCTGATAAAGTAAAAGTTAATTCTCCACCAGAATAAGTAACATCATCTAAATAAGTATTAGTAGAATTAGCAAAATCTTGCCAAACTGTACCATCATGCCATTGAGGATTACCTCCTGTTTCAGCAGACATTTGATACATACCATATTCTCCTTCTGCATCTACTAATCCTGATGTACCAAATTTACCTTCTTTAGCTACAGATAATCTGTCTCTAATATATAACCTGCGTTCAACATCTAAATCAGCATACATAAAAGAACTATCACGTGCTGTAGATGTATTAGAATAGTCAGTATTATCTAAGAAGAATTTATTAGAAGCAGTTTCATATTTACCAGAAAAAGGTCCTATAAATATACTACCTTCTAAATTATTTCCTGCACTATATCCAGCTTCTATTCCAAGAACTAAATTTCTTGTTGAAGTTGCTCCAAATGAAGATCCTGCTCTATAACCACCAAATAAATTATAAGAACCTGAATTTAAACTATTATCTCCTTGTCCAAAACTCCAACTTTGATTACCTAAATATTTAATACCTTCTTTATATACACCTTCAGTACCTGAAAATAAATCAAATACTAAAGAAGTACCTTGAAATTGGACTCTGTTTGTATTCTTATCATATTTAAAGGCATCTTCTCCTCCAAGTGAATCATTATCATCAAACAATACTTTCTTATTACCAGGAAGCCCTAAATCATATTTAGAAGGAGGTATTTCATCTAACCAGGCAAGTTCGCCTAATTCAAGATATAAATTTGTACCATTGGTTAAAGTAAATTGTCCATAACTACCTTCTTTAGAAATAGATGATAAATATGTATTAGTATCAGTGTCTCCTATAACTTCTTTTATAAAAGTAACGAAGAAATCTATATCAATATGGTTTTCACCAACTAGAGTATAATCAAATACACCAGTATCATTGTTCCATACATGAAATTTATTATGTTCAGAACTTGAAGGGTTATTGTTAACTCCATCTATAGTTCTAAATTCATATATTTGTCTTAATCTTGATTCTCCGCTCATTATCCTTTAATTTGTAAGTATTGTATTTGAACAGTATCCGATGTAAGCAAATCATAATAATTATGCCAATATAATGTATTGCTTACAATATGATAACCATTTTTACTAACATCAGTTGTATAATTAGGATCACTCATTCCATTAACCACAACCTGTATAGATTGCATATCTGCTAATTCTTCTAAATTAACACCAATATTTAGACTAGAAGGTCTATCAGAAGTTATAGAAATAGGTAATAGTTTCCAATCAGCAGTATATGGTAATACATAAGTAGTAATATCAGAACTTGTTATTTCATTTAATTCATAAGTTGTATCAATGTCTGATCTATAATATTCTCTTACTTTGTGGAATATGTTTAGTATAACATCAGTTGATATTTCATTTGCTCCTATATAAGAAACTCCATCTTCTATATTTATATTTTCTATAAATTTAACTAATGTATATAACTGAAGACTGTCTACATACCATCTATGATATTTATTACTGCCTATTCCACTATAATATACAAGTTTATCAGTATAATATATAAAGATCTTCTTAGCTAAAGCTAATTCTTCTTCTAAATATGTTTGAAAAATTCCCATAATTAAGAATTATATCTATTTAATACATTTAATCGTTTTGTTGCTTTTATATCTCTATCTGTTATAGTAGAATTTCCTATATACTTCATACTTTCTAAATACATAACTTGCATTGCTATAGGTTCTATACTCTTCTTATAAGCTTCGGGTGTATATAAATCATTTACATTTTCATATACTTTTGTAGTAATATAAGAATCAGATAAAAATCCTGCATAGTTACTTTCATATACATTATCATTTGCAGTCATTTTAACATTATACCAATTATCTAAAGCATACTCTCTTCCGAATAAAGTTTCAAAAGTTAAAGTTATTTCACCATTAGCTGTATAATAATCAACTTCTTCTGAGATTAAATCATATGAATAAATAGCTAAGTCTGTAGTAGATGTATAGAAATATAATACAATACTAATTAGACTATCAAGTGAACCAGTTTCGCTAGTCCAATCAGTTTGGTCTACAATAGTTATACTTTTTTTATCTGCTGATATTGTTGCATTTATTTTCATAATTAGTTTTCAGTTAATAATTCCTTAATAGTTTTTTGGTAGAAAGGATTTAAAATAATAACACTATCTCCTTCATTATATTGTGTGATAACATCATTTAAATTTGTACATTCTAAACTATATATAGCAGTTGCATCTTTCTTGGAAACAAATTTTCCTTCAACATAAGATTTATCTGCTTTCTTATTTACTTCAATATTTGTTTGTGTATATAATCCTAATACTATAACTGCAATTATTCCAGCCAGCCATTTTAAAAAATTAGAAGCTTTTCTTATTTCTGTTGCAGTGTTATTTAAATTCTCCATTGTTGTGGAAGCTTCTTCTAAAAAGTCTTTCATATTATGTTCTTGTTCTTGCATAAATTATAAATAGTAGGTTAAAGCTTTTTTCAATTGTGTTATTTGCTATAATATCTATATTAAATCTACAAATATAATAGAATAATAATATAGTGACAAATAATTTTTTAAGTTATATAGACTTTAAATCAGTATAAACATAAAAAGAGGGGCTATTAACCCCTCCTTCAATATTCAAAGATTTAAAACAAATTAAGAAATGTTCAATACATCTTTTAATTGAGTATATACTGAACCAGAATCTGCATCTTCAGTTGCTACTAGAACAGTACCAAAAGATTCAACAGTCCTGTCAAGAGTAGTAACATTATTACCAGTAGAGTATGAAAAACTAATCTGATCATAAGTTTTACCAGAAGTTGCCTCCAAGTCAATATTTTTAGGATAACTTCCAACTCTCCAAGGTTCCCCTTTGTTTCCTTTAAGAAACCATTCATTTTCTGCTACTTCATAATATGTACCTGCACCTTTTGAAGGGGTTGCAACAGATGATGTATCTGAAGCACCAAATCCATCACCAAGATCGATATCAAACTCTACATAATCATATCCAATAACTCCCGGATCAAATGTAGAAGTAAATGATAATCCTGATAACAATACTCCTGCATCAGATGTAGCAGCTGTAGCTTTTACTACCAATTCAAAATTAGTATCTACAGCAGAGTAATCATCACCTTGATAAGGCATTTCGAGAGTACCGATGTCATTAGAAGTATCAATAGCAACTACTTTATAACATGGATCTGTCAGTGCAGTGCCTACTCGAAGATAATCACCTACTGCAATCGCAGAAGTACCTGTATCATCATCAATATCAGTAGCTGAGAAATACTTAGAACCATTTTTAAGGGTAATAGTATCAACACCTGTAGGAACAGCTGTACCTGCACTGTTAATTAATACTTCAGCTTTGATAAGTTTAGGATTTTCACGGGAGAAATTCTTATTAAAATTTTCTGCAACACCAGAAGCAATTTCTGCCTGTGTAGCAGATGCAGATGATTTATAAGCTGCAAATTTTACAGATTCTCCTCGACCCCATGTTTTTGAATTATCATACCATGATGTATGTAATACATAATCAGTTGAATCATTTACCGCAAGTTCTCCAGCTGTACCATTGAAACCAACAGCACGTTTCCGTTGAGTAGCAGATGCAGTATCAACTGCGCTTTTCTTGATAATATTACTATATTCAATTAGAGGAGTTTCTACAATAACATCTTTTGAATTCTTTGTAGCTATTGTAAACCTATCTCCAGCGGCAAGATCTGTTCCACCTGTACCAAGAGCAGTTTGTGAACCTGCAAGAAATACACCTAATTGTCCTGTAGCAAGATCATCTCGTTTACTGGTGTTTGCCAGCAAATCTAAATCTTTTCCTACCAACATGGTAGTTACATTTTTTTGTGCAATCATTTTAATCTAAATTAAATTAATACTAAATTTATTTTTCTATTTATTCTGACTTTAAACTTTCATTCATTCCTATTTGATAACTCTGTTGTTGAGAAGCTGCATATGCAATAGAAACAGCTTCATCTACAATGGCATTATGCAAAGTTTCATCTAAAATACAATGTCTTTGATTTGATAAAGTTGCAGTATCTACAACAATATCAGGAGGTGTCATTACATATCTAACCCTATAACTATTCAAAGTATCAGATTCAGATAGAATAATCTCTATTCTTTTTTTACTATTTTCTGTCTCAGTACCAGATGCATGTGTATATCTTGAAATATCCATTCTCCATATCTTATCTTTATAAGGAGATCCAAATGGATTATCTTTATTAATAATATATTCATCATGTGTTACAGGATAAACATCTATTTCTTTCGATCTATCATTTATTGTAGCAGTTTCTTCAACTGGCCACAGATAATCTTCAGGCATTTCTAAAAATATACCATTTGGATGTACTCCATTCTGTATAGCTGGTTTTGAAATAACTTTCACTCCGCCAGATTCAGATGTATAAGAAGGTGAATAATATGCAGGTTTAATAAGTTGACTTAAATCTTGTGTTCTCTTTTCATCTGCTTCTAAACCTTTTCTGTGTTTATTACCTTTTGGAGAATATCTATAAAGTACTATTCTCAATTGAGCATCAGTTAACAATTGACTTATCTGTCTATCATCATATGAAGGACTTTCAAAGTCATAAAGCTTACCAAACTTTATCAAGAACAATATTTTCATTTCATTTGCTTGCATCTATTACTTATCTTTAATACGTTGCTGTAAAATTACCTTTTCTTCGTGATTTTCCAGATTATCAATATAATCAGCAGCCTGTGTTAAACTTTTACCCATTGGTGCATCTGTACTTGTTAAAATGAACATACCACTACGTAACTTTATTTCATTTTTATCCATTGCATCATATATAAGAACCTTGGTATCAAATTTAGGATCTTCAACAACCCTTATAAAATCATGTACTGTTTTAGTAGTACTTTTAGGAGTCTTATCCTTTTGTTCAATAATTTTCAACAATTCGGTTTTCAACCATTTGGCGTTATCTCTATTTTCTTTAAGTGGTTTTTTATCAAGCAACCTTAAAATATTATACATATCGCTTGTTTTCTTACGAACCTTAAAGAATAGATCCATTGCATTTTCATAAATATCTGCACGTTTGTTATCATCTTCTCTTACCTGTGCATCGTTTACTAATGCAAATTCAAGACCTGGTTTATGTCTACTTGCCCAATCTTCAGCAATTCGTTTCTTATTGGCCTTTAATACAAAATATTCTAGAACATGTCCTGGAATACCAAGATCCAATTCTTTACCTTCTTTTGTAACTTCCACAGAATAACTCCTCCAGAATTTATTCTTCCAGTCATAAATATTTAAACTTCCTTTTGGTTTATTTAAAAGAACTTCAAATGCTTCCTGAACATCTGGATCTTCAAATATTCTAACATATGAATGTGTACTCATATCATATGGAAGTTGATATGTTTTAGTTGTACCAGTAAACATAAACTCACCATCATGCCCCTCTTTAAAAAAAGGTCTTTTTCTTATAATTGGTTTTACCTGAACTATTTCTCCAGGTTTCAATACAATTTTTTCTGCTTCTCTTGCAGATAATTCTTTCGCTTCTTTTACCATACTCTAAATATTTAATTGTTACTTTTAAATTATTCTGGCTTAAAAGTAATAGAAGAAGTTGGGCAGTTTCCCACCCAACTTACTATTTTATTATCCCATAACATTAGGAATCCATTCACCTAATCGCATTGGATTTCGTACCATAATACCACACCAATCAGCTTTATGAATTTCATATCCATCAACTGATGTTGCCATTACTTTAGGTTTACCCATACCTCCTGGAGAATAAGGATCTCGGAGACCAGGTATATATCCAAATTGCTCTTCATAACCTTTTGCACGTACCATTTGAATATTAGGTGCTCCATCAGAAGTACCAAAATCCATAATAGTCATACGGTGTGATTCTGCCAATCCACCTTCTGGGTGTTTAATAGTATTACGTACCCTATCATCATATTGAGGAATATGCATAAACTCGATACGGATACCATTAATATCAGCATGTTTCACAAATTGAGGACGCTGGAAAGAAGCTTTACTTCCACCACTTAAACCTTCAATTCGGTTATATTCAAGAGCATTTGCTCCAGCATATTGCTCAATAGAACGAGAAGCTGCTTTCAATCCATGTTCACCAGTACCTACTACAAACCTACGTGCATCCTGTGGCAATTTACCTACAGAAAGACTAAGCAAGTAATCTACAAAAGTTTCAATATCAAAACCATTATAGTACATTACATTAGAAGGAGAGATTTGCTCACGTAATCCCATACCAGCTTTAATTTCATAGCCGCTATCTCCAATGTTACCGTAGCTTCCATCTGCCATTCTGTTTGAGTTACCAAACATAAGCAAACGTGCTTTCTCACGCCTAAATTGTCTACGGAATTCCCAGTCAAGCTTATTCAACCAAGTATTGAAAGTTTTATTTTCTTTACCATGAACACCAAAGATTACAGGATCATTTGCTTTCTTGTTGATCATGTTACCAGGAACAAGATGTTTTTTACGAAGCATTGACATCCTATTAGCCATTTTAAATGGAGATGTAAAGCTTACATCTGAACCGGTTTTAGACAGCGTTTGTTCACTCAATGAATATTCAACGTGCCAACGTGTTCCTGCTATAAGTTCATCATAAGGAACATAAAGTTCAGAATCACCTGTTACAAGTTCTACTTCGTGAACAAAGTAAGGTCCTTCTTGTTCTTCAGTTTTAACAAGCAGTTTGTAAAAGTCTGGATTTGGTCCAGCAATTACATGCGATTGGAAAAACTGTTTCTCGTTAAAATACATTTTAAATCTGGAAATACCTTTTCCAAATTCATCGGTTGCTGTTACTTCAGTACCGTCAAGGTCTGTAGCTTTTACAAGAGGAATATTTTTCTCTTCTGCGCCTTGAAGCATCCATTCAAATTCTTTGTCGTCTTCAAGATAATGTGTAGGGAATTGTTCCATATAGGAAATCAAATCCTCTCCAAGATCCAAATATTCCAATCGTGAAATAAACTTACCAATTTTTTCAGGTTGTTCTCCAAATAGAGCACCCAAATGATTCTCTGTAGTAAGTCCAGACCACTCTTTAGATTCTACCCTTAGAGTAGGGAAAGATGATTTAGTTACACTCATTTTTATATAATTTAAAACATTTGTTTATTATTCTAATTGACTATTAATTGCATCTATTAAACCTTTAGAAGGTGTGCTAGTATTTTTATTCTTGGTAGATCTATTTCCTCTACCGTTTTTATCTAATTGACCAGCTGCTTTTTCCAATTCTTTTATGGCACTTTTTTTACCTGATTTGGATAAAGCAGACCAATCTGTAAATTCTTTTGTTGCTTCAAAAATATAATTAAACATTAATTCAGCCTGTACTGGGTTTTTAGCACGATAAGCTCCAAGTTTATTAATTGCATTTCCATATTGATCATATCCAATAGGTGTTGTTAAATTTTTAAATAACTTATCTTTTACCAGTTTGTTTACTTTTACTCCGGGAACTATTTCATCTGTTTTTTCAATAGTCTCCTTTAATTGATTCACTTGTTCAGCTCTGGATTTCTCTGCCTCAATTTGTTGTTGTTTGGCAACCTCTTTAGCAAGCTGTTCCTCTTCTTTTTGTAATCCTTTCAATTCTTCAAGAACATATTTTGATTCTTCTTCTAGCTCTTGTAAATCATCAAGACGTTTAATTTCTTTATCAATTCTTTCATCAGAAAACTTAGTAGTTTTTTTATAATAATCAGTTAAGAGTTTCTTTTGTGTTGATTCATCTTTTAATTGTTCTTCATCTATACTAGTATATTCTAAATTTTTATTATCAAACTCTAAAACTTTATCTAAAGGTAATCCTTCTTGATAATTATTTATAATACCTTTTACTCTTTCTGGAAGACTTCCAATATATTCGGAAATTCCATTTTGAATCTCAGAAGCCATACCTTCTTTTAATGTTTCAACATTTCCATCAAATTCTTCCAAGTTTAAATTAGGGAGGATACCTTCTTCCTTCAAATATTTAGCGTATGGAGTTAATGGCGATGCTTCTTCTGCATCTTCATCAGATTCTTCGTCAGAATCAGGCTCCTCCCGTTTATCTTGTTCTTCATCTTCATCAGAATCTTCTTGTTCTTCATCAGATTCTTCTTCGTCTTGGTTTTCTAAACCCTGAGGATTATCTTCCTCTTCATTGTCATTTTCTTGGGAATCTTCTTCATTATTCTCAGAAACTTCTTCTGGCTTTTCTGGTTCATCTGTAGAAAACTTTTCTTCAAAATAATCTTCTACTCCTTCCAGTAAATTAAAATCGTCTTCCCAAACTTGTTTGTTTTCATTGTTATTCTCCATAGCTAATATAAATTATTTGTAATTATAATATTTTTTATTAGAAATTCCAAATTTAATAAAGTTATTTATAGACTTTATTATTTGAATGTTATAACTCCAGAATTAATATCTTCATTTTCATTAGTAAATAAATCATAAGCAACTCCAGGTTTAGTGTTACCGTAATTCTTCATTATCCATCCAGATGAACCGAATAAACTTGGAACATTCCTATAACTAAATTTTTTACCTGGAGATATAGAATTTTGATGCAAATCCCCTTTTACAAAATGAATATATTCTGTGTCTATGTTATAATTGTCTATATATTGATTTATAAAATTTTCTATCTTATCATTCAAATAAAGAGGTAATCCAAATTTCATATCTTTACCATCTTTACCGTGTGTGTATAAAAATGTATGTTTGCCTATCTTTACATAATCAATAAATTTATTTGCAATTTTAAAATCAATATCTGGATATTTATATTTTATTATCTGTTGTAATGATTTAAATAAATAATAATCCATTGATCCACCATGATTACTATCAGAAACACAATATATATTTATATTAGAAGTAATTCCTGAGGTAGCAAGTTTATCTATGAATTTCATATTTACATCTAAAGCTAACTCAAATGCCTCATTATTAGACA
>Ga0209948_1000483_pt1 | contig 11708 bp, 11 predicted proteins | sample SalPonR2_C_D2_MG_FD_185709 | JGI IMG/M metagenome (GOLD analysis project Ga0209948, IMG submission 185709) | Salt pond soil microbial communities from South San Francisco under conditions of wetland restoration - Salt Pond MetaG R2_C_D2_MG... ... | reverse complement strand
CGAGCTCGGTAGCGTGGTGGAGATCGAGGAAAAGGATTTTCCGGCGGTGACGGCTTTAAGCGGCAGTGGTCCTGCGTTTGCATTTGTGATTATCGAGTCGCTCATCGACATCGGCCTGAAGATGGGCCTCTCTTATGAGAAATCCAGGGAGCTGGTCATCGGGACATTAATCGGATCAGCTGAGCTCCTTTCCGAAAAAGGCAATCACCCCGGGGAATTCAGGCATCTTGTCACCTCTCCGGCTGGAACAACGATTGAGGGGATCTATTCCCTTGAAAGAGATGCCTTCAGAGGGACGATCATGAAGGCAATATACGAGACCTATCAGAGAGCGGTGGAGCTGAGCGACGAGATCGAAAAGGGCTTGTAAAAAACAATCCCATGCCCTTGAGAAGGCATGGGATTAAGAGAATCAGGATATTCAGGTGGTCAAATACTGGTGTGCGTTCTTGAGTTCTTCGATGATGGCAATGTTCTGTGGACAGGCACTCTCACAATTGCCGCATTCAACACATTGCGAAGCATCCTTGTTGTTTTTGATCAGGAAATCATTGTACATCCTGGCATTCTTTTCCTTCTTGTCATACATGACGGCCTCGTTGTAGAGTTCAAAGACGGTTGAGATGGCTACGCCCTCCGGACACGGTTTGCAGTAATCACAACCGGTACAGGGGACCATGATCTTCTCTCTGTACAGGTCTCTGACCTTGTCGACCAGTTTCAATTCTTCTTCGCTCATCGTGTCGGCCTCAGCTGAATCAAAGAGTTCAATGTTCTCTTTCAACTGCTCCATGTTGCTGACACCGCTCAGGATGACATTCACCTCGGGGAAGTTGTACAACCATTTGAAAGCCCATTCCACCGGCGAGCGCTTTTCATCATAGCTCTTCCACAATTCCATGATATCCTGAGACGGTATCTGTGCCAGTTTTCCGCCCTGAAGAGGTTCCATGACAACGACAGGAATACCCTTTCTGGAAGCGTATTGAAGTCCTTTGACGCCAGCCTGGTATTCCTGGTCGAGGTAATTCAACTGAATCTGGCACATATCCCAATCATAGGCATCCACGATTGTCTTGAATGTGGGATAGTTATCATGGAATGAAAAACCCGCATTTTTGATCTTACCCTTTTTCTTCATCTCGTCAAGAAAGGCAAGCGCATTGAGTTTCTTCATTTTTTCCCAGCGTTCAATGGAGAGTGCATGAAGCAGGTAAAAATCCACATAATCCGTTTGCAGCTTTTCGAGCTGCTCGTCAAGGAACTTCTCGAAGTCTTCATACTGCTCAACTTTCCAAACCGGGGATTTTGTGGCCAGCTTTGTTCGCTCCCTGTATCCATCCTGCAGGGCCTTACCCACAAGGGGTTCGCTTTCTCCGCCGTGATAAGGATAAGCAGTGTCAACATAATTGACACCGCTGTCAATCGCGTATCGGATCATTCTGATGGCCTCAGCCTCATCGATCTTCGATTCATCCTCTCCGTTTTTAAGCGGCAAACGCATGCAGCCGATCCCGAATACGGATGTATCGGTTCCGTTCTTTCCAAATTTTCTGTATTTCATATCTATCACCTCATCTACATTTTACACAATTTCCTCATTAATTTCAAAACCGAACCGTTTGGATATGTTATAATCATATTGTGAAATTTGACACAAACGGAGGGTTAACATGACAACAAAGATTCCAAGACCGGTGGCTCGACGTCTTGCGATTTATTATCGCCTGCTAAAGGAGTATAAAAAGAAAGGGGAAGACACGATCTCCTCTTCCTCAATGGGAAAATACCTTGACCTTAAACCCAGTCAGATCAGGAAAGACCTATCATACTTCGGGGGGTTTGGAAAAAGAGGAACGGGCTATAAGGTGCTCGAATTAATGAATACCATCGGAAAGATACTGGGAATTGATCAGGAGTGGAATGTCATCGTTGTGGGGGCCGGAAAGATAGGAAGGGCGTTGCTGAACTACCCGGGTCTTCGAGAGGATGGTTTTAAGATTAAAGCGATTGTCGATAACCACGAGAATAAAATCGGGATGAAAATAGATGGCTATTTTCCCGTTGAGGATGTTAGAAGGCTTGATAAGATTGTCTATGACCAGGAGATACAGATGGGAGTGGTGGCCGTTCCGTCAAACTCTGCCCAGGATGTGACAAATAAGCTGGTGAGAGCCGGAATAAAGGGGATTATCAATTTTGCCCCGGTTATCCTGGATGTGCCGGAAGATATTATGGTTGAAGAGGTTCATATCTCGCTGTCGTTTAAATCCCTGTCTTTCAAACTGGTTAATCGATAACCAAATCCCGGACTGTATGATATAATCAGGGCAATCAATTTATCAGACAGAACGCTTATGAGGTGAGATCTATGAGAATGACAGAGTTATACGCGCCAACGTTGAAAAACGCCCCTTCTGATGCGGATCTTAAGAGCTATGAGTTCCTTGTCAGAGGAGGCTTTATCCGAAAGGTTGCAGCAGGAATCTTCACCTATCTTCCGCTTGGAAACCGGGTTCTGTGTAAGATCACTGAGATAGTTCGTGAGGAGATGGACCGGTCCGGCGCACAGGAGTTTTTGATGCCGATTGCCCAGCCGGCCACGATATGGAAACAGTCCGGACGGTGGGAGGATTATGGTCCTGAGATGATGAAACTTCAGGACAGACATAAGCGATCCTTTACGCTCGGGCCCACCCATGAGGAAATGATAACGGTCACGGTGAAGAACGAGCTCGTGAGTTACAAGGAGCTGCCCCTGAACCTGTATCAGATCAACACCAAGTACCGGGACGAGATCAGACCGAGATTCGGCCTTCTCAGGGCCAGGGAGTTTGTCATGAAGGATGCCTACAGTTTTCATGAATCCGAGGAATGCCTGGACAAGACTTATAAAGAGATGTACAACGCTTATGAGAGGATCCTTGAGAGGATGGGGCTTGATTATATGGCCGTTGAGGCGGATTCCGGTGCCATCGGGGGCAGTGATTCGCATGAATTTGTGAGTCTGGCCCGTGAAGGCGAATCCGCTCTGTTGACGTGCCCAAATTGCGGATACAAGGCAACGGATGAAAGAGCGGAATACAAAGCGGAATATGATTATGAGCCCGAAGCTGAAAAGGGGCTTGAAAAGGTCGATACCCCTGATCAGAGAACCATTGCCCAGATTGCCGGTTTTCTTGAGCTGCCTATGCACAAGACTGTGAAGTCGCTGCTTTACAAGGGACGGGAAGGTTTTGTGATGGCCCTTATCAGAGGGGACCTTGAGATTAACACAGCCAAATTGAAGAGTGTCTGTCATGACCAGGCGATCGAACTCGCCGATCCGGCTACTGTTGAAAAGGAACTCGGAATACCGACGGGTTTTGTCGGACCAATTGGAATTGACAATGATAAAGTCCGGATTGTGGCGGATGAAAGTATCCGGGGTCTTAAAAACTTTGTCACCGGTGCGATGGAAAAAGACAAACACTATACCAACTGTAACACAGGGAGAGACTTCCAAATCGACACCCGGGCTGATATCAAACTCGTTAAAGCAGGTGACAGATGTCCCGAATGTTCAGAGCTGCTTCAGGAAACGAGAGGGATTGAGATGGGGCAGGTGTTTAAGCTCGGAACAAAATATTCGGAATCGCTCGAGGCGAACTTCACAGATGCCAACGGGACAGGCAGACCTTTTTACATGGGTTGCTACGGCTGGGGTATCTCGAGAAGCATTGCCGGTATTGTCGAGCAACTACATGATGAGGACGGCATACTCTGGCCTTTGGCTGTTGCCCCATACGAGATATTGATCACGGAGATCAATCCGAAAAAAGAGGAGCAGCGGACAGTCGGGGAGGCGATTTATCAGCAGCTGAATGAAGCCGGCTACGATGTTCTTTTGGATGACAGAGAGGTCTCCCCCGGTTTTAAGTTTAAAGATGCTGATCTGATCGGCATACCAATGAGGATAACAGTGGGCAGGCATGTTAAAAACGGAAAAGTTGAACTAAAATTGAGAAATGAAGGAGACAAGGAACAGATTTCAATAGAAGGCGGTTATGAGACTTTGTTAAAGCAGATTGAGGACAAGTTGGAGACCTATGATCCAAGAATTCGAAGATAAGAAACTCTGGCAAAAAGATGATCATGTGGATTTTAATGTATACCTCTGTCAAGTAACCAGGACAGGGGTTTTGCGTTTTTTGTCCCATCGGGAATGGATAACGGCTGTTCAGAGAACGATGAGAAGGGCCGGGTTCCCCTTCTGGTATACGAGGGGGTTTCATCCCAAACCGAAATTCAAATTTCCGAGAGCTATGCCAACAGGACTGATAAGCCGGGCCAATTATTTTCTGCTCAGGTTAAACAGAGAGGATGCAGCTGACACACACAAACTCGGGAGTCATTTTAACAAAAAGGCTCCGGCGGGGATGCAAATGAAGGGGATGTGGCGAGTCTTTGACTCTTTTTCACTGACCGGATACATGGATCTCTGGAGATTCAGACTGATTATAAGAGACAATTTCTCAAAGGCGTTAGACTTAGAAGGACTTCTTGGCAGCCGTGCATATGACGGGAAAGTTGCTGAAATGAATAATGGCCTTTTTATGATAGAATATAATACAGAGGAAAAAAACTGGCTTGATTACAGAGAACTTCTTGAAAAAATATACGGTGAGCGATATCCCAGACAGTTCTATCTACCGATATTAGAAGAGGTGTTCTACAAAGAAGATGGTTTGAAACCCATTCGTAAGCTTTTTGATGCCGGTTGGGAGGTCTAGTATGTCAAAGAAAGTGTTAGTTGTGGATGATTCCGGTGTTTTAAGAAATATAATCGTTTTTAATCTAAAGAAGGCCGGGTACGAGATCGGACAGGCCGTTGACGGTGAGGACGGGTTGGAAAAGATGATGTCGTTTAATCCGGACATGATCATCCTGGATTTAATGATGCCGAGACTGGATGGATTCGGTGTGCTTTCAAAGAAGTCTGATCAGGAGGAAATAAAGGATATTCCGGTTATTGTTCTGACAGCAAAAGGCGGGGAGGATGATAAAGACAAGGCGATGTCTCTGGGGGCATATGATGTCCTGACAAAGCCATTCAGTCCGAAGCAGCTCTTGACATCTGTAAAAGAGGTGATAGGGGATGCCTCTTAGAGAGGAAATCTATGAACTTTTCAGAAAAGTCCAGACAATAACGGGCTATACGGGGACTTCTGTTGAAGATACGGTGAAAGTGCCTGATGGAAAATCTGAAAAAGAACTTCTCTCACTCATAAAAGAAAAGGTTGAGATCATAGAAAACGAGCTGGTCTCATATAAAAATCAGCTGGAAGAGAGTTCGATAATGCTTGAAACCCAGATTGAAGAGATTTCCAAGACTTATGAAGAACTCTCAACGCTCTACGATGTGACGAAGATACTGTCAAAATCCCTTGACCCCACACAGGTCCTTGATACACTGATTGAATCCATCAAGAACTCGATCCCCTCGGAGGGGATTGGCATCTATTTGGACTTTCTTGATTTTGAGGATTTTATTTTGAGTATTCAGGAAGATTCCCCAATCAACGACAACATCGAAGAGAATAAACGGTATATCATTGAGTATTTAAAGACGGATCATCCCAAAACACTGATAATGGAGGGTGAGCAACTTAAAGAGGCTTTCCCGCAGGGCGAGGATTTCTTGAATTCCCTCATCATCATTCCAATTTGTGGCAACAACGAATGTTACGGTGCTTTAACGCTTGCCAACCGCGAACGGGGGAGTATCTTCACAGCGGGGGATCGAAAACTGCTCGAATCCATCGCCAATCAGATCCACTTCAGCCTGGAGAATTATATCTATCTCCGGGACAAGATAGAACAGGAAAGGCTCCACGAGCAGATCTCGATCGCAAAAGACATCCAGTTGAGTCTGTTGCCCTCAGAGGTCTACCAGCCCGAGAACGTTCAGATTGCCGCCAGTTTTTCACCGGCGGTTGAAGTTGCGGGGGACTATTACGATGTCTTTCCGATGCAAGTCGGGACTTTTCTCATCGTTGCCGATGTCTCCGGAAAAGGCATACCGGCATCGCTTCTGATGAGTTCATTCAGGTCGGCGGTGCGTATTATGGCTGAAAGCTACACCGATCTGCCGGGGCTTGTCGGGAGAGTCAACGATCATATTGCCCAAAATGAGATAGCGGATCGTTTCGTCACATCAATGTTCATTATCCTGGATGAGGATAAGGGGACGTTCTATTATTCAAATGCAGGCCATGACCCGATCATTCTGTACAGAAAGAAGAAAGATGAGTTCTTCGAGATCAGTAATAGAGGCATCCCGATTGGTATCTTCGAGGACCAGGAATACATAGAAGATTCCTTTAAGCTGGAAAGAGGAGATGTCTTCGTTGTTTATACGGATGGCATTCCTGAAGCCCGGAATACCAAAAAAGAAGAATTTGGATTTGAACGATTTAAAGAGACTGTTAAGAAGAACGCTGACAAAACAGCGCAGGAGATCAAAGATGAGATACTAAACGCAGTCAGCCGTTTTGTGGGCGAAGCAAAACAGCACGACGACACAACTTTTATGGTAGTAAAATATCAATAAATGATAAATCACAAAGGAGGTTTTTTATGTCCGGACATAACAAGTGGGCAAACATCAAACATCGTAAAGGGGCCCAGGACAAGAAACGCGCAGCATTATTCAATAAGATCATCAGAGAGCTGACGGTTTCTGCTCGTGAGGGAGGCAGCGATCCCGAGTCGAATCCAAGACTACGTTCAGCCATGGATAAAGCCAAAGATGCCAACATGCCCAAAGATACAATGGAGAAAGCCATCAAAAGGGGTACTGGCGAGCTCGAAGGTGTCGAATACGTAGAGATTATGTACGAGGGCTACGGGGCAGGTGGCGTTGCTATGCTCGTTTCAACTGTATCTGATAATAAGAACAGAACGGCTCAGGAGATCCGGCATGTCTTCAGCAAGTATCAGGGGAATATGGCTGAAGCCGGGAGTGTTTCCTGGATATTTGAGAAAAAAGGGACCATGAACATCAGCAGGGATCAGGTTGCCGACAGTGAGGAATTCATGATGGAAGCCATTGAAGCAGGTGCCGAGGATATTGACGACAGCGATGATCCCATCGTGATAACAACAGCCCCTGAAGATCTGATGCAGGTCGCCGATGCGTTAAAAGAGAGCGGATACCAACCGAAAGATGTAGAATTCACTTATGAAGCAAAAAACACTGTTCCGGTTTCGGGAAGAGATGCCGAGAAGGTTTTGAATCTCATTTCAAAACTTGAAGAGCTCGACGATGTCCAGAGTGTTCATTCGAATTTTGATATTGACGACAAAGAACTAGAGAAGATAATGGAAGAAATCGGATAAAAATTGCCAATCAATCTTGATTTGCATGTCCACACCAATTGTTCAGACGGAGAAAAAAACCCGGCAGAGATGATCGATATCCTGAAGAATAATTGTGTGGATATTTTTTCCATAGCGGATCATGACACGATCAGTGGTGTTAAGCAGTTGGTAGAACTTTCACAAGTGAATAAAATGAAACTGATTCCAGGTATAGAATTAACGTCTCTTTATGCCGGAATGGAGATCCATATACTCGGATATTTTTTCAACAAAGATGATCATTTATTTGGTGAATTTGTTAAACGGAGATCTGATAAAAGAAAGAGACGTTTGATTAAAATTGTGGAGAGATTATACAGAAACGGCGTAGATATCGATCCGGACGAATTTAAAGAAGAATATGGTGAATCCTATATGGGGAGACCTCAGATTGCAAAGATGCTTTTGGATAAGGGCTATATCACAACATTTTCAGAGGCATTTTCAGACGATTTTGTGGGCAGGGAAAGTGATGCATATATTCCGCCGAATGATTCTCCGGTGGAAGAATCTATAGAAATGATCAAATTAGCCGATGGCATATCGTTTTTGGCCCATCCCGGTGTATATTACAAAAACGGAGGCAGTAAAAGAGGACTTGAAAAAAAGGATTTGAAGACATTGAAAGAGATGGGTTTGGAGGGTGTTGAAGTCTTTCATCCGTTTCACAGAAAATCTGAAATTCAAAGGTACCGGTCATTCTGCCGGGAGTTGGATTTGCTGATAAGCCTCGGTTCAGACTATCATAGAGGCTATTACAAACCGGAATTTTCACTGAATCCACGCAGTGGCCTTAAGGATGTTCAAACATGGTTGAGAAAAAGACTTTAAGCCCCTGTTTATGCTTCATCTTCATCTTCTTTCTTCTTTTTTCCGTGTCTGTTAGTGCTGAAGATGATTTTGAAGATCTGGACTGGGAGTTACAATATCCCGATGTCATACTGGATGATTCAAGGGCATGGGTGGATTTAACGTTTGGTGGTCTGTTTGACACGAGCGATAAAGGAGCCGGCCTGTTTTTCAAGGTGGAACCGTCAATGAATTTCCTTATTTTTGATGGAAAATTCAGTGTCGTTGTCAAAACAGAAAAGGAAGAATACGGGAGATTCTGGAGTCTTGCTAATGAAGAGATAGCGGATTATTTTGAGGATGCCCGGGTTCGTTACCGTGAGCTGACGTTCACATTCGGTCCTGAGGCGGTTAGTAATGGTGATTTTCTCTTCCTGCCAAAAACGGATATCGACAGAAAGTATCTCGGGTTTGATTATGAGAATGCCGGTTTTTATTTTGGTACCCGTTCCCCGGACTGGCAGGCCTGGTCTTTTGCCTTTTCCTCCCCTGGTTTCGGTTTTGATTCCCTTCAGTTTTCTGTTGAGGCACAGGGTTTTCACGACAATTCAGCTTCCAGAACCTATGCTGTTGGCGCCGGACCCGGCATCCATTACAAAGACCTGACGATAAAACCATTTGCAGCATATGAGTACAGAGAACCCCGTTCGACTGACGCAGCCACCGTCGTCAACGGGGAGATCCGGAAAGGATTCCTTTTCGGGGGATTGGGACAGTTTAAAAAGGGGATTCTGAATCTTAAAGGTGGTATCCTTTTTCAGGATGTGCTTTCCCCGTTTTTCTTATTTGGAATGGGTCCCCTGGAAATGACAGTTGGAGAGTTTGCCCCTTTTGCCTACGATTCACTTGGCAGAGAAAAGTGGGTTAACATCTACTGGCATTATCAGAACGCCGGGATAGACTCGAATATTGGTGTGGGGATCCGGGAGAAAGAGGGCAGAAAGAATCATGAATTGATTTATTCGGATTTTTCGTTTAAGATAGCCGAGGAATTTTTCGTCTCTTTTTCAATAGAATTAGAGGAAACAATTCGCCTGGCCCTGGGAACAAAGTACAGGATTAATTTTGATTTCTATAACGATATTAATGAGGCAGAATGATGAAGGAGGAATATGATGTTGCAGAAAGTGAACGACCCGGAGTTCGACTGGTTTGTCTCAGAGATTAAAAAAAAGATTGATCTGGATTTGACCGGATACAAGCCTCACAGGGTAAAGAGAAGAACCGATATCCTTTTAAGAAAGCACAACGTTGATAATTACCGCGATTATATGAAGATGATTATGAATGATGAAAAATTAAAAGATGAGTTTCTCGACAAGCTCACCATAAATGTGACAGAGTTTTTCAGGAATCCGGAAAAGTGGGCTTCGCTTCAGAAGAAATATCTCCCGGAAATGATCAAAAAGGTTGGACCGAGGATTAAGATCTGGAGTGCGGGATGCTCCAGTGGAGAAGAACCCTATACCTGGGCCATCATTCTCGAGGAACTGAGGGCTAATCAGGCCAGGATTACGGCTTCGGACATTGATTCTGGTGTTTTGGCAAAGGCCCGTAAAGGGATTTATGAGAAACGGTCGTTTGAAAATACCTCTGTTGATATCATGAAAAAATATTTCAAGAAGGTCGATGATGAGCGTTATGAAGTCAGTCAGAAGTTAAAATCGAGGGTCAATTTCAGAAAGCACAATATGCTTCAGGAGAATTTTGACAAGGATCTGGACTTTATTTCATGTCGGAATGTCGTCATCTATTTTGAGATGGAGACAAAGAATGTTTTGTACAAAAACTTTGTCAAAGCCTTGAAGCCCGGTGGGATTTTGTTTGTCGGTAGTACTGAAAGAATCTTTAACTATCGCCAGATCGGCTTGAAAGTTATAGAACCGTTTTTCTATCAGAAGGTATAAGAGGAGATTATGATGGGTTTTTTTGATAAATTAAAACAGGGTTTGAAGAAGACACATGATGCCACATTCGGTAAGATACAAAAGATCCTGCGTTTCGGTAAACTCGATGAGGAGACGCTCGAGGAGATAGAAGAGCTGCTCATTATGGGGGATGTGGGTGTTGAATGCAGTGAGCAGATCATCGAAAGACTCGAGGAAACACACAAAGAATATGATAATCCGGAACAGGCCCTGAAGGCCATCATGCTTGAGATGCTCCAGGGCGATAATGAATTAAAATGGCCTGAAAACTTGCCCCTTGTCGTGAGTGTTATCGGGGTGAACGGTGCTGGTAAGACCACCACGATTGGAAAGATTGCCAAAAACCTGAAGGATTCGGGTCGTGAAGTAGTACTTGCTGCTTCTGATACTTTCAGAGCAGCAGCGATTGACCAGCTGAGAGTATGGGCTGAGCAGAGAGCCAAGGTCACCCTGATTGCCCATCAGTCCGGCGCTGATTCAGGGGCGGTGGCCTATGACGCCGTGAAGCATGCTGTATCAAGAAAAAAAGACGTCGTACTGATCGATACAGCCGGTAGACTACATACAAAGAAAAATCTGATGAATGAACTGACAAAAGTTCACAAAGTGGTCAAGAAAGTTATTCCTGAAGCACCCCATGAAATTCTGCTCGTGATTGATGCCACCACCGGTCAGAACGGTTTGATGCAGGCGGAAAAGTTTACAGATGCAGTTGGTGTTTCAGGGATTGTGCTGACAAAGCTCGACGGCACTGCCAAAGGGGGAATTGCGCTCTCAATCAAGAATAAGTTTAAGATTCCGATTAAATACATCGGTGTTGGTGAAAAGCTTGAGGATCTCAAGCCGTTTAACCCGCACGATTTTGTAGATGCAATCCTGGAAGAAACGGATGATTGATGATGGCAAAAAAGACTTTCTGGTACAAAGAATTTAACTGTCCGGTTTGTGAACAGGAATTCGAGGCAGTGAGAGTCTTTTCAAACGCTGTATCTATCGATAAGAGAGATCTTTATCTCAGACCCACGTACAAAGGAGTGGATCCGGACAAGTTTTATCTTATCACTTGTCCTTACTGCTATTATACGGCTTTTGAAAGTGATTTTGACAATCTCCCGGGGAATCTCTCCCTGGATAAGCTCAATTCACTCAAAAAATCACTCGAGAGGGCGATGAAGTCGTTGAACCCGGAACTGGGAGAGGAAAGAACTGCCCGGGATGCCCATGAGATCAACGTACTTGGTGTCTTGACCTATGTGCATGCTGATATACCCTACAAACTGGCTCAGATCTTCCTCAGAATGAGTTGGTTTTATATCGATCAGGGCGATAAGGAGAACGCCGCGATATCTATGTCGAAGGCGTTGAAACAGTTTCAAAGAGCCTTTGAGGATGATAAAAAGGGGTTACACACCGACGGGATCATCTTCTTCCTGGCGGCTCTCAATATTCAGCTCAACCATATAAAAGAGGGCTTCAGATGGCTTGAAAAGCTGCTGAAGGAATACAGGGGAACGGGTTCTCATTACGAAA
>Ga0209948_1000482_pt1 | contig 11730 bp, 14 predicted proteins | sample SalPonR2_C_D2_MG_FD_185709 | JGI IMG/M metagenome (GOLD analysis project Ga0209948, IMG submission 185709) | Salt pond soil microbial communities from South San Francisco under conditions of wetland restoration - Salt Pond MetaG R2_C_D2_MG... ... | reverse complement strand
CATTTTTATTAGCAACTTACGGAACATTGAAAAAAGGATTTGGAAATCACATTATCATTGAACATTGTAAGTTATTAGGTAAATGTGAAACTGCACCTAATTATACAATGTATTCAGTAAATTGGTTTCCTGGAGTAGTAAATGGAGGAACAACTAAAATTAAATTAGAAGTTTATAAAATTGAAGATGCAGAAACAGCACGAAGATTAGATATTCTAGAAGGGTATCCAGATTTATATGATAAACAATTAGTTGATACAGAATTTGGAGAAGCACTTATATATATTTATAATAGAAATATTGATAATTTATTAGAGATTAAATCAGGAAATTGGGAATAATAAATAAAATAAAAATATGATAAAATTTGATACAATAGGATCAGATCCTGAATTTTTTATAGAGAAAGATGGTGAAATATTGCCATCTTTTATGTTTTTAAATGGTACAAAATCAGAACCAGAAGATTATAAAAATGGATTTGCATTATTAAAAGATAATCTATTAGTAGAAGGCAATATTCCTCCCGCCACAGAAAAAGAGGAGTTTATTGGTAATATGGAACTTTTAAAATCTTTAATACAAGATATATTAGAAGTTAAAGGGGCTAAATTACTTTCTGATGATGTACAAGAATATAAAGAAGAATATATTTTTACTGAAGATGGGATGGAATTTGGATGTAGTAATTATTTAAATCCTTATAAACAAGAAATAGTAGCTACACCTCAATTAACTACTAATAAAAGGGTAGCTGGATTCCATATTCATATAGGATATACTATTCTCGATGAAAACTACAGTAAAAGATACATTGATCAATTACTAGCTAAAGCTTTTGATTATTTTGTAACTATTCCTAGTGATAAAGTATATTATTCTAAATACCGTAGGAAAAATTATGGTGATTATGGTAGTTTCAGACCGACTATTTATGGATTAGAATTCCGAAGTCTTGGTAGTTATTTTACACAAGAAAAATATCTTGGATGGATATATGATCAAGTTTTAAAAACAATTGAATTTGTATCTAACCCAGACAATCATACATTACTGCTAAATTTAGATAAAGCAGAAGAAAACAATTATGAAGTACTCAATATTAATTTAGAAGATCAATTACCAATAACTAAAAAAGAATTTGCATAATGAATTTACTATATTTTAAAGAATATAAAAGGCAAGATATAACTATTAAAGAATTTTTAAAACTATTTTTTACAAAATTGAATCCTAATTATAATACATTGTTTGTTAAAAATAACCAAATACAATGTAGTTATGGTAAACAAAGATCTCTTGGAGACATTTATAGAATAACTAAATATTATTATCCAAGTGTTACTCGCAAAAAAGTAAAAAATATATTATTGTCTTTTCAAGATAAATTAGTAGGTCATTGGTGTCCCGATATACATAAAAGAATATATGAAATAAAGGATAATAAATTTGATTGGGAACAACTTTTAGGACCAAGATTTGATGAATATAGAGAAGAATTTTATTACTTAGATAAATATGGACAAAAATATTGTATAGAATCAGAAGATATATGGTAAATAATAAATTATCTAAATAAATTAATTAAAGATTTTAATAAAGATTTAAAATATGATAAATATAATATTAATAATTTTAATCATTAATCAAATTTATAATATTATTTTTAAACCTAAGCAACTCACATTAAATTGTGGGTTGTTTGGTTTTGAAGGAAATATCAATAAATTCAACTTACATAAATTTAATTTACTTGGTGTTGTAAATCAAGATAGAGGAAGAGATGCAATTGGTGTAGTTACAAATAAAACAATTGTACATGAAACAACTACAGATAAATATTTAGATTATATAGGAAAAAATCAATTAATAATTCCTAAAAAAGATATAAGTTATGTGGCTGGACATGTAAGAAAGTCTAGTGATTATTCCAATAAGAAATTAAAAGAATATACTCAACCTGTTATTGATTGGAATGAAGAATTGACTAAGTTTAATTATATTTTTTCTCATAATGGTACGCTATTCAAACATGAAGAATTATATGATTTATATTTAAATGATTTAAATAAAAAACAATTTTTATATTTAGATGTAGATGACGGCAGTGTAAAATACAATGATATTAATGACAGCAATGTATTAATGCAAGCTTTAATTAATAAAAAATATGAAATATTAGAAAATTATGCAGGTACTGCTGCATTTGCTTTTTATGATAATATAAAAAATGAATTATATTTATATTCAGGTAAAAGCAAAAATTCATATGGATATTATGAAGGTATAGAAAGGCCACTAAGTTATTTACAAGGAGAAGATTATATTTGGTATTCTTCTGAAGATTCTGCATTAGATGCAATATGTAACCCAGATAAAGAAAATGTACAGAAAGTAGAACCTAATACTTTAATGATTTTTAAAAATGGTAAATTAATAAATACTGTTGAAATTGATAGAACAAATGCTGGACAAACTGTTTCTAATACTAAAATATTTAATCAAGTTAATACAAAAGTAAAATATAATGAATCATATTATAATAATCCAGCAAGAAAAGCATTAAATTCTTATAAGCCAACTATAGATAAAGGAGAAGCATATAAAGAAGAATATCAAATATTTAGAAATGAATCAATAGTTAAATCATCAAATTTTGTTCAATTTAAAAATGGAAGATATATTTTAAATGGTAAATTTATAAATGGCATATATCATTTAACAGAAAGAGGATTTGTTAAAGAGCATTCTGATTATACTACTGATCTTCCATCAATGATTACTGATGTATATTATTTTATAGATGGTGTTATGTTAACTGATCATACAGATTATAATAAAATAACACGATTAATAAAGAGAAATAATCTTAAAAGAACTGATACTGAATATTTTAATATTTTATGTAAATATTCTGTATATCCCATTTCTAATATATTCAGTACTTATAAAGAATTTAAAAAAATATTTTATAGACATTGTACTATAAATAATGTAGAAGGTCCTTTTAGAGCAGATACTGATTCAAGTCCATTATTTTGTAATAAAACATATAAATTTAAAAATGGATATTTAATTGAAACTAATATAAAACCTGTAGACAAACAAGCTGATCATAGTTATAGAAGAATAGATTCACCTAAGTATTCATATGAAAAAGAATATTGTGAAAAATGTGGAAAAGAACTAGATTTCATGGAATCAGATTTATGTGATAAATGCAAAGGATTTTACGGTATACTAGAAGATGAATTCCCTATAAAAAACAATACTAAAGTAAGTGATTTACCTTTTGATGCAGATTTTACAATAACTGAACTAAAAGCTGAATTAAATTTACTAGATTTTTCAATATCTGATTTAAAAGATAGAATATCTGGAGGCAATAATTTATTTTTTACTGAAGTAGAAAGAAGTGTTGATGATATCTATGATAAATTAACGCAATTATATAATTGGATACAAGAAAATGATATTGATTATTAAAACAAATTATAATGATTTATATAACTGATATAAATAATAATAAACAATTAAAAAAAGATTGCCATAAATTTAAAGATGGATGGTATAAAAAAAATAAAGATTGTGCAAAAATTAATGGAAGATGGTATAGGCTAAATAAAAATAAAAATATTGTTTTTAATCATAGTACAAATAATTTTGTTTTTAAAAATAAAGAAAATTTAATAAATGGAATTATTAATATTACAGAAAATGGTATTAAAGAATATGGTTATTTTTCAGTTGATTTACAAAATAATGTAAAAATAAAAACAATTGATGGATATGAAATAGCTTTAAATCATAATGTTGTAAAAGATTTTTATACAGAAAAATTAGATTTGGGAATTTATTATCCAAACAATTTAACAAAATTTACTAATAATATTTTCAATAAAAAAACAATTGGTAAACCTTATTCTATTAATTTGAATTATAAATGTGATCCTTTATTAAACAAAACAACAAAATACTTTAATACTTACTTTCAACCTTTTGATAAATTATCTTTAGATAATACAAAAGAAGAAATAATTTATGATTATTTAGATAATATTACTTATGGCTTAGAAATAGAAACTTTTGACGGTAAAATACCAGAAAATATATGTTTTTCCAATGGTTTAATTCCTTTAAAAGATGGAAGTTTAAGACGTTCTGATAATACAGGAAGAATTTATTTACCTTATGAATACTCTACTATTATACTTAAAGGTAAAAAGGGTCTACAAGCTATAAAGAATATATCTTTTTTATTGAATAAATATTGTACACATACACATAAAGAATCTTTACATGTACATATAGGTAATTTACCTGTATCAAAAGAATATGTAATTTCTATATATAATACAATTCAACTTATTCAAAATGAAATGTATTTAATGTTTCCTGAAATATTAAAAAATACAGGACCATTAAAGGGTAAAGATTATTGTAATCCTATAAAAAAATTTAATTTTACAAATGATTTAGATTATAATTTTAATTTAATTTATAATTATCTTTTAGGTTCATATTCTGTAAATGAATATCCTTTTAAAGGGTTTGGTATAAATCATCCAGCAGATCCTAATAATGCACATAAATGGAATATTTCAAGACGATATAGAATAGTTAATTTTATTCCATTAGTATTTAATAAACAACAAACAGTTGAATTTAGGATACATCCTTCAACTTTTGATAAAGACTCTATAAGTTATTGGTTATTTTTATTAAATGCAATTATAATGTATTCTTTTATAAACAAAGATAATGAATTACCAAAAAAATTAACATTATTAGATATAATAGAACATGTTTATAAAGATAATAATTTTCTCATTGGTAATTTAAATAATTATATAGAAGCATGTAAAAAAGATATGTTATTTAAAAAATCTAATTTTGGTGATACTATTGGAGAAATAACTAATGTTAATTGGAAAAATCATTTAGAAGATTTTAAAGAACTTATATAATGGAAACAAAAAAGATATATTTTATAACAAAAAATGGATTAAGATCACATGAAGACAAAGCTATTAAAAATTGTAAACAATTAATAAAAGAATATTATGATCTAAATACACCTGAAACTTTTTATATTAAAACTAATGCAAAACAATGTACTTATGGAAGAGCAAGAAGTTTTGAAGATTTAGCCTCTATATGTAAAAGTAGATTTCCAAGAACTACTCTTCATACTATATCTAAATCTTTAATAAAGTTATGTATAGAAGATGAATTAAAATGCCTATACTGTCCAGAAATTCACAAAATAACATTTCATAATACGTTTTATGGATGGTATTCTTTTATTGCAAATAAAAAACTTAATCTTTATGTAAAAGATATAAGTAATTATTTAATTAAAGGAAATCCATCTTTTAATCAAATTTTAAAATATTCTAAAATTAAATTACAATAATATGGAAGAAATAATTGAAGATTTTTATACAGATGAAAAAATTGAAATGCTGTATATTTTAGAAGAAGAAAGAAAATTACAAGAATTTTTAAAAGAACAAAAAGAACCAGTTTGGGAACATATTTAAAATAAAATTATGAAGAATTTAAAAGTATTACCATATAAAATGAATAGTTTATCAAGTAAAACTATTTCAAGACATTTTAAATGTAAAAGAGTATATCCTAATAGAAATTATAAACCAAGAAATAAACATATTATAATTAACTGGGGATTTGCTGGAGATGTTCCTGTATTAGAACAAGCAAATACTAATTTTACTATACTAAATAAACCATTCTGTGTAAACAGAGCTTCTGATAAAATATCTACATTGAGACTATTAAAACAAAATAATGTACCTCATGTAGATTTCATTTTAAATAAAGAAGATGCAATTGAATCATGTAAACAAGGAAATATTATTTATTGTAGAACCCTTACACGTAGTAAAGAAGGTAAAGGTATTGTATTAGCAAAAACACCAGAAGAAATAGTTGATGCTAAATTATATACAAAATATTTCAAAAATGACAAAGAATATCGTATTCATGTCTTTAATAATGAAGTAATTGATATGGTACAGAAAAAATCTATGTCCTCTGAAAGAATGGCCGAAAAAGGTATTGTTAAAACAGAAGAATCTAAGTATATTCGTAATATGAAAAAAGCTTGGTCATTTTGTAGAAAAGGTATTGAAGTACCTGAATATGTAAAAGAAACTGCAATTAAGGCTACCAATGCTTTAGATCTAGACTTTGCAGCTATTGATATTGCATATAATTCTGAAACAGGAGAATGTGCTGTATTAGAAGCAAACACGGCTCCTGGACAAAAACGTGGAACAACTACACATTTACGTTATGTAAGAGCTATTTCTAAGTATTTAGGAATTCCTTTTACTGTAGAAGAATATAATAGACGTTATAATTGCGATGCAGAAAACTATTTAGATTAAAAATAAATAAAATATATGTTTAAAGATTATTGTGAAAACATTACAGAACAAGAATACAGAGGGTCTAATAGACTCTCTTATTCTTTTATTAAAGATTTACCAAGTAAAGGACCTAGAATCCTCGTAGAAGAACAGAAACCCATATTTAACACAGGAACTAATCTTGGAAGTATAGTTGACAAACTTTTAACGGAAGATGGATATGACCCCTTAAATGAGTTTACATTAACTAATTTAAATCCTGTTATAAATGGAACAACTCATCAAGATAAATTATTAAAATATGCCAAAGAAAATCAATTAAATTTGGCAGAAATAGATGATTTATCTGATATATATGAAAATCTTGGAATTAAGAAACCTCCTAAATTAACAGATGAATTCTATGAAAGATTAGATTTAATATTAAACGAAAATGAATATCTGAATGAAAATGAATATTATTTAGCTAATACAATGGCTGAAACATTACAAACACATGAATTTACCAAAGAAATATTTGAACCTTCATTTGAATTAGAAATTATTAACCAAGCAATTATATTTTTTAAAATTTATGAAGAAGAATGTAAATGTATGCTTGATAAAGTTAAAATAGATCATAAAAATAAAATTATTTATCCTTATGACATAAAAACAGGTGCTACATTTAATTTCTTCCAAAATTTCTATAATTTTAAATATTATTATCAAGGAGCTTTTTATACAACCGGTATTCAAAGTATAGTACAAACAAAAGAAGAATTTAAAGATTATACAGTTGCACCATTTACATTTGTTTATATAAGCAGAGAAAAACCTAATTTTCCTATTAAATATACAATGTCTTCTAAATATATAGAAGATGTAATGATGGGATTTACCAATAAAGCTGGATATAAAACAATGGGTATTCTTGATATTATTAAAGATATTAAATGGTATAAAGCCAACGAAGAATTTGAAGTAAATAGAGAACTTGTTGAGAATAACGGAGAAATATTAATAGAAACACCTTAAAATGTTTAATAAATCATTTACATATTTATTTCCAATAATATATAAAGATATAACCAAGCAATGTAATATTTCTTATGGCTATTTTTTCAAAAATTTACTAAATTATTTCTATAACTGTTATTGTATAACAAATAAAGGTAAAAAATTTACAATAGTATTTAAAGATTTACCAAAAGAAGAAATGTTTTTAGAACATATATCAAGATACTCTAATTTACATAGATGTTTTATTTATGAAAATTATACTGTTATTGAAATTAAAATCGATAAAACTCTTATAGTTACATATGATAAAATAATTAATAGTAAATTTAGCCAACTTGAACTAAAGTATAAGAAAGAAATATTATATTTTATAACTAAATTAAATAATAATATAATAAATGGAAAAGAATTATATAATAAAATTTATAATATTTTGAATAAACCAATTAATGCAATTAATGAAATCAAAAAAGAATATGGATTAAAATTTTTTGATCAATCTTGGGAAATAACAAGTAAAATAAATCAAGAACAAGAAATGTTTCATATAAATAAATTAGAATAAATTTGGAAAATAGGTAAAATAGTATTATCTTTGCCGGCTTTCTAAAAAATAAATTATGAAGAAACTATTATTAATATTTACAAGTATATTATTTTTTACATTACAGGTTAAAGATGTAAATAGTATTAAATTTAATATGAATACTGTATACACAATTGATGAAATTACAGTAACTACTGGAAATCCTAATAAAGAATGGGAATTATTAATAAAGAAAATAATATTTGTTGAATCATCTAATGGTAAAAACTTAGTAGGTGATTCCGGGAATGCAATAGGTCATTTACAAATATGGCCAATAATGGTTGATGAAGTAAATAGAATTCTTGGTAAAAAAGTATATTCAAATAAAGACAGATGGAATAAAGAAAAATCTATTGAAATGTTTAACATTTACCAAGAATATTGGAATCCAGACAAAGATCCTGAAATAGCTGCTTCTATATGGAATCGAGGACCTAAAGGTAAATATAATACAAATAATGATTATGTAAAAAAAGTAAATAGTATTAATCTAAATTTAATCACATAATATGGAAGAATTTTTTATGATACAAAATCCCTATGGTGAATTTTTATCTTTTGATGATTATGTATGGAGAGGATATAATAATGCAGCCGAGTTTGATTCAGAAAAAGAAGCATTAAAGTTTGCTGAAAACCATTTAACACCATTTGAATCATTTACAGTAGTTAAATTTTATAAATTTGGAGAAGATTTAGTAGAAGACTATTATGCAAATAAGATAGAAATATAATGATATATTTTATAACAAATCAACAAAAATTACATGAAGACAAAGAAATAAAACTATGTGGTATTATAGACTGTATTAGATACTTTGAAAATAAAGATATAATTGAAGTAGATACAGAAACTGAATATTGTACTTGGGATAAAGAAAAAGATCCACAGAAAAGAAGATTACCTGATCCTTATACTTCAAAAGTACTATCCTTACAATTAGGAGATAAATATAACCAATTTGTAATTGACTGTGCTACAGTTGATTTTATAACATATGTAAAACCTTTATTTGAAGACAAGAATAAAATTAAGATATTCACTAATGCATTTTTTGACCTAAGATTTATATTTCATTGGGGTATTAAAATTAAAAATGTATGTGATATATTTCTACAAGAAATGGTTTTAACTCGTGGAAAATCATTACCAAAAGGTTATAGAAGTCTTGATGGAATGACACAGAGATATCTTAATATAAAGTTAAATAAAGATGTACGTGGGCAAATACATTGGAGAGGATTGGACACAACTGTAGTAAAATATGCAGCTGAAGATGTTGCTTATATGGGATTAATTAGAAATGAACAGATTAAGAAATTAAAAGCTTTAAATTTACTAAATTATGCAAATTTAGAAAATAGGTATGTAATATCTTTAGCTAAAACATCTTATAAAGGGTTTAAAATAAACGTTGATAAATGGAAAGAAGTTGAAAAATATAATAAAGAATTATTTATTGAATACCAACAAAAATTAGATGATTGGGTTATTGAAAACATGCCTAAATATTCAGAAGTTACTTTATTTGATACAAGATGTACAATAAAATGGACTTCTTCAGATCAAGTTAAGCCTTTAATGAAAGATTTAAATATAGATACTGAAGTTATTGATAAAAAGACTAACAAGACTAAAGATTCTGTAGAATTAAAACTTCTTAAAAAACAAATAAATAAATCTGAATTACTTCCAATATATATAAAGTTTAAAGAATTATCAAAAGAAATAACAACTTATGGAAGTGCATTTTTAGAAAAAAATATTAATCCTGTAACTGGAAGAGTACATAGTGAATTTTTTCAAATATTAGAAACTGGTAGAATTTCTTCTAATAAACCTAATATACAAAATATACCTGGAGAATTAGATGGAGAAACACATCCTTTAAGAAAAGCATTTACTCCAGAAGAAGGTAACTACTTCATTATCAACGATTATAGTCAGCAAGAGCCTAGGATAACAGCTGATTATAGTGGAGATGAATATTTAAAAGATTTTATTTTAAATGGTTCTGGAGATTCTCATGGATTAATTGCTACAATGATAAGTGAATATTTATTAGGTGAACATGTAGAAGTAACAAAACAAAATAATCCATATGTAAAACAATATGGTAAATCTATTAGAGCAATTGGTAAAACTATTAATTTAGGCAAAGATTATGGCAAATCTGCATTTACAACTGCTCCAGATTTAGGTATTAGTGTAGAAGAAGCAGAATCTTTATTTAATATTATTGATAGTAAAACACCTCAGAAAATAGAATATTTTAAAAAATGGCAAAAATTTGCTGAGAAATATGGTTTTATTATAACTGATGATTTAGTTTATAGTAGAACTTGGTTTTCTGATTATGAAGAATATTATAAATTAAAGAATATACAATTTAAAACAAAAGAACAATTTAAACGATTTTCTAGATTAAAAGGTGAATTAGAAAGATTTGCTCAAAATAATAGAATACAAGGATCTGCTGCATTAATGACAAAAATTGCACATATATATATAGATGATGAATTAGAAAGATTAGGATTAGATGATATTGTATATATAGTAGCTTTAATACATGATGAAATTGCAACGGAAGCACCAAAAGAATTAGCTGATAAAATAGCAAAAATAAAAGTTGATTCAATGATTAAAGCTGGAAAATTATTTTGTAAAACAATACCTATGAAAGTAGATCCAGAAATAGGAGAAGAATGGAGTCACTAAAAAATACAGTGTTTATACCTGGAAATGTACCTTCTTCAAAGAATAGTAAGGTAAATACTTCTAAAGGATCTTTTATGTCAAAAACAGTTAAAAAATATTTAAGAACATTTGGTATTCAAAATTATTCAAGTTCTAAGAAAACAGTAACTTACTATAAAACAATACCAATGACTTTTCCTGTAGAGGAATTAAAACAACTGTTTAATAATATAAAATATCCAATTTATATACAATTTCATTTTATACGTGGAACAAAACATAAAGCAGATTTTCAAAATATTGTACAAATATTATTAGATTTATTCACTGCTTTTGATATAATTCCAGATGATAATATGGATTTTGTATTCCCTGTACCTTTAGTAATAGAAGGTAAAGGATATTCCTATAATAAAGAAGAACCAGGAGTTTATATAAGTATAAAACAAATAAAATAATATATGATAATAAACATACTAACTTATCTAATAATTGGAATATTATTATTAGGAAGTTTAACTATATATTTAGTAAAATTAAAAAAACATTTAAATACCAAAGATGAAGAAAATAAATTTCATTACCTAGATATATTATGGGCTATTCTTGGATTAATTATGTGGCCAATTATAGCATATTTTATATTAAAGAAGATTTCTAAATATGAAAATAAAATATAAATTTAATCCAGATAACACATTTTTTACATCCGATCAACATATTAAACATGAAAAAATAATAGAATATTGTTCAAGACCTTTTTCCAATCTAGAAGAACAAGATAATCAATTAATAAAGACATGGAATGAAACAGTAAATGAAGACTCAGATATATTGATTTTAGGAGACTTTATACATTCAGGTAATATAAACCTTGTAAAAAGTATTTTAGAGTCTCTAAATGGACGAAAATGGCTTATATATGGAAACCATGATATACAAAATAAATTATTTAGAGATGTATTTGCAGAATATTTTATTTGGAGAGGAGATGTAGCAAATATAGAGATAGTTGATTCTGAATATATAAGACCAAATCAATTTTT
>Ga0209948_1000479_pt1 | contig 11747 bp, 10 predicted proteins | sample SalPonR2_C_D2_MG_FD_185709 | JGI IMG/M metagenome (GOLD analysis project Ga0209948, IMG submission 185709) | Salt pond soil microbial communities from South San Francisco under conditions of wetland restoration - Salt Pond MetaG R2_C_D2_MG... ... | reverse complement strand
CGGCCAGCACACCGGGGCGGGTCAGGGCGCTGTCGGCAGCGACAGACCGGTCGGCATGACGGATCAGCAGCCCCCCCATGACCGCGAACACCGCGACCGCGACCCAGCGCAGGGCCTCCATCACCCATTCGTAACTGCCTACGACCCAGGCCAGTCCCAGCACCGCGGCCAGCGACCACACCGCATCGCCCAGCGCCACGCCCAGCACCAGCGGGATGGCGGCCGCCCAGCCATGGGCCAGCGCCCGCGCGGCAGTGGCCAGCCAGACCGGCCCCGGTGTCAGGAACAAGACGAACAACGCGCCGGCGTACAGGGCGATCTGCGCAAACGTCAGGGTCATTGTGGGGCGACACGGCTTTCGCCGCCGACCTCGGACACCGCCACGTGCTGCGCCCGGTCGCCCAGTTCCGCGAACAATTCCGGCCCGGTGCCGGTCATCCAGGCCTGCGCCTCGAGCGCGCAGATCTCATCGAACAACGCGGCGCGACGGTCTGCATCCAGATGCGCCGCGACCTCATCCAGCAACACGAGGGGCGCGGCCCCGGTTTCGGCCTTCAACGCCCGCGCATTGGCAAGGATCAGCGAAATCAAAAGCGCCTTTTGTTCCCCGGTCGAACATTGCCGCGCGGGCACGCCCTTGTCGGTATAGATCGCGGCCAGATCCGCGCGGTGCGGCCCGACCAGCGTTCGCCCGGCCGCCATGTCCCGCAGGCGCGAGACCGCAAAGGCCTCGGCATAGCCGGGCATGTCGGATAGGTCATCGGTTTCCAAGGTCAGATCAGCCGCCGGAAAGGCCGTGGCCGCGCCCTCCTGCGCCATCGCCAGCCTGCTCAGCGCCGCGCGACGGTTCGCGGTGATGCCGGTCGCGGCCTCGGCCATCTGCGCCTCGAGCGCACTGTACCAGCGGGCGTCCGACACCTGATCCTTCAACAGGCGATTGCGGTCTCGCATGGCCTTGTCATAGGTCAGCGTCGCCTCGGCATGATCGGGAAAAAAGCTGAGCGTGATCCGGTCGAGAAACCGCCGCCGTCCTTCCGCCCCCTCGATCCACAACCGGTCCTGCGACGGCACCAGCCAGATGATGCGCACCAGCCGCGCCAGCGCCGTTTGCGGGGCGATCTTGCCGTCGATCCGTGTGACACGCGGCTGATCTGGTTCCGCGCTCAGCTCGATCTCGTGGCCCGCGCCCGCGCCCGCCACTTCTGCCCGGATCTTCCAGCCGATGGCTTCGGGGCGGCGGATGATCTCTTCTGCGGTCGCGCGGCGCAGGCCACGGCCGGGCGACAACAGCGACACCGCCTCCATCAGGTTGGTCTTGCCGGCCCCGTTGGGACCGAACAACGCCACCGGCCGCGCATCCAGCGCCAGCCGCGCGCGCCTGTGGCTGCGGAAATGAGACAGCTGCAGAGCGGCGACGAAAGCAGTCATCTCCCACCCCATCTTTATCCTGAAAATATGGCCGCCGGAGGCATTGAATCCTCTGGAATGCCCCGGCTTACACGCGCATCGGCATCACGACATAGATCGCCGAGGTATCGTTGCCTTCGCGCATCAGGGTCGGCTCCCCCGGAGAGGAAAACAGGAACACCGCGTTCTCGCGATCAACCTGGCTGGCGATCTCGAGCAGGTATTTCGCGTTGAAACCGATTTCCAGCCGTTCGTCGCCATAGGCGACCGCCAGTTCCTCTTCGGCGTTGCCCGCATCGGGCGCGTTGACCGACAGGATCAGCCGGTCTTCGTCCAGCGCCATCTTGACCGCGCGGGACCGTTCCGAGCTGACCGTCGCCACCCTGTCCACCGCCTTGGCGAAGTCCGAGGCATCGACCTCCATCTTGCGGGTGTTGTTGGTCGGAATGACGCGCGTGTAGTCGGGGAATGTCCCGTCGATGACCTTGGAGGTCAGGGTGATCTCGGGCGTGGCAAAACGGATCTTGGTCTCGCTGACCGACACGGCGATCTGCGCCTCGTCATCGTCCAGCAGCTTGCGCATTTCGCCCACCGTCTTGCGGGGCACGATCACACCGGGCATGCCTTGGGCGCCCGACGGAATTGCCGCATCGATGCGCGCAAGGCGGTGACCATCGGTGGCGACAGCGCGCAGAACGGGGCCGTTTTCACCCTCGGCGACGTGAAAATAGACACCGTTGAGGTAATACCGGGTTTCCTCGGTCGAAATCGCGAATTTGGATTTGTCGAACAACCGCCGCAATACCGGCGCAGAGCACGAGAAATTGGCGGAATATTCGCTGGCGGTCATCACCGGGAAATCTTCCTTGGGCAGGGTGGCCAGCTGGAAATTCGACCGCCCCGCCTGCACCGTCAGCCGCCCGGACGCGCCATCCTCGGACAGGCTGACCAGCGCCCCATCGGGCAGTTTGCGCACGATTTCATGCAAGGTGACGGCCGACACCGTCGTGGCCCCGGCGCGTTCGACATGAGCCGGAGCCTTGTCCACCACCTCGATATCCAGGTCCGTGGCCCGAAAGCTGACGGTATCGCCATCGGCTTCGATCAGCACATTTGCGAGGATCGGTATCGTGTTGCGCCGTTCGACAACGGATTGCGCCTGAGAGACAGCGCGCAGCAGCGTGGCGCGCTCGATCGACAGTTTCATGGCCCTGGCTCCGACAAGATGCGGGGGCGTCGAGATTATCCCTTCCCCCCGTCAGCACAATGGTTTTTTTAAAGGAGTGTCCGGGTGAGCCGGTAGCGTCAAGCCCCTAGAGGCGGCTTGACGCAATGTTTGGCCCGGATCAGGCTTCCAGCATACGGCGCAGGATTTCGGCATCTTCCGCGATCTGGCTGTCGACGCTCATCAGTTCCTCGATCTTGCGCACCCCGTACAGGACGGTGGTGTGGTCGCGGTTGCCCAGCTTGCGGGCGATCTCGGGATAGGATCGGGTGGTCAGGGTCTTGGACAGATACATCGCCATCTGGCGCGGGCGCGCAACGGCCCGTGCCCTGCTGGCGCCGGTGATGTCGGCCTGACGGATATTGTAATACTCGCAGGTCGTCTTGATGATCTGATCGAGCGTCACCTTGCGGTCGGTCGACCGCAGGATATCGGCAAGGCAATCTTGCACCATCTCGATGTTGATTTCCCTGCGCACCAGGTCGGCAAAGGCGCACAACCGGGTCAGCGCGCCTTCGACGACGCGGATATTGGTCGAAATGCGGTGCGCCATGAATTCAAGGACGCCGTCGCCCAGTTTGACCTGCGGGTTGCGGGCAATGGCCTGTTCTGCCTTGTGCTGCAGCACGCCAAGGCGCAGTTCGTAATCCGTCGGGTGCAGGTCGACCACAAGACCGCACTGCAGGCGCGATGCGATGCGCGCATCCAGTTCTTCCATGTCGACGGGCGCGCGGTCACCCGAGATGATGATCTGCTTGCCTTGTTCGATCAAGGCATTGAACGTGTGAAAGAATTCTTCCTGGGTCGAGGATTTTCCGGCGATGAACTGCACGTCATCGACCATCAGGACATCGACCGAACGAAACAGCTGCTTGAAGGTGATCGTGTCCTGTTCGCGCAAGGCCCGGACGAACCGGTACATGAACTGTTCCGCCGACAGGTACAGGATGCGCGCTTCGGGAAAGTTTGCGCGCAGATCCCAGGCGATGGCGTGCATAAGGTGCGTCTTGCCCAGACCGACACCCCCGTACAGGAACAGCGGGTTGAAGGTCACGTCGCGCCCTTCGGCCACCCGGCGGGCGGCCGCATGGGCCAGTTCATTGGGCTTGCCGACGACGAAGTTGTCAAAGGTATAGGCCGGGTTCAGGGTCGCGCCGGGAAGATCGCTGGATCCGGTCCGGCGGTCGCTGGCGGGGCGTGACGCCGGCGCAGAAGCGGCGATGGTCGGATCGGCCGCGCCAGAGACCTCGGCGGACGGCGCCGCATTGGCATTGACCACGCGCGACGCGATGGCGGGTTCGACGGAAAACTCGATACGATCGACGCCGACACCGGCCGAAATCAGATGCCGCAAGATGACGTCGCCAAAATTCTTGGACACCCATGACCCGATGAAGTTGGTTGGCACGTGAAAGCGCGCGATGCGGTCATCCAGACGATCAAAAATGATCGGATCGATCCATGCGGAGAAGTTGTTCTCGCCCACTGATCTCAAAAGCTCGCCTCGAACTTGCCCCCAGGTCTCGTGCGTCATGTACCCTCGTATCCTCGTTTTCGTTGGCCGCCTGCCACAGCCTGATCCTTCCCGACCCTGCGTTTCATGCGGGCCACAATCACAGTTCACCTTGCCGCGGGGGCTGTCCCTTCCCCTGGTGCGGACCTGGATGCCGAAAGGAGCCATAAACCGATCATGTCCGATGCAGACTTATGCACCGGCCTTGGCGCCAGTTTTTTGGACTCCAATTCTGGCATCGGAAGGATAATTCCAAGGCAAAGCAATGGTGACGGTCCGGTCACAATGCCGGCAAGCCAACCTGCCAAGGGTCACGCTTGAAACGTTCGGATCAACCGACATTGCCCAGGCCGTGACCCGGATCGTTTCGGGCGTGCTGCCCCTGCCTTTTCATCCGCCCCCCAAGGCGCCTGAATCGCATGGTGAAAGTAGCGGATGGTCGTGGATCGCTGCAACGACTCTTCGTTCTTGACAGTTATGTGAATGGCAATCGAATCTGGTGGTGCTCGGTATGAGCTTAATATCGAATGATATTTCCGAACGAAAGAAGGCGCCCCGGTGATGCGGAGCGCCTTATCGTTTTTCAACTTCGCCGTAAAACGGGGCGAGTCAGTTGCCCAAAGCTTTCACGCGGCTGGACAGGCGCGACATTTTCCGGGCAACGGTGTTTTTGTGCATCACACCCTTGGTGACGCCGCGCATCAGCTCGGGCTGGGCAGCCTTCAGCGCTTCGGCTGCGGCGGACTGATCGCCGGATTCGAGCGCTTCTTCGACGCGGCGCAGATAGGTGCGGATGCGCGAACGGCGGGCCTTGTTGATAGCAAAGCGGCGCTCGTTCTGACGGGCGCGTTTCTTGGACTGGGGCGAATTGGCCATGTGTGTGTCTCTCGTTTCGTCGGGTCTCTAAAAAGCATTAAGCGCGGGAGATCCCGACCCCGGGTTCGCTACCGGGCGATTCTGGCCGAAGCGGGCCTCACACGCATGTCTGGCGCGCCGTATAGCCGGGATGGCCCGCCTATGCAAATGCCGTTTGCACCTGAACGTCGGCGCCGACATGATCGCACCACCAACAGGAGGCATTTCGATGACATTGGCGCAACGCAACTGGGTACCCGAAACTTGCGAAACACGCGTGCAGACCATCGCCGCCGCAACCGCGACATCTGGTGCGGCGGCTGTTCTGGCCCGTCTTGAGGCCCTGGCAGGGGAAAACCGGCAGATCCACGAGACGGAGTGCTTCAACCTGAATCCGGCGACAAATGTCATGAATCCAAAGGCCGAAGCGTTTCTTGCCTGCGGCATCGGAAGCCGGCCTTCGCTGGGCTATCCGGGTGACAAATACGAGATGGGGCTGGAAGCCATCGAAGAGATCGAGGTGATCGCCGCCGAACTGGTCGCAGAGGTTTTCGATGCGCGTTTTGCCGAGATCCGGGTGCCATCGGGCGCCTTGGCCAACATGTATGCCTTCATGGCGACCTGCCGGCCCGGAGATACGATCATCGCACCGCCCGCATCGATCGGCGGGCACGTGACCCATCACGGGGCGGGCTGTGCGGGTCTTTACGGGTTGCGCACCGTGCCCGCGCCGGTCCTGGCGGACGGCTATACCGTGGATGTCGCAGCCCTTGGCGCGCTGGCGCGTGCAGAGCGACCCAAACTGATCACCCTGGGGGCCAGCCTGAACCTGTTCGAACACCCGGTGCGCGCTGTCCGGGCCATCGCCGACGAGGTGGGCGCAAAGCTGATGTTCGACGCGGCCCACCAATGCGGGATCATCGCCGGCAAGGCCTGGGCCGATCCGCTGGCCGAAGGCGCGCATATGATGACCATGAGCACCTACAAGAGCCTGGGCGGGCCTGCGGGTGGGATCATCGTGACGAACGAGGCCGACCTGGCGCAGCGGCTGGACCAGATCGCCTTTCCCGGAATGACCGCAAATTTCGACGCGGCGAAATCGGCGGCGCTGGCCGTCACCATGCTGGATTGGAAGGTGCATGGCCGCGCCTATGCCGCCAAGATGATCGCGCTGGCGCAGGCCCTGGCCGCCGCCCTGAAAGCGCGCGGCCTGCCGGTTTTCGAAACCGGAGAAGGGACGACGGCATCGCATCAATTCGCGATCGAGGCCGGGGCTTATGGCGGCGGGCAGGCCGCATCGAAAACGCTGCGGCAGGCAGGGTTCCTGGCCTGCGGCATCGGGTTGCCCATCGCGGAGGTGCCGGGCGACATGAACGGCCTGCGCTTTGGCACGCCCGAGCTGGCGCGGTGGGGTGTCGATCTGCAAGATGTGGATGCGATGGCCGACCTGATCGCGGAGGCACTGGCCGCGAATGATCCGTCAGCCATTGCCCCGCGCACGGCCGCCATGCGGGCGCGGTTCGACACGCTGCATTACGTGGTTTGAGCGGCGCGCATGGCGCGCCGTTCTGCAGATCCGGCTACTTGTCCCGGAACTGGGGTTCGCGTTTTTCGAGGAAGGCGGCCATCCCTTCGGACTGATCCTCGGTCGCGAAGAGCGCGTTGAACAGGCGGCGTTCGAACAGCAGACCTTCGCGCAGGGTGGTCTCGTAGCTGCGATTGACGGCTTCTTTCACGGCGATGGTGGCCAATTGCGATTTCTCGGCGATCTTGGCGGCGGCACCCATTGCCTCGTCCATCAGTTTCTTGGCGGGGACCACGCGGCTGACAAGGCCGGACCGCTCGGCCTCTTCTGCGGTCATGAAGCGGCCGGTCAGGTGCATGTCCATGGATTTGGACTTGCCCACGAATCGTGTCAGGCGCTGGGTGCCGCCGATGCCGGCAACGACGCCCAGGTTGATTTCGGGCTGGCCAAATTTGGCGGTGTCGGCCGCGATGATGAAATCGCACATCATGGCCAGTTCGCAGCCCCCCCCGAGGGCGTAGCCCGACACGGCGGCGATGATCGGCTTGCGGCAGCGCAGGATGGCATCCGCCTCGGTGGCGAAAAGATCTTCGGTGAACACCTCGACAAAGGTCTTTTCGGCCATCTCCTTGATGTCCGCACCGGCGGCGAATGCCTTTTCCGACCCGGTCAGCACGATACAGCGCACTTTTTCGTTCTGATCGGCCAGGCTCACGGCCTTGGCCAATTCCCCCAGAAGCTGTGCATTCAGCGCGTTCAGGGCATCGGGACGATTGAGTTTGATGAGCGCGATGTGATCTTCGATGTCGACGATCAGGGTCTCGTAGGCCATGTGTACGGGCTCTCTGGCTGTTGCTCAGAACGGCAGGGTTAGCATCCGCTCAGGGGGTTTCAACCTATCTTTGGCAGGTCGGGCAGTAGAAACTGGATCGGCCCGACTGAACCTTTCTGACAATTTTCTGTTGGCAGTCAAGTGTTTGGCATATTTCGCCCTCACGTCCATAAACGCGAAAGGTGTGTTGAAAATATCCCAATTCGCCGTCCGCCTGCCGATAATCGCGCAAGGATGACCCCCCGGCGGCGATCGCATCGGTCAACACGTCGCGGATGATCGGGACCAGCGATGCGACTCGGGGCCTTGCGATACGACCCGCCTGGCGCAACGGCGAGATGCCGGCGCGGAACAGCGCCTCGCAGACGTAGATGTTGCCAAGCCCGGCCACGATGCGCTGGTCCAGGAGCGCCGTCTTGACCGGGCTGCGGCGACCGTGAAAGGCCGAGATCAGGTGGTTTTCGTCAAAGCTGTTGCCCAAAGGCTCGGGCCCGATATCACGCAAGAGCCAGTGATCCTCTGCCGTGGCGGTCGGGGTCAGGTCCATCGCGCCGAACCGCCTTGCGTCGTTGAACGTGACACGGGCGCCCGCGTCGGTATCAATGACCACGTGATCGTGTTTTTCCGGGGCGGCATGCAGATGGTGAAACTGGGCCAGCGCGTCACGCGTCGCGCCCTCGGGCACGGATACGATCATGCGCCCGGACATGCCCAGATGGATGATCAGGGTTTCGCCGGTGTCCAGATCGGCCAGAATATACTTGGACCGCCGCCGCAGCCGGTCGATCCGCGCGCCGGTCAGCCGCTCGGCCATCCGGTCCGGAAAGGGCCAGCGCAGATCGGGGCGATTGACGGCGGCCTTGGCGATCCGCGCGCCTTCGAGCACGGGGGCCAGACCGCGACGCACTGTCTCGACTTCTGGAAGTTCGGGCAAAGCGGGCTTTCCTATGCAATGGGCGACATTGTAACGCCCTGAAGGGCCCCTATAAGAAGGGGCGTGACGAGAAAAGGACAAGCCCCCATGGCCGATGGCACCGAAGATACCACAGGGCAGACCACCCATTTCGGGTTCAAGACCGTGGATGAAGGCGAAAAGGCCGGCATGGTGCATGGCGTGTTTTCCAATGTCGCATCGCGCTATGACGTGATGAATGACGTGATGAGCATGGGCATCCACCGCATCTGGAAGGATGCGATGATGGATTGGCTGGCCCCGCGCGATGGCCAGCGCCTGCTGGATGTGGCCGGCGGCACCGGTGATGTGGCGTTCCGGTTTCTCAAGCGCGCGCCGGGCGCGCAGGCCACCGTTCTCGACATGACCGAATCGATGCTGATCGAGGGGCAAAAGCGGGCCGAGGCCGAGCAGATGGCCGACAAGCTCGACTGGATCGTGGGCGACGCGATGGCGCTGCCCTTCGAAAGCAATTCCTTTGACGTTTACACGATCAGCTTTGGCATCCGGAACGTGGTGCGCATCCCCGACGCCCTGACCGAGGCGTACCGCGTGCTGAAACCGGGTGGGCGGCTGATGGTGCTGGAATTCAGCCAGTTGCCCAATGACGGGATGCAGAAGCTGTATGATCTGTATTCGTTCAACGTGATCCCGCGGATGGGCCAGATGATCGCCAATGATCGCGACAGCTATCAGTACCTGGTGGAATCGATCCGAAAGTTCCCCGACCAGGAAAGCTTTGCCGCGATGATCCGGCAGGCGGGGTTCGAACAGGTGAAATACCGCAACCTGTCCATGGGGATCGCGGCCCTGCATTCGGGCTGGAAGATCTGACGTGAGGGGCCCGCACAACATCTGGCGCCTGATCCGGACGGGCGCGACCTTTGAACGGACGGGCGCCATGGGGGCCGTGCTGGAGGCGATGGACGCCCCCCGCCCGGTGCGCGTTGCCGCCCGTATCCTGGGTTGGCCGTTCAAATGGCTGGGTCTGCGCGGCGATCCGGCGATGCCGCCTGTTCCCCGTGCGCTGACCGCACTTGGGCCTGCCTATATCAAATTCGGTCAGATCCTTTCGACCCGCCCCGATGTGGTGGGCGCCGATATGGCGCTGCAGATGCAGGTCCTGCAAGACAAGCTGGCGCCATTCCCCACCGATGTGGCCAAGCGGACCGTCGAATCCGAGATGGAGCGGCCCCTGGGCGAAATGTTCACGGAGTTTTCCGATGCGGTGGCGGCGGCGTCGATCGCGCAGGTGCACAGGGCGCGCCTGGCCACCGATGGGCGCGAGGTTGCCGTCAAGATCCTGCGACCCGGCATCGAACGGGCGTTCCGCAAGGATATCGATGCGTTCTACCTGATCGCCTGGGTGGTCGAGACATTGTCGCCAGCCACCCGCCGCCTGCGACCGCGCGATGTGATCGAGCATTTCGAAGGCGTGGTCCTGCGCGAGTTGGACCTGCGCATCGAAGCCTCGGCTGCGGGGGAATTCCATGCCACGACGCTGAAGGACGACGGCTTTACCGTGCCGGAGGTGGAATGGTTCCTGTCCTCGCGCCGGATGATGACGCTGGCCTGGGCCAACGGCGTCGCGATGTCCGACCTGGCGGCGATCGATGCAGCCGGACACGACCGCAAGGCGCTGGCGGCGCGGGTGTTGCAGACCTTTTTGCGCCATGCGCTGCGGGACGGATTTTTCCATGCCGACATGCATCAGGGCAACCTCAAGGTTGCGCCGAACGGCGATATCGTGGCGCTGGATTTCGGCATCATGGGGCGGCTGGATGAATACACGCGCCGGGTCTATGCCGAGATCCTGATGGGGTTCATCCGCAAGGATTACCGCCGGGTGGCCGAGGTGCATTTCGAGGCCGGATACGTGCCCGCCGACCGGGATATCGACGAATTCGCCCAGGCGCTGCGATCTGTGGGCGAGCCCATTTTCGGGATGGAGGCCAGCCGGATTTCCATGGCGCGCCTGCTGGCATACCTGTTCGAGGTGACCGAGCGGTTCGGGATGGAAACCCGGACCGAACTGATCTTGCTGCAACGCACCATGGTGGTGGTCGAAGGCGTCGCGCGGTCGCTGGATCCCGAGGACATGAATATCTGGACGGTCGCGCGCCCCGTGGTCGAGGATTACATCGGCCGCAACATCGGCCCACAGGCGCTGGCGCGGGATCTGTTCCGAACGGCGCGGGTGCTGGCACGCTTTGGGCCGCGACTGCCGGCCCTGGCCGAGGCGGCACTGCTGGCGCAGGCCAATCCGTCCAGGCCCTCGCGCCGCAATCCGTGGCCGGAGCGCCTGGGATATGCCGCTGCGGGGGTGGTCATGGGGGCCGCATTGATCGCGGTGATCAGCGCGCTTTAGGCATCTTGCGGCGCACGCAGTCCCAGAACGTCGGTGGCCGGGATGCTGGCCCCGTCCGCCATGGTCAGCCAGATCTCGGTGCCGACGACTTGCGCCTCTTGGACGACGGAATAGACCATCGCGTCGCTGTCATCCAAAAGGTCTTCGCCCGACCAGTTCCGGACCGACAAGGTGTAGACCCCGTGTGGCAGGCTGCTTGCGTCGGTGCCGGTGCCGTTCCATTCGAATGGCGCCTCGCTCAACGGGATCTGCGATTGCTGCACGATCTCGCCCTGTGCGTTGCGCACGATCAGCTCCATCCGGTCGGCAAGCACGTTCCGGGTGCCCAGAACGGTGACGGTCTGACCCTCGAAATCCACCGGCATCCTGGCCCGCGCCTCCATCCCGATCCAGCCGCCCAGATCGCCCATTCCCCGAGTCGCCATGCCGGCCTGCAGACCTTCGAGCAATTCGTTGGTGTATACTTGCTGTTCCACGGCCGAGAATTGGGCCAGTTGCGCCGAAAACTGATCGGTGTCCATCGGGTCGAGCGGATCTTGATGCTGCATCTGGGCGGTCAGCAGCTGCAGGAACATGTCGAAATCCGACGTGATGTTGGTCTTGGCCGCCGCGTTGCCCGTTGGCGTCGAGCTGGCCGATACGGCGGGAATGATGCTGTTGATCTCCATCGTGACGCTCCGATTTCAAAGGCGCAGATCGAGCCCGTCAGACGACGCGGGGTCACCTTCGGGGCGGGGGCCGTGGTGATCGTTCGCCGATCCGGCGGGATCAGGTGACGTCCCGGTCATGGGCGGGCCATCCGGTCTGGATTGCCCGGATCCGCCCTGCGTGCCGGCGTTCGAGATGTGCACCGAGGGCCCGTCGAGGCCCGCGCGCGCGAATTCCTCGTGCAGAACCGCCAAATGGCGCCGCATCAGATCCGCAGTTTCGGGCCGTTCGGCCGCAATGGTCAGCGTCATGGCCCCGTTTGTTTCGGACAGTGTCATGCGCACGCGGCCAAGTTCGGGGGGATCAAGCGCGATCTCGACCGGGCCACGGGGATCACGGGCAGGGCCGGACAGGGCCGTCGC
>Ga0209948_1000478_pt1 | contig 11750 bp, 12 predicted proteins | sample SalPonR2_C_D2_MG_FD_185709 | JGI IMG/M metagenome (GOLD analysis project Ga0209948, IMG submission 185709) | Salt pond soil microbial communities from South San Francisco under conditions of wetland restoration - Salt Pond MetaG R2_C_D2_MG... ... | reverse complement strand
GGGGGAGGGTCACCACATGTTGCAGCTTCAATCCTATGCCGGCGGTCGATGGATCGACCCCGATGACAGCGCCCGCGCGATGCATTGCGCCGTGACGGGTGCCCAGGTGGCGCACGGCGGGGCGCGTTTGGACATGCAGGCGATGATCGATCACGCCACGCGGGTCGGTGGCCCGGCGCTGCGCGCAATGGATTTTCACCAGCGGTCCAAGATGCTCAAGGCGCTGGCGCAGATCCTCGAGGCCCGGAAAGAGGCGCTTTATTCCCTCAATCCCCTGTCCGGCGCCACGCGCGCGGATGGATGGATCGACATCGACGGTGGTATCGGCACCATGTTCGCCTTCGCCTCGAAAGGTCGCCGCGAAATGGTCGAGGGGCAAATCCACCTGGATGGCGGGATAGAGCGCCTGTCGCGCAACGGCACCTTTCTCGGGCAACATGTCGCCGTCCCGCTGCAGGGCGTTGCCGTTCACATCAACGCGTTCAACTTTCCCGTCTGGGGTATGTTGGAAAAACTGGCCCCGGCGCTGCTGGCCGGCGTGCCGTGTATCGTGAAACCGGCCACCGCCACCGCCTACCTGGCCGAGGCCGCGTTCCGCATCATGATCGATTCGGGGCTATTGCCGGATGGTGCCGTGCAGCTGGTGGTCGGGGGCACAGGTGACCTGCTGGACCGGTTGGGGCCGCAGGATGTGGTCAGTTTCACCGGATCCGCCACGACCGCCCTGATGCTGCGATCGAACCCCGGCCTCTTGCGTGCAAGCACCCGGTTCATCGCCGAACAGGACAGCCTGAACGCCTCGATCCTGGGGCCGGACGTGACGCAGGGCACGCCCGAGTTCGACCTGTTCGTCAAGGAAGTCACCCGCGAGATGACCACCAAGGCGGGTCAGAAATGCACCGCGATCCGTCGCATCCTTGTCCCCGACGCCCTGATCGGCCCGGTGGGAGAGGCGATATCGGCCCGCCTGGCCACCACGAAAATCGGCGACCCGGGCCTGGAGACAACCCGCATGGGGGCCTTGGTCGGGCGTGATCACAAATCTGACGTTCAAGCCCAGATCGCGGCCTTTGCCGAAGAGGTCGAGACGGTGTTTGATGGCAGCAGGCTGGAGATCGACGCCGAAAATCCAGCGCTTGGGGCGTTTCTGAAACCGTCTCTATTTTGCTGTTCAGACCCTGATTCGGCGGTCATGGTGCATGAAACCGAGGCTTTTGGCCCTGTCGCGACGCTGATGCCCTACCGCGATGTGGCCCATGCCGCGCAGATCGCCAATCGCGGCGGCGGCAGCCTGGTGGCTTCTGTGATCACACACGATCCGGACGTGGCCAGAACCCTCGTGCAAGAGGCCGGGCCGTGGCACGGGCGGATCTATATCAACGACCGCGACAGCATGGGCGAGGCGACGGGCCATGGCTCTCCGCTGCCGCATATGACCCATGGCGGCCCCGGCCGCGCCGGCGGGGGTGAGGAACTTGGCGGCATTCGCGGTGTGATGCATTACATGCAGCGCGTCGCGGTTCAGGGCAGCCCCCGAATGCTGACCGCCATAACCGGTCAATGGATCCCCGGCGCCGAGGAAATCGCGCCTCCCACGCATCCGTTCCAGCTGACCTTCGACGAGATCGCAATCGGTCACACGATCACCACAAGGGCGCGCGACGTCACGATCGAGGATATCGAACATTTCGCCCATTTCACGGGCGATACCTTCTACGCTCACATGGACGAGGACGCCGCGCGCGCGAACCCGTTCTTTCCGGGCCGGGTGGCGCATGGCTACCTGCTTCTCAGCTTTGCGGCCGGCCTGTTCGTCCAGCCGGATCCGGGGCCGGTTCTGGCCAATACCGGGCTGACGGCCCTGAGTTTTCAAAAACCCGTCAGCCCCGGTGACAAGATCCATGTGCGCCTGACCGCCCGGCGCAAGACCCACCGCACCGACACCTACGGCGAGGTCCGCTGGAACGCGACATTGTACAATCACGAAGCCGATCAGGTGGCGGAATATGAGCTTTTGACGATGGTCGCCTATTCCCGTTAGATCGCGGCCATGCCCCTCGACGCGCTTGCCCCTATTCTGAACGATCATCTGCACGGGCAGGGACGCCTGCGAGTTTGGTCGTTGATCGTGACGTTCCTGGGCGATGCGATCGAACCTCGCGGAGGGGGGGCGGTGCAGTCTGCGCGAATCACGTCGATCATGGACCGGCTGGGTGTATCGCGTGCGGCGCAGCGCACCGCGCTGTCACGGCTCGTGGCGGATGGCTGGATCGAACGTGACCGCGACCCGGCGGACGGGCGCGCCGCCATCTTCCGGTTTTCGGCCATTGGCCGGCAGGAATTCATTCCAGCCGCGCGTCTGGTTTATGCCGCGCCCGGAGCGGTGACGTCCGGCGATTGGGTCGTCACCCAATCCACCGACCCGCGCGGGATCATGATCGCCCCCGGTGTCGGTCTTTGGCCGGCGGGTTTCGCGCCGCGCTACCGGGGCTTGACCCTGATCGGACGCATCGAAGAAGTGCCCGACAACGCGCGCGTCGTTGGCGCGGATCACGACGCGGAAACCGCCGCGCTGCTGCACCTCGCCCGCTACATTCAGCACCATCCGCCGTCCGAACCGCTGGATGCCATGGCCGCGCGGACCGTGCTGATCCATCGGTGGCGGCGCTATGTGCTGCGTTTTCCCGAACTGCCGCCCGCGATCGCGCCATTGGAGTGGGAGGGGCTGACCCTGCGGGCGCATGTGGCGCAAGCCTATCTGGATGTTCAGGCGCCGTCCGAGACCTGGTTGTCCAGTGCGGGCGCGGGATTTGCCGGTTTGCCGCCGGGCGATGCCGGGTCACGTTTTGGGCGGAAAGAATAAAGCTGCGGGCATGCGAAATTTATGTTACAAAAAATCGTTGATATCATTTTTTTCGTAACATACCTTCCCGCCAACCTGCCAGTATCCGGAGATCCGCAATGTATTCCCAAGGCCTGATCGGCGCTGACGGGCGCACGGACGAGACGCCTGAATTCCTTGCCCGGTTTCAGGCCCGGATAGATGCCGAGGAAAAGATCGAACCCAATGATGCGATGCCCGAGGGCTATCGCCGCACGCTGATCCGTCAGATCGGTCAGCACGCCCATTCCGAGATCGTCGGCATGCTGCCCGAAGGCAACTGGATCACCCGCGCCCCGTCGCTCAAGCGCAAGGCGGCGCTTCTGGCAAAGGTGCAGGACGAGGGTGGGCACGGTCTGTATCTGTATGCCGCCGCTGAAACCCTTGGGGTCAGCCGCGAGCAGATGACCGAGGAATTGCTGTCGGGCAAAGCCAAGTATTCCTCGATCTTCAATTATCCGACGCTCAGTTGGGCCGATATCGGCACCATAGGCTGGCTGGTGGATGGCGCGGCGATCATGAACCAGATCCCTCTGTGCCGTTGTTCCTACGGACCCTATGCGCGCGCCATGATCCGCGTGTGCAAGGAAGAGAGCTTTCACCAGCGGCAGGGCTACGAGATCGTGATGCGCCTGGCCCAGGGAACGGATGCGCAAAGGGAGATGGTGCAAGACGCGCTGAACCGGTGGTGGTGGCCAAGCCTGATGATGTTCGGCCCGCCCGACAGTGACAGCCAGCATTCCGATCAGTCGATGGCGTGGAAGATCAAGCGCTTCACCAATGACGAGTTGCGGCAGAAATTCATCGACGCCACCGTGCCGCAGGCCGAATTCCTGGGGCTGCGCGTGCCGGATCCGGATCTGGCGTGGAACGCCGACAAGGCCGGTTATGATCACGGCCCCATCGATTGGGATGAATTCTGGCGCGTGGTCAAAGGGGGCGGACGGATGAATATCGACCGCGTGCGCGACCGCAAGGCAGCCTGGGACGACGGCGCCTGGGTGCGCGAGGCTGCGTTGGCCCATGCCGAAAAGCGCAAGGCCCGCAAGGCGGCACTGGCCGCAGAGTAAGGGACCGGGGGCCAGCCCCCGGACCCCCGGGATATTTTGGAAACAGAGAAAGGGGCCCCGTTTTGGGTAACGAAACGCCACTTTGGGAAGTGTTCATCCGGCCCCGCAACGGGTTGAGCCACAAACATGCGGGATCTTTGCACGCAGCCGACGAGGTCCTGGCGCTACAGGCCGCGCGCGACGTCTATACACGGCGTGGCGAGGGGGTCAGCATCTGGGTGGTGCCCTCGGCCGCCATCACGGCCAGCGATCCGGGCGAAGCGGCCCAGAATTTCGATCCGGCTGGCGACAAGATTTATCGCCACCCGACCTTTTACGACATTCCCGATGACGTTGGGCACATGTGATGGCTGCCCTGTTCGACGCGGTGCTGGAACTGGCCGATGACCATCTGATCCTGGGCCATCGGATATCCGAATGGTGCGGACATGCGCCGATGCTCGAGGAAGACCTGGCGCTGCCCAACATGGCGCTGGACCTGATCGGCACGGCGCGCACGCTGTATGAGTATGCCGCGCGACTTGAAGGCAGGGGCCGGTCCGAGGATGATCTGGCGTTCCTGAGGGTGGAGCGCGAGTATCGCAACCTGTTGCTGTGCGAACGGCCCAATGGCGATTTTGCGCAGACAATGCTGCGGCAACTGTATTTCGCGGCGGTGATGGAGCCGTTCTGGAAGGCCGCGCTGGATAGTCCTGATGAGGTGATCCGGGGGGTGGCCGGCAAGGCGGTCAAGGAAATGGCCTATCACGTTCGTCACGCGGGCGAGTGGGTGATCCGGTTGGGCGACGGGACCGGGGAAAGCGCCGCGCGGATGCAGGCGGCGGTGGCTGAGTTGCACCGGTTCACCGATGAGTTGTTCGAGGACAGCGCGGCGGCCGCGGATTGCGGCGTCCTGCCCGCGCGGCGCGGGATGCGCGCCGATTGGGACCGCGTCATCGGTATGGTTTTTGCCGAGGCGCTGCTGGAGGTGCCCGAGGTGCCTTTTCCCCAGACCGGTGGGCGCGCGGGCCTGCATGGCGAAGACCTGGGTCATCTGTTGGCCCAGATGCAATATCTGCAGCGCGCCTATCCGGGGGCGGAATGGTAGCGGTTCCGGATCAGGGCCGCGCCTGGGCGGCGGCGGCGGCGGTACCCGACCCGGAGGTTCCCTGTGTCACGGTGGCCGATCTGGGCATCCTGCGCGAGGTCGTGGTCGATGGCGACCTGGCGCTGGCGCGTGTGTCGCCGACCTATTCGGGGTGCCCGGCCGTGTTGGCCATCGAGTTGGCGATCGAGGTGGCCTTGCGCGATGCAGGTTTCGATCCGCGGATCGAGAGGGTCTTGTCGCCGCCCTGGACCACCGACTGGATCACGGCGGAGGGCCGCGAGAAATTGCGCGCCTATGGAATTGCCCCGCCGGTTCAGGGCGCGGGCAAACGCGCCTTGTTCGCGGACGTCTCGGTCAGATGTCCGCGATGCGGATCGGGCCAGACCGAAAAGATCAGCGAGTTCGGATCGACAGCCTGCAAGGCGCAGTATCGCTGCATGGCCTGTGCCGAGCCGTTCGACTATTTCAAATGCATCTGAGGGGGCCACTATGTTTCATGACTTGAAAGTGGCCGAGATACGCGCCGAAGGGGCGGACGCCGTTGCCATTCGATTCGATGTGCCCGACGCCCTTGCCGATGCCTTTGCATTCGCGCCCGGGCAGTACCTGACCCTGCGCGCCGATGTGGGCGGCGAGGATCTGCGCCGGTCCTATTCCATCGCGTCCCTTCCGGGCGAAGGGCTGTGCGTCGGGGTCAAGCATGTGGCGGGCGGTGTGTTCTCGAGCTTTGCGCAAGGCTTGCGGGCCGGTGACCGGGTGCGGGTCATGCCGCCCGAGGGTCGGTTCGTCGATCCGGGCTGTGACCGGCTGGTGTTGGTGGCGGCCGGGTCGGGGATCACCCCGATGGTGGCGCTTGCCGGTGCGGCGCTTGCGCGGGGGGCCGAGGTTGCGCTGGTCTACGGCAACCGCCGGATGGATACGATCATGTTCCGCGAGACGCTGGAGGCGCTGAAGGATCGCTACATGGGGCGCTTAACCCTGATCCACGTGCTAAGCCGCGAAACGCAGGATGTGCCGCTTTTGAATGGTCGGGTGACGGGCGAAAAACTCGCGCAGCTCAGCGCGGCCGGTGCCTTGGATCTGACCGGCGCCGATGGCGTGTTCTTGTGCGGCCCCGGCGAGATGATCGACGACGTGGCTACCGCTTGCGCCGGTCTCGGGGTGGCGCCCGAACGCATTCACCATGAGCGGTTCCATATGGCAGGTGATGTCCCGCGGCCGGCCCGATCGGATGCGGCCGAGGTCGCCGCGGTGCAAGGCGTGGCCGTCGAGGTCGTGCTGGATGGCGCGCGGCGCGGCTTTGCGATGGGGGGAGAGGACGACACGGTGCTGGAGGCGGCGGAACGCCAGGGGATCGAGCTGCCCTATTCCTGTCGGGGCGGGATGTGTTGCACCTGCCGCTGCAGGGTGACGCGTGGCGCGGTCGAGATGGCGGTCAATTATTCGCTGGAACCCTGGGAGGTGGACGCCGGGTTCGTTCTGGCCTGCCAGTCCCGCCCGCTGAGCGATGTCGTCGAACTGGATTTCGACGCGGCCTGAGGATCGCTGCGCCGCACTATATATATGGCGCGCATATATGACGTGCATCACGACCCGGTTTTCACGGGTCCGATCTCAGGCCGCGTAGTCGAGGCCTTCGGCGTCCAGCGTGGCGCGCATCCCGTCCAGCACGTCTTGTTCGGCCTTGCTGTCGCCTTCCAGTTGTCTGGCGGTGAACTCCGCCACGTCGTGGGGCAGTTCCCGCAACGGGCGGCCGGTGCTCAGCGCGATGATGTAGTTCCGCGCGGCGCGTTCGAAGTAATACATGCGCATGAAGGTTTCGGCGACGGTTTCCCCGATGAACAGGACGCCGTGGTTGCCCATGATCATCGTGCGCACCGACGGATCCTGGAACAGGCGGGCGCAACGCACACCTTCTTCTTCCAGGGCGAGGCCACCGTAATTTTCGTCGATGACCTGGCGATTGTAGAACATGGCCGAGTTCTGATCGATCGCGGGCAGACGGGAATCGGCAAGGCTGGCGAGGACGGTCGCGTAGGTGGAATGCACGTGCATCGCGCAGCGCGCGTGCGGCACGTGACGGTGCAGGCTGGCATGCAGGCCCCAGGCCGTTGGATCCGGTGCATCCGTGCCCTGGGCGCTGTCCGGATCGTTGGCGTCGATCACCCAAAGGTCGGATGCGCGCATCAGGCCGAAGTGTTTCTTGGGATTGATGAGGAACCGGGTTCCATCGTCGTTGACGGCGAGAGAGAAGTGATTTGCGACGCCTTCATGCATTCCTTCGCGTGCGGTCAGCCGGAACGCAGCAGCCAGTTCGATGCGGGACTTGCGATGATCCATTTTCGGCTCCTCAATTATGACAAAATTGCTACCGCCGCTTTCTCCTTGCTGCAATGGGGTTTGAGTGATTTGCGGGTCTGTCGACCTATCTAAAAGGATAGGTTCCAGGTCATGAACGATCCGCTGAATTACCTGCCTTTGGCCCGGACCGTTCCCCAATCGCGCCTCAATTAGCGGGCAAACAGTCCGGGTAGTAAGTAGTAATCAGGTAGTGTGTGTGATGGACCGTTTGACCGAAATGGAAGCTTTTGCCATGGTTGTAGATCAAGGTGGATTTACGGATGCTGCGAAGAAGATGGGGATCTCGAAATCCGCCGTCTCCAAGCACGTATCCAGCCTTGAACAGCGCCTTGGGGCCCGGCTTTTGAACCGGACAACGCGGCGGGTTAACCCGACCGAGATTGGTCTTGCCTATTATGATCGTGCCCGCCGCGTCCTGAACGATGCCGGCGAAGCGGATGCCCTTGTCACCGCCATGCAGTCGGCGCCTTCGGGCACCTTGCGCGTGTCCATCGCCACCGATTTCGGCGTCAATCACGTGTCCCCGATCCTGGGCAAGTTCCTGAATGAATATCCCGATATCTCCGTCAACATGGAGCTCAACAACCGCTATGTCGAACTGATCTCGGAAGGCTACGACATGGCGATCCGGGTTGGCGAGTTGGAAGATTCAAGCCTGCGCGCCCGTCGTATCTGCGAAACACAGCGTCGCATGATCGCAGCACCGTCGTATTTCGAGAAATACGGCCGCCCGGAAAAGATCGACGACCTGAACGAACACAAGCTCCTGCATTATTCGAACAGCTCCCAGGGCAACATGTGGAAGATCACGGCGCCTTCGGGTGAGCAGCGCCAGGTTCGCACTGGTGGTGGTCTGACGGTCAATGACGGTCAGTCCCTGCTGAACGCGGCCATCGGCGGGCTGGGCATCGCGTTCTTGCCAAGCTACCTCTACGCGGAACCGCTTCGTGCCGGATTGGTCGAAGACGTCATTCCCGAGCTGCCGGTCGATATCCAGGGCGTGTATGCCCTGTACCCGCCGGGGCGTTACACCCAGCCCAAAGTTCGGGCCTTTATAGATTTTCTGGTCGAGTCCTTCAAAGAGAAGGGTCCGACAGACTGGTGATACCTGACGGTGGGCCACCAAGCTCACCTGCCTCAGATGTGCCGGCGCTCGCGTGTGTATTGAGCGCAAACTGGACCCGGGTCGGCCTTGTGGCTGATCCGGGTTTTTTCTTTGGATATCGGGATGAACCCCGTACCATTTGGATGGTGTTACGCAGCCCTGCATCGCGGACCGCTTGGCACGGGTCGCGCAGACAACCGGCTTCGGGGTTTCAATCCGCGATCAACACGACCTCGACACGGCGGTTGGCTTCGCGTCCCTCGGGGCTGCTGTTCGACGCGCGCGGGGCGAGGTAGCCGATGCCGGTTGCCTCTATCTGGGCCGGCGCCGTCTCAAACTCGTCGATCAGGAACCGGCGGACCGCGCCTGCGCGTGCCTCGCTCAGGTCGATATTTGCGGACAACGACCCCTCGGCGTCGGTATGGCCGACCAGCACCACCCGGCGCGCCGGATCCTCGGACAGGTATTGCGCAAGAGTCACGAGGCTTTCGTATCGCGTGCCCGACAGGGACGATGCGCCGGTCTCGAAAGCCAGATCGTCCAGAACCGCCCGGCCCAGGCCGGTCAGTTGTGCGATCAACCCGTCGCCTGCCGCAGGGTCGACGGTGCGGGTCGATGGCGTGACCGGCGCGGGCAATGCGCCGGGCGGACCAAGCCGCACGATATGGGCGTATCCCTGCTCTCCGCCGTAGGACAGCGTGAGGGCAAGATACTCGGTCCCCTCATCCAGCTGCCGTTCGGCGGTGAGGTAGTGGAAGTTGCCCAAATCCACATACATCTCGGGGCCTTCGGCGATGGGCAGGCCATAGCGGAAATCGAACCCCCCACAGGCGCGCGCGACACAGGAATACGAGACCTGATAATCCTGGGCCGCCAATTGATCGCCGACAAGGCCCAGCAGTCGGGCGGGTGCACCGATATCGCCGGGGATGTGCCAGATTTCTTCGATCAGATCGCCATCGGCAAAGATGCTTGGAACCAATTCCCCGTCAAATGGCCCGGTTGCGATCTGGAACCCGTTGGCGGCACGAGACTCCGACGCGACCTGCACGGCGCCATCCGGCCACGCCAGGTCCAGCGCGACCGACGGCAGCGCAAGGCAGGCGGCCATCAAGGATCCGAGAAGGCAGATGCGGGGGGCGCGGGAAACACGGCCTTTATGCGTCATGAACCGGGTCATGTTGCTGGAAATCTGTAGTGGTAGTGTCCCATAGCTTGGAAGCCCAAGGAAGCATAAAGCGCCCGCGCAGGCCGGTTTTCGCGCGTGACCAGCACGCTGAATTGCGACGCGCCAGCACCCAGCGCCCAATCGGCGGCTGTCCGCATCATGATCTGCCCCAGGCCAAGGCGCCTGGCAGCCGGCATAATCTCCAGTGCGTGCAGCATTGCAACATCGTCGTGGATGCCGACAAAGGCCGTGCCGGCGGGCCTGTCATTGATCCTGCCGAAAAAGCTCATCTTCGACCCCGTGACGCGGTCCATGATCGCCAGGCGCGCGGGGCCTATGCCACCCTCGGCCCAAATCTCGGCCTGAATGGCGAGCGGCGGCCAGGTCGCAAAGCACGTCACGGGGGGCGGGGCCGCCGCCAAATCGGCCGTTGGCGTCATCATCCCGACCGTCGCATCACGCATCTCGAACCCACGCGCCGCCAGCCTGTCATCCAGCGCGCCCTGGGTGTCGATCACCATGAAAAGCGGCGGCTGGCTGATCTGATCGAACGCGCTCAACGCGGCGTCGATCTGGGCCTCGGTCGCGTCCTGATCTCGGGGGTCGGTCAGGCGCGCGGCGCTGACCCGGTTGCCACCCCCGCCGCCTTCGGGGATCGTGAACGGCCCGACGACTTGCTCCGACACCGCAGGCCACGTGGCCGCGATCACCGGAGTCAGGGGGGCCAGGCTCATCCGTCGATCCGGGGAAACAGGCGCGCCAGTTCCGAGATCACGGCGTCGATTGCCGGGCCATCGGTGCTCCGCACCACGACGTTGGATCCATGGGCGCCGTTTTCCTCGAACGGGTAGGACCCGATCGAGACCTCCGGATGCGCGGTTGCCAGATCACCGAGCGGTCCGGCGATGTCGCCTTCGCCGCGCGCCACACGCAAGGATTGCGACAGCATCTGCGCGCCACCCGCCAGCGTTGGCAAAAGGCCTGCCAGCATCGCCTCGAATATCCGGGGCACACCCGCCATCACATGCACATTGCCGATCGTGAAACCGGGCGCTGCCGAGATCGGATTTTCGATCAGATGCGCGCCTTCGGGAATGCGCGCCATGCGCAGGCGCGCGGCGTTCAGCTCCATGCCCCGGGCGTCGTAGTGGGCCTGCAGGATCGCGCGGGCATCGTCGCGCACGGCAATGGCGGCCCCCATGGCGTCGGCCACCGCATCGGCGGTGATATCGTCATGGGTCGGCCCGATGCCGCCCGACGTGAAGACATGCGTGTATGTCGCGGACAAGGCCTGAACATGGGTCTTGATGATCTCGTGATCGTCCGAGATCATTCTGGCCTCGCGCAAGGATATGCCATGATTGGTCAGCGCGCCGGCCAGGTGATGCATGTTGCTGTCACGGGTGCGGCCCGACAGGATCTCGTCTCCGATAACCAGCATCGCGGCGGTTGGGGTCTGCATCTGGCCATACCTTTTCTTGTTCTTCCCTGCCTGATCGGTATAGGCGGCGACCATGCGCTTTCAAACCCCCCTGATCGAGGCCACGCTGATCCGCCGCTACAAACGGTTCCTGGCAGATATCCGTTTGCCCGACGGTCAGGAGGTGACCGCCCACTGCCCCAATCCCGGCGCGATGCTGGGTCTGAAGGACGACGGCGCGCGGATCTGGGTGGAACCCAATAACGATCCACGAAAAAAGCTGAAATACGCCTGGCGGCTGGTGGATCTTGGCGCGGGGCACCTGGCGGGGATCGACGCGACCCTGCCAAACAGGGTCGTGGCCGAAGCGTTGAAAGCCGGTCGGATACCGGAATTGACCGGCTATGGCACGATCCGCCCCGAACAGCGCTATGGCCAGAACAGCCGCATCGATTTCCTGCTCGGTGAACCGGGCCGCCCGGATGCCTATGTGGAAATCAAGAACGTGCATCTGCGCCGCGATGGGGACTGGGCCGAATTCCCCGATTGCGTCACCGCGCGCGGCGCCAAACACCTGGCAGAGCTCAGCCGGATCGCGGCGGATGGGGGCCGCGCCGTCATGTTGTACCTGGTGCAGCGGACCGATTGCGCCCGCTTC
>Ga0209948_1000475_pt1 | contig 11787 bp, 10 predicted proteins | sample SalPonR2_C_D2_MG_FD_185709 | JGI IMG/M metagenome (GOLD analysis project Ga0209948, IMG submission 185709) | Salt pond soil microbial communities from South San Francisco under conditions of wetland restoration - Salt Pond MetaG R2_C_D2_MG... ... | reverse complement strand
TGAAGACAAAAAGGACATTGTCCCCCCTTATGAAGGCGATACCCTGGATCAAACGATAAAAAACCATATCCGGGCGGCCGGAGGCCGTGTCGGTCAATCTTCAATTAAGCTGCTCGTCAACAATTCAGAGACTGAAGAATGGATTGAAAGCCCCGAACAGGATATACGATGCCGGAATGAAAACGGTGTGGAGTGGCTTGAAAAAGGATTGAAAACAAATAATATCATGGGTTTGGTCGATATAAGATACCCGAACGGGTCCGACCGTTTATTTGTGAAACAACTCCTATCCAGAAAGAGGGATTGGAACAGGATCAATTATGCGGCATGGAATACACCAAGCAATACAATCGGCACTGTTGTGGCATTCTCAATCTTACAGTATCTGGCGGCGAAGAGCTATCTACAAATCGATAGCGAAAGCATGGAAAGATTCCAACAAATCATGCTGCTGGAGCAATACGGTTATCAGGCGAATCTCAGAGAAGAGTTGCGCCGGCAATCATATCAAAGAGGTTGCAGTATTTGGACTCTTTTACCTGTAGAAAAATGGGCGGAGTCTTTTGCTCAGACAAAACTGGCAGACATTCAGACAGAAGTCGAAAAGAGTTTTAACCATCACTTTAATTTAGAAGTCTTTTTCCCGTGGCATCGGTCGTTTGAAATCGGCATTCGATTGAGCAAGCAGGCAAGCATAGATATTTGATATAATCAAGTATCAATTACTAAATCGCCCAAAAAACGGCTCATTGAAGGAGGTTTCATTAATGAAACATGTCTGGCGAAAGGCTGAAAAACAGTATTATCTCCCCGGGAAAAAGCCCGGGATTGTCGATATACCTGAATTCAAATTCTTCACTATCAACGGAACGGGTGATCCCAACGACGAGTCCTTTCAGGACTATATCGGCGTGCTTTACGCGTTGTCTTATACCATAAGAATGAGTCCGAAAAAGAACCGGGCCCCTGAAGGCTACTATGAATACACCGTTTACCCGCTTGAAGGGGTCTGGGATATTAGTGAGGAAGCTAAAGAGAAGGATTTAAACTCTTTTGCCGAACTGGATAAAAGCGATTTTGTCTTCACCATCATGATCCGGCAGCCTGAATTTGTTACGGAGAGCTATGCGGAGCAAACCCTTCAAACTGTCAAAAGGGAAAAACCCAACGCCTTATTGGATGAGGTGGCATTCAAAACCATCAAAGAGGGGAAATGTCTACAGATGCTTCATGTCGGCCCATATGACGACGAACCCGAGAGTTTCAGAAAGATGGAGGAATATGCCAATAAGAATCATCTGAAGCGAAAAACAAAAAAGCACCGGGAAATCTACTTGTCTGATCCGAGACGGGCAAAACCCGAGAACTTGAAGACTGTTTTGAGATTTCAGGTGGAATGATTTTCTCAAGTTACACGTCGTTATTACGGCGGATTTGACGGCGGTTCTTATACACTAATGGCCCGGGGTATAGAAAAAAACAAACGGAGACATTTTTGGTTTTTCAAGCCCTTAAATGTTTTCGTTTCCCGAAAAAATCAAGCACGGTTGGTTAAAAAATCCCTTATTGAAGTGCGCAAAAGCCTGATTCCTCAAACACGGTCTAATAACTCAAGTGCAATTCCAGGGCTCTCTCCGAAGGTGCAGATGGCAATTGTTTGATTGGAGGTGTAAATCATTAAAGGCGATTAACCTATGCCATCAGAACATGATTAATGAAAAAAAGTGGATCATCACCGACAAAAGGTCAGAGACTTCAAGCCGTTGCTAGTTAATCTTAACACACCAAAACATATGGTCACAGCCCTTCTCCCAAAAATCAGGTAAAACCTTTATCGGTTCACCCAATAAATGCCCCCATATTTTCTGGGCATTTTTATAACCACTGTCTAAAATATAGGCCTCATCTCCACGTTCTTTTAAAAAAGCAACAGCATGACTGAGCAGCCTTTTCCCGATACCAATATGCTGATAATCCGGTTGCACATAGAGACTGGCGATTTCCAGGACATCGTTTGAAATGGTGGGGAGTTGCTCTTGTGAAAACTCACCACGTTTATTAACGCTGACCATGCCGAGAATTTGTTCATCTGATTCTGCCAGGAAAAATTCCGAAACAGCGTTTTTGTCTAAGGCTTGTTGAAATTTGGTCATTTTATCTTCGATCTCTTCATCAAGCATCTTTTGTGTAAACTCAATCTCCTCTTTTAATAATGTATCTACAAGAACTCCAATAAAGAAGGCTCTCAGATCATCTCTGTCATCTGTTTTGACGGGTCTTATCTTGAAATTCAACTCTCTTCACCTCGTTTAGTTCATCCTTTTTCACACTAAACTTAGAAATTCATTCAGTCATAAAAAACATATTAAGTTCGACCTTATTGTATCATTTTCAAGGCTCACACCCTATCCCTTTTTTGAAGCTTTTGAATGTTTTCAAGGAAAGTAAAACATCAGTGATCCGGAAATCCCTAAATTGCCTTCTTTCCTTTCTTTCTCTTTACCCCGGTTCCTATAAAATGGAAAAAAGGATACACGAGATTGGTATTTCCAGATTGTATGAAAATTCGTTGCATTAACAAACAATTTAAGTTATAATACAAAAAACTTCAAGATGATGGTCCTTTGACCTTTCCCGCTCTCGAATCCATACTGGTCAACATCCTCTGTGGATCAAGAGACCTGTCCCCCTGATCCACCCTGATCCATTATATCTGCTGACAAGATATTCTTTTCTACGTTGCGAAGTAACATTTCCGCTGCTTCGAGATTCGTTGATTCAGCCACAATCCTCAGTAAAGGTTCTGTTCCCGATGGTCTGAGGAGGCACCAGCTGTCGTTTTTAAGATATATCTTCATTCCATCGATTCTGTCAATCCTTTCAACTTCAATACCGTGGACCGCTTCATGTTCTGATGCCATAAAATGATCCATTGCGACTTTCAATTTTGGGGTCAGTTTGAAATCTGATTCTGCCTGATAATAGCGTTTCCCGTTTAACCGGTAAATGTCATTGAGGATAACTGACAGTCTTTTACCCGTCTTGGCAAGCATCTCCATGATTAACATTGCGGTATAGATACCATCTTTCTCCATGATGTGACCTCTAACCGTTACACCACCGCTACTCTCTCCGCCGAGGAGGAGATCATGTGTTTTGACGTTGTTTGCGATATATTTAAACCCGACCGGTACTTCATATAAAAGTTCTCCACATTTTTCACACAAAAGGTCAATATTATGGCTGGTTGCGATATTTCTCACAACCCCGCCCTTTCGCCCCTTTATCTCATGAAGATAATAATAAACCAGTAGGATGACATCATTTGCGGGTATGTAGTTCCCTGTTTCATCGACAAGTGCAATTCTGTCAGCATCCCCATCAACAGCTATTCCCAAATCAAAACTGTTTTCTTTCATAAACTGAATAAGGGAGTTCAGTGAAGTCTCAGAAGGGGCGGGGGATTTTCCCCCAAAAAGAGGGTCAACTCTCGAATGAATCGTTACCAGATCACATCTCGCCCCAATCAACGCCATTTGTAATGTGCTTGTTCCAGCGCCGTACATAGGGTCAAAACAGACTCTCGGGTTTTTGGAACGGATGGAATTGATGTCAATTTTCTTTTCGATATAATCCAAATAGGCATTTCTGAAGTCCTCAAGACTTATATATTCATTCTTTAAGGCCCTCTCGTAGTTTACCCATGGAATCATGCGTACAGGCGTCGAATTTGCAATCTCCTGGATCCGTTCTGTAATCTCGGCTGATGCCGGGAGGCCTTCATGTGTTTCAAATTTGATTCCATTGTAATCTGGAGGGTTGTGTGATGCTGTAAAAACAATCCCGCCACCCGCGTTCTTTTCAAGAACTGTGAAGGTAATAAGCGGGGTCGGTGTTGCATGATTGCTGAGATAGACTTTAATGTTGTTGGCGGCAAATACCTCGGCGGCCATTTTTGAAAAGGTCTCTGAAAGAAATCTGTTGTCGTAACCAATAACGATTCCCCTGTGATCCAGGTTATTCTTGATGAGATAGGTGGAAATACCCTGAACAACCTTTCTGACATTTATACTGGTAAAGCCTCGTCCAATTCGGGCCCGCCAGCCACCGGTTCCAAACCTGATACTCCTTTCCTCCTGGATCGCAAGGTTTTCAATCTCACGCTTGGATAACAGATCTTCCGCCTGAAGGAGGTCCTCTCTTGTATTGACCCCCAGATATTCAGATTCATCCAATGTCTTGAAACAACCTACCTTATGTCCTTTTTCGATTATATGGTTGATCATTTCGGGAATATAATATTCCCCTGTAACCGGATCCGGTTTGATATGATTCATAACTTCCCGAATCGTTTCGCTGTTTGCAATCAGAGGGCCCACAAAATACTCATATGGAGGCTGTTCTGTTGGTTTTCCGTGTTCCAGGAGACTTCTTACTTCATCTCTCTCACGTTTTATAAGCGCATAAGGGTATGTGCGCCATGCTACTCCGGATAAAAAGGTCACAGCATTATTCTGAAGTTGATGGGTATTGATCATGCCTGCTAATGAGGCTTCTCTGATGAGTATCGTATCAGAATACATGACCAAAAGATCATCATCCCCTTCAAGCGTCTCGACTGCTTTTTTTAAAGCATCAGCTGTCCCAATCGGGTTCTCTTGAAAGGCATATCTGAAACGGCCCTTTTTATTCAGCGTGTCGACATATTTTTCTTTATCGGTCTCTTTAATCACTACAATCGTTTCGAAGCCCCTGTTAATCTGCCTGATCTTTTCAACAATATGTAAAATCATCGGTTTCTGTTTGACCTGAATAAGTGATTTTGGTTCTTGGGTCGCGAGCTCTTTTCCGCTCCCTGCAGCTAATAAAATAACTTTCATAAATGCTCCCTTCTTTTTATCCCTTTATCCCCGTATGTGTCAGACCTTCAACAACAAATCTCTGCAATGCGAAATAAATGATGAGTAACGGAAGAATGGATAGAACGGCCCCCGTCAACAGGTAATTCCATCGTGCTGAATACTGGGATTGGAATTGTGTCAATGCCATTGTAATGGTCATCTTTTTCTGTGAGCTGATGTACAGAACGGGTCTTAAGAGATCGTTCCAGTTGTTCATATAGGCGATAATGAAGATAGTGGAGGTCTGAGTTCTGCTGAGGGGGAAAAAGATTCTAAAGAACATCATAAAGGGGCCGGCACCATCTATCGCAGCGGCATCTTCAAGGTCTTTGGGAATATTCTCGAAAAATTCCTTATACATAAACGTACCAAATGTTCCAACGAGGAATGATGGAATAATCAACGGGGCAAACGTATCCAACCATCCAAGATTAAGCATGAGAAGAAATTCAGGGATAATCGTAACCTGTATAGGGATCATCATTGTGGCGAGTAAGAGTCCAAAGATTATATTCCGACCTCTGAAACGCATTCTCGCAAAGGCAAACCCGGCAAGTGAACAGGTGAAAACCTGTCCGAGAGAAGCCAACGTTGCAACAAAGATACTGTTAAGAGTGTATTTCATAAAGTCGTAATCCTTCAACACCTTGATGTAATTGTCAAACATCCCTTTTGTAAATAATTTATCAGGTATCAACTGTGGAGGCATCTTGAAGATGTTTTTCTCCGAGCTGAATGAGTTCGACACCATCCAGAGAAATGGGAAAATCGCAATGATTGCAACAAGGACAAGCAAAATATAAACAACGGTCTTTTTTAGTATGATCATGCTATCACCTCTAATACTGGTATTTAACCCATCTCTTTTTCAGGATGAAGTTAATATAGGTTATTATCGCAACAATTGAGAGAAGCACATAGGCCATTGCTGAGGCATACCCGGTCTTATAAAATAGGAAGCCGTTCAAATAGATTGAATAAACAAGGGTGTTTGTTGCATTCGATGGGCCTCCCTGGGTCATTGTATAAATGATTTCAAAACTCTTGAAAGAGTTGATAATCGCTATTGTAAAAACAAAGAAGGTGGTGGGTGTAAGCAGTGGCAATGTTATCTTCTTAAAACTCTGTAATTTACTTGCACCGTCTATTCTTGCGGCATCATAATACATATTGGGTATTTCCTGCAATCCGGCAAGAAAGAGGATCATGTAATAGCCTGCCATCTTCCAGACCTGAACCATTGCAACCACAATCAATACGATGTTTTTGTCACCAAGCCATGAAGGGGGATTTATGTTCAGCAAACGCTCCAATATTGAATTAATGAGTCCATAATTTGGACTCAGTAACCAATTCCAGACAAGCCCAACGGCAACCGATGAGGTAACAACCGGTACGAAATAGGCGGATCTGAAAAAAGTGATTCCCCTTATTTTGGAGTTTACAAGTACTGCAAGTAAGAGTCCAAAGAACATAACACCAACCACATACACAAGAGAAAACACAAAGGTGTTTGAGAGAATATATAAGAAATCGGGATCTTCGAACAGCTCAAAATAATTGGTAGTCCCGATCCATTCCGGTTCAGTCAGGATATCCCATTCAGTGAAGCTGATGATGAAAGATGCCACCATCGGCCCAAGCCTGAATAGAAAGAGACCTATCAGGGTTGGTATCAGAAAGATCCATGGATGCCATGATTGATACCAGCTGAATCTTGTCCTTTTCATGTTTGTCACCCCTTGAGTATGGGGGACGAGCGATCACTCATCCCCCGTAAAGAAATTGATTAGTCGTAAATCTTTCCGAGGATCTTGTTGATGCTTCTGTCCATCTTTTCAAGCCCTTCTTTAAATGTCATGTCTCCATTGAGGATTGAATCAAGAATGCTGTTTAGACCGGAGCCTTCTGCTGCTCCATAGCCACGCCATTCTCCCCAGCTCATTGTAAATGAACTCTTCATTTCTTTTGCAGCGATATCGAGTAGGAGTTTCATCTCTTCGGGTTGTTCATCAGATGAGTAGAAGGCTTCTGATTCGGCCAATGATTTATAGGAAGGAATTTTTCCCGGCATATACATATCGAGTGTGAGTCCCTCGCCACCGGCGAACTTGGCAAATTTCCATGCTGCATCAGGAGCCTTTGTGGTTTTTGAAATGGCAACGAAATCCGGCCAGCCGTATGCGCTGTCTGTTTTTCCGGCGGGCCCCATTGGAACTTCGGCGATTCCCCAGTTGAAGCTATCACCAGCAATGATTCTGTTGTTGTCGATATTCCATGAACCATCAACCCACATGGCGGCAATCTGTCTCGGGAATACATCCTGCTGTCTAACACCGGCCATCTCCTTCGGCTCAGGAGCAACATTGTATTCTGTTACGAGATCGGTGAGGAACTCTAATGTATCCACGGCGTTTTCGTCGGGTGCAAATCTCATTGTTTCACGATCAATCAGGTATCCATCATTTCTAAAGACCCATGATTCAATATGGGCATATCGTCCATAAAGCCAGAAGCCCCATTGATCAATCTTACCATCATCATCTTTGTCAATTGTGAGTTTCTTTGCCGCTTCAAGGAAGTCTTCCCATCGCCACTGGGAGTTGGGATATTCCAGTCCTGCTGCATCAAACATGTCCTTGTTGAAGAACATCACGGTCGTGACAAGGGCAAATGGAACGGCGTAATAACTGTCTGAATTGGCCAGTTGTTTTTCAGCTTCAAAGAGATTCATATAGAAGCTGTCTTGATCCAGTGAATCCTCAATATATTGATCCAATGGAAGTAGGAAACCCTTTGAGGACCATTCTTCAATATAACCTGAACTGAGGTTGAAGACGTCGGGCAATCTCTTTGTCATTGCCATGAGTCTCAGTTTTGTCCAGTAGTCAGACGGTTCCATAACGGTCAAATTCACTTTGATATCAGGATTTTCGGTCTCAAATTTTTCGATCATGCCCAGTGTCCTGTCTTTGAGATCAGGATCCCAAATCCAATACTCGAGAACGGTCTCAGCGGCCATCATCGAAACAAAAATGAGAAAAATGGTTGTTAACAACACTAATTTCTTCATACTACCCTCTCCTTAAAATGTGATTTTTATACCAACCGGGGTTGGTCGTTCAAATTCATGTCCTCTTAATCCTCTTCTGTCAGCCAGCTTTAAAGTCTTTGCCTTTCCATTCAGTAATTGTGCTGAACCACCTCCATCAAGACTTACCGCATTCATAACGCCTTCAGACAGCAACACTTCAACCATCTCGTTGAAAGTGAAACCCAGACTATCATATCCTTCAACATACTCTCCGGTATTGCATCCGGCGACCCATAATATTACGAGTTCATTGTCAGTGAATCCTATCGCCATCCTTGCGGCCTTTGAGGCATTCCATTCGGTCTCGAACACATTTGGGGGGAAATTGACGCCTCTCTGATTCTTTGTTATAAGTGAATTGAACTCTCCGTGGATTTGTTTAACGGGCTCGCCATCAACGATCAGTGAAGGCCCGACCTGTAACCCAAAATCGATCGGATCATCAAGAAGGTATCTAACACGTGTATCGCCCGGGACATGATCTGAAGAAATCTGCACAACAAATCCGGCATCGGGAATCTGAGAATTTCCGCGATGCTTAAAGGCCAGCATCTCATCGTTAATAATGATGAGATCCGTCCCATTACAGGACGGGGTCCTTTCAAAATACGGCCTTCGATAAAAAGTGGCGTTCTCACCATCTCTGTATTTCTCGTTGCCGATGACAACGTGAACAGCGGAAATATCCATAGGACGAATCTCTGTCTTTCCATTTTTAAACCGTATCAGAGTGTCTCTCTTAAAGAGTGGTGGCAACATCACCTCGCCGTTATTGATCAAGGCCCCGAATGGCTGTCCGATCATAGAATAGGCCGAACGCATATCGATTGTCTCAAGAACAAAGAAGTTCGAATTGACGACCATTTGATTCTTATCTGCTTCTTTGGATAGGTGACCCAAATACGGATGAACAAACTTAAAAATGACCTTTTCATTGTTTCTGGGATCAGCGTTTATATAGCCTTTTTCAAGCCAGCTATTTAAAAGACCGATCTCATGACAGTCTTTTCCGTTGCAAAAGAACCCCTTGGTATTCAATCTGATACGATCATCTTCAGAGAGTCTGTTGAGCGCATAGGTCATAGCGGGAACAGGGTTAAGGAATACACCTGTGTCTTCAAAAGTGTTGCAGGCTGGAAAGTCCTTCAGTTTTCTGGGATCCAAAAATGCGAATCCGGAATAACACTTCTCATTTCTGAGGAAATAGTATTTTCCCAGCTCGTAGATGTCGTCAAAAGTATTATCATCCAACATCGAAAAAAAAGGCTTCAGAATGGCCCTGGAAGAAGTCCTGATAATAGCAAAATCAGTAAACGCATTCCCTTCTTCTTTTCGTCCTAATTTATAATGAACATCTCTCTTTGTTTCATCAATGATTACATTGTACAAATCATTCACCTCATTAGACTTCCTCAAGATTGAATGTTTTTTCAACGATCAAACGATGCCCGCCAATTGCCGTTGGATTACAATCTGTGTTTAAAACAAGTACTTCTTTTTTAAAGCTGGAAAAGTGATCGATCTGTTCTGATACCTGTTGGACAAGTGTCGGACAATGCACCGCCAAACCACCAGAGAGCACGATAAGTTCGGTATCCAGTGTAATGGCTGCAACAGATAAAACTTCCCCCAATTTCCTGGAAGCCTTCTTGTATATCCTTCCAACTCTTTCGGTATCCTTATTTGCCTCCAATTGATCCAAGATCTTGATTCTGTCATGTAATTCCAGTTTGAAGAATTCCTTTGAAAACTGAACAAGTGTGTTCTCGATCAGCAACACTTCGAGAGGATAATTGTTTGAAACAAGCGTCTGTCCAATCTCACCCGCCTGTCCCCCACCCCCTTTAAACATTCTTCCATTCATGGTTATGCCTACACCAATACCAATATCCAAAACGGCTGCAAGGAGATTGGGCTTTTTCAAAAATCTTGAAAACCCGAGTGCCAGCACATTTGCATCATTTTCCCAGATCAACGGGATCGTCACACCCTCAATTCGCATCTTCGCTGGTAAGGCGATATCTTTCCAACCGTAAAATCTGCTTCTGATCAGTCTGTTGTCAAGTGATAGCGGCGCGGGAAACGCAATACTGATACCCATTAAAGAATCAACATTTTCAGGAGTTTCTTCAAGCAACTGCCGGCATTGTTCACTGATAATATCCAACAACTGTTCAAATGTAATTTCCTTTGTAAACTGATATTCGATTTTGTTGATTATTTCTCCTCTTGCATTCAGAAGAACGGCATTGCCTCTGTTAAAGGCAATTTTGATACCAATGGTATGAAAGGCCTCTTTATTGATGTTATAGAGGGCGGGTTTTCTTCCACGTGAGGTATCTTCAATACCAACATCTGCAATGAGGCCTTCAGAGACAAGAATATCCATGATATTTGAAACAGCGGGAAGACTGATCTTAAGTCTCTTGGCAATATCCGGTCTTGATAAGGGTTCTTCGCTTTCATACATCAGGTATAATGTCCGTCTTTTATTTAATTCGTGAATCTGTTCTGATACCCTTTTTTTCATATAATCACACCATCTCAAAAATTGTTATTGACTATAATTAATTAAGCTAATTAATTATATCACTAATTGAGGATTTTTGCAAGTGCTTATTTCCACTCGAGTGGCAAAGCTATTGTTGTTGGAGTTTTTGGATATCCTTGAAGGATTTTTCAGTCGAACGGGTAAAAAGGAAGAGAACAAGACCTGTAGGAATGATTTTTGCGTTTATTCACAAGGTAGGTGGCATATTCACCCCTTAATGAGTTTCCGCTGGCTCTGATCCTATCAGCATTACCTGTAGTCAAATAAGGCGGGCCTTAGAGAAAACGCTTTCATCTAACTAAAACGAAAGAAGACAAGGCCTTTATTTCTGGAACGAAAGGGGATCGGTCTATCGTGGAATTGCCCCGGTGCTCAAAATAAATATGGCACCCTTGACAAAATGAGAATAAAATGCAATAATATGATTGTATGAGCAATCAATCATATATTAAGAACAAGGAGATGGCACTATGTTAGAGACAACCTTTAAAGCCTTGGCAGATGAAAATCGATTAAGGATCATCAATATTTTGTTCCATGGGGAATTTTGTGTCTGTGAATTGGAGGTCCTGCTTGGACTGTCTCAGTCAAATCTCTCCAGGCATTTGGGGAAGCTGAAAGCAGCTGAATTAATTACAGCTAAAAAGGATGGACAATGGGTGCATTATACAATTTCAAAGGCATTTCAAACAGAAAATCCCTTATTGTTCGACTATCTTCAGTTAAAGATGTCGGAAGATCAGACCTTCAAAAATGATTTGGAGAGATTGAACAACTATCGAAAAAACGATCTGACATGCACGGTTATTACCAATAACAAAGACTATGTGATACAAATGATTGATACGGAGGGTTTATATGCCAAAGGAAAATAGAACCACTCGGGAAATGGGGATTTTCGGAAAGTATCTAACCCTGTGGGTCGGCCTTTGTATCATCGCAGGGGTTTTAATCGGCAAGTTCCTGCCCATCGTACCGGACTTGCTCTCCCGATTTGAATATGCCAGGCAATGAAGGAGGAAACAAACATGTCGTACAGAATCGCGTTTATTTGCGTGCATAACTCGTGTAGAAGCCAGATGGCTGAAGGATGGGCAAAGAAACATGGCGGTGACCTGTTTGAACCCTATTCAGCCGGGACTCAGGAATATCCGGAAGTCAAACCCCTTGCCGTGCAAGTGATGGAAGAAGCGGGAGTGGACATGTCCGCTCACAAACCCAAACTGATCAAAGAAATCCCG
>Ga0209948_1000449_pt1 | contig 12032 bp, 20 predicted proteins | sample SalPonR2_C_D2_MG_FD_185709 | JGI IMG/M metagenome (GOLD analysis project Ga0209948, IMG submission 185709) | Salt pond soil microbial communities from South San Francisco under conditions of wetland restoration - Salt Pond MetaG R2_C_D2_MG... ... | reverse complement strand
GACGGCTACATGCGCCGCCGCGACATGAGCGCCAACGACGTTCCGATCAACCCTCAGCACCGCCGCATCGGCGTCGAGGGTTCCTCTGCCCAACCTCACCAGAAGGAAAACAGACGATGAAGACACTCGACAGTAACGCACATTGGCTGCTGCGCATCGCGCTCGCGAGTGTGTTCGTTTTTCACGGCCTGCTGAAGCTGGCGGACCTCGAAGGCTTCACGCAGATGCTGCCGATCTCCTACGTGGAAGTTGTACTGGTAGCGGCCGCCGAAGCCGGCGGCGGGCTACTGGTCCTGTTCGGCGGAGTCGGCAATCGGCCGGTGCACGACCTGGCGACACGTATCGGTGCCGCGTTGAACATCCCGGTGATGCTCGGTGCCATCTGGATGGTGCACTGGGGCCGTTGGAACTTCGTGCCCACCGAATCCCATCCGATGGGCGGCTTTCAGTTCCAGGCCGTATTGATCCTGATCATGTTGTTCCTGGTGATTACCGGGAATGGCGCCAACCGGAACGCGCCCCCACGCGCGTTCGCATGAGGAGAAGACCGTGAAACGCAAAATAATCGACCAGGTGGTCACGCTCGCGTTTATCACCGCACTGTCCATCGCCGTCGTCGATACCCAGGCACGGGCCGACACCACGACGGGCGTCCGTTACCGCACCGTAATCATTGAAGATACGGAGATCTTCTACCGCGAAGCCGGGGATCCGACCAAGCCGGCGATACTGCTGCTGCACGGCTTCCCCACCTCTTCGCACATGTTCCGCGATCTGATCCCCGAACTGGCGGACGAGTTCTACCTCGTGGCCCCGGACTACCCGGGTTACGGCTACAGCTCGATGCCGGCGGTTTCCGAATTCGACTACTCGTTCGACAACGTCGCGCGGCTGATCCGACAGTTCGTCGACAGGCTCGGGATCGCGCGTTACAGCCTGTATCTGATGGACTACGGCGCTCCCGTCGGATTCCGGCTGGCCGTCGACCAGCCGGAGCGGGTGCAGTCGCTGATCGTGCAGAACGGCAATGCCTATATGGAGGGCATCGACAACGATTTCTGGGAACCAATCCGGGCGTATTGGCGAGATCGCGCTGCCGTCAACGAGGGCCTGGACAATCCCTGGTGGGCGAACGTCAAGGCCGCTTACGGCCGGGCCGAGATGGCCAACGAGGAGGCGCTGCGCTTCCTGCTGACGCTCGGGGCGACCCAGTGGCAGTACACCAACGGCGTCAGCGACGTCTCGCTGGTGAGCCCGGATACCTGGGACCACGTGCAGCCGCTACTCGACCGCAAGGGCAACCAGGCGATCCAGTTACAGATGTTCTATAGCTACGGCAGTAATCCGCCGCTGTATCCGGCCTGGCAAACGTATCTGCGTGAGCATCAGCCGCCCACGCTTATTGTCTGGGGCAAGCGCGACGAGATCTTCCCGGTCGCCGGCGCACAGCCGTACAAACGCGACCTGAAGGACCTCGAATACCACCTTCTCGATACCGGGCACTTCGCCCTCGAGACCCACGGCCGGGAGATCGCGGACCTGATGCGCGACTTCCTGCACCGCAAGGTTTCCAACCCCCGCCTGGCAGCACCTTGATGCTGTCCCTGTGGCGGCCGCACCCCCTGCGGCCGCCACCTCTTTCTCCTGGAGTCGTCATGCACGAATTCGCCCATTTCATGTTCACCGATGCCGTCAGACGAGCCCAACGGGCCTACGGCTCCCACGAACAACTCGCTCGCTTCACGAAGATGGCCGGCCCCAACGACCGGCTGACCGATCGCGAGATCGACTACATCGCCCGGCGCGACAGTTTCTACATGGCGACGGTGAACGAGGACGGCTGGCCGTACGTGCAGCACCGCGGCGGGCCGAGGGGTTTCCTGCGAGTCACGGGGCCCGGCGGACTGGCCTTCGCCGATTATCGTGGCAACCGGCAGTTGATCAGCGTCGGCAACTCCACGGCCAATAACAAAGTGTCGGTCATCCTCATGGATTATCCGAACCGCCGACGGCTGAAGATCATCGGCCACCTCCGGTTCGTACACGCTGCAGACCTGGAGCCCGGAGACCTCGCGGCATTCCACGACGCCGACTACGGGGCGCAAGTCGAGCGCGTGGCCATCATCGACGTTGCCGCATTCGACTGGAACTGCCCGCAGCACATCACGCCGCGGTACACGGCCTTCGAGTGGGACGCCCTTCGGGCGCCTGATCGATGATCAGCGGTGAGCGCCTCCTCCGCCTGAAAAGTCTACGGTACGTACCGTCAAATCTTGCGATCCACAAATTCCTGCGGTCCGGGAAAAATTATAAGTCCTTGTCTTTCATTACTTTTCTGACTTGGCACGGTCACTGCAATGAGGAAGCCGTGCATCCACATGACTGCATTCAACAGAAGGAAACCAACCGATGAACCTGATGATCCGAACTCTGACCACCCTCATGGCCGTACTGGCCCTCTCTGCCACCGCGCATGCCCAGCTGCCCGACCCCGGCATGGACATCGTCCCCGGCTCCACCGCGCTGGTGATCACCGATCCGCAGAACGACTTCCTTAGCCCCGACGGCGTCACCTGGGGCGTCGTCGGCAAGAACGTGAAGGAGAACGGCACGGTGGAGAACATCGACAAGCTCTTCGCCACGGCGAAGGCGGTCGACATGCCCGTCTTCATCTCGCCCCACTACTACTACCCCCACGACCACCGCTGGCAGTTCGAGGGCGCACTCGAAGCGCTCATGCACTCCATCGGCATGTTCGACCGCAAGGATGCCCTGTCCCTCGTCGGCTTCGAAGGCTCCGGCGCCGACTGGCTCGCACAGTACAAGAAGTACATCAACGACGGCGAGACCGTGGTGACGAGCCCGCACAAGGTCTACGGCCCGGAGACCAACGACCTGGTGCTGCAGCTCCGCAAGGCGGGCATCAGCAAGGTCATCCTGGGCGGCATGTCCGCCAACCTCTGCACCGAATCCCACATGCGCGAGCTGATCGAGCAGGGCTTCGAAGTGCTGGTAGTCCCCGACGCCACCGCCGCCGCGCAGGTGCCCGGCTGGGACGGCTATGCCGCCGCCCTCACCAACTTTCGCATGATCGCGAACCACATTGCCCCGACCGGTGAGACCGTGAAGGCCATCGAGGCCGCTTACCGGTAGGGACAAGACCCGTCGACCGACAATCAATCCATAAGGAGTACGACAATGTTTATCAATCTGAAATCTGCTGCCATCGTCACCGTCGCCGCCCTGATCTTCACTGCCCCTGCCTGGGCCGCGGACGAGTACAACGTCTCGACCGGCGTGACCGCTGCCGGAGTGCCTCTGGGCCTGCACGGCATCGATACGGTCGCGCTGAGCACTCTCAATGCCGCCGCGGAAGGTGACGCGGCCCACACCGTCACTCATGACGGCGTGGCCTACTACTTCGCCTCCGAGGCATCGGCCGAGCGGTTCAAGACGAACCCCGAGGGTTACCTGCCCCAGTACGGCGGCTTCTGCGCCTTTGCGGTGGCGAAGGGCAAGAAGTTCGACGGCGACCCGATGTTCGCCGACATCGTCGACGGCAAGCTCTACCTCTTCGTGAACGACGCCGTGTACCAGATGTATCTCGCGGACAAGGAGAACATCCTCAGGAAAGCCGAGGAGACCTGGCCGAAGATCCGCAGCACGGCTGTGGGCGACCTGTAATTGAGCCTGCCCCTGGCGCGGTCGGGAGCTCCGGCTCCCGGCCGCGTCTTTATTTGTGCGCTGCCCCGGGCCGGACGAATCCCCGGCGGAGACCGCTATACTCAAGACATGGAGGCACCATGATCAGATGCCAGGCGGTTTTTCGCGCAGCGGCTGTTGGCTTCGTCTGCCTGTCGATCACCGGCTGCATCACCTATCCCCACCCCCACGACGTCGTCGAACTGTCACCCGTGAGCGGGACCCTTCACCTTGACGGCGAATCGCTGGCCGGCCGCAGACTCAGCATGAACTCTCTATGGAACCGCGAGCCCTGCTCCACGCCGATTGCAGAGACCACCACGGATGAATACGGCCGGTTCCATTTCAGCGAGATCACCAGCCGGCGCCACTTCCGCACCGTCATCCTCGCCCCCAGTTCGCCCACCTATTTCATGACGGTCTGCTCGGAAGAGGAGCCCGGTGCGGTGCCGATCTTCACGACCTCGATATGGGCTTCTCTGCCCCGTCATCTCGAACTCAGTTGCGATCTCGACCGACAGAACGCGGAGGGGGACTACTGCTCCGTGGCGGACTGGACCGGCTACAATTTCCTGAGAAGGGCGGAGCTCGAGTCAGAATACGGCACGAGGCGAGGCGACGCCGAACTCTGAGGCATGCGGCGTTTCCTGGCCCGTTGCGCGTAGACTTGGCTCTCCCTATCAGGAGGATGCGCCATGAAGAAGATCGTCATTGCCGAGTTTCCCGCACAACGGGACAAGGTGCAGGAGCTCGAGGCGACGTTGAAGGAAGCGCTGGTCGACACGCGGGCCTTCGACGGCTGTATCCGCATCGATACGTATTTCGAGGAGGCTGCCTCCACCTATGTCCTGATAGAGGAGTGGCAGTCGTTCGAACACTACGACAGATACCTGCAGTGGCGGATCGAGACCGGTCTCGGCGAGTTGCTCGATGCACTGCTCGAGGGCGGTTCGCAGAACTTCCGCGTCAGGAAACTCGAGCCCAAAGACGTCTGACACCGCCCGATGACCCGTCCTGAGGGTGACCGGGAGTATCAGAAACGGCGATCAGACTCTGCGGTGTCGTATCCGCTTGCGCGGCTCTTCATCAGAGCGGCGCCCAGTGCGCCCGTTGCGCCCATTGTGACGGTAGCGCCGGTGTGCGAGATAGCAGGCGACTGCCATCGCGACCAGCAATCCTGCGAGCGCGATCCCGTCGAGTGTGAAATAGACGTCCGTGTAATCCATGGCCTTATCCTACCTCGATGCTGCACTGCAGCAACTCAGGTATTATCCTCACTTGAATTCCCCGCGTCCAGCCCAAGGAAAAAACATTAACGCTTTTGAAACAATCCTTTAGCGGCAAGGTTGTGAACGAGATTCACCCCCGGGCCGTCATCTGGGACCTGGACGGCACTCTCGTCGACAGCGTCGGCGACCTCGCGTCCGCGCTGAACGGCGTGCTACGGCAGCACGGTCTGGCGCCGCGGACCGCAGCCGCCGTCCGGAAGATGATCGGCGACGGGGTCAGCGAACTCGTACTCCGGGGCTTCGCTGCCGCGGGCCGGGCGCTTGCGGCTGCAGACCTGCCGCCGCTGCGGCGGGAATTCCTGGCCATCTACGCCCGGTGCGCCATACGGGAGACCCGCCCGATGCCTGGTGCGGCCGCCGTGCTGGCCGGGCTGTCGGCCGATGGCTGGCGTCATGCCGTCTGCACCAACAAACCCGCGGGGATCGCCCGCGACATCCTCGCGGCACTGGAACTGAGCAGCCACATCGCTGCCGTCGTCGGCGGCGACGACTCCCTGCCGCTGAAGCCGGATCCGGCGCCGGTGCGTGCCTGCCTTGATGCCCTCGACGTGGCCCCGGCGCGGGCGCTGATGGTGGGCGACTCGGCCAACGACGTGGCTGCCGGCCGGGCCGCCGGGGTGCCGGTGATTTTTGCGCGCTACGGCTATGGCGATCTGCCCGGCGGCGAAGCAGCCTCCGCCCTTGCCGCCTCCGTCGACGCCCTGAACGAGATCCCCGCCCTGGCGCGCCGGCTCGCCGCCGCCGGCGGCCGTTCCCATCGGTGAGGCCGGGGCGTAGGATGGCTTCGTAGACTGGAAAAACAGGAGATCCCGATGCCGGTCGAATTGAAGGTCCTCGGCTATGCAGCGCTGCTGCAATTCGTGCAGTTCGTGTTGATGGCCGTGCCCGTCAACAAACAGTTGGGCCCCCGCTACACGGGCGGCAACCGGGACGAACAGAAACAGCCCTGGGGCGTGGCCGGGCGGCTGAAGCGCGCCCTCGACAACCACTTCGAGGCCCTGATGCTGTTCACCATCGCCGTCGTCGTGGTGGTGCTGGGCGAGGCGTCCACGCCGGCCACCGAGGCGGCCGCCTGGACGTATCTCGTGGCCCGCGTCGCCTACGTGCCGGCCTACGCGTCCGGCGTCTTCCTGATCCGCTCGCTTATCTGGTCGGTCGGCTTCGTCGCCACGCTGGTGATGCTGCTGGCCGCGTTGTTCTAGCCATGAAGTTCCAGCCATGAACCGCACGCTGCGAAGAATCGATCCCTGGTCGGCGGCGAAGATCTCGGCCGCCACTGCAGCGGTCTTCATGCTCGTCTACGTGCTCATAGCCCTGCTGGTGATGACTTTCACAGAGATCCAGCTGGCTGCGCCGGATGGCGCGCTGGACGCGGCCTCCATCTGGCTGGTGCTCCTGATGCCCGTCGCCTACCTCTTCGTCATCTATTGGATGACCCTGCTCATCTGCCTGATCTTCAACACCGTGGCAGGCTGGCTGGGCGGCATCCGCATCGAGCTGAGCGACGACTGAAGACGGCCTTGCATCAGCCGAAGGGCGCCACCCCGAACCAGGCCTCGTGCAGCCAGAGCACGAAGATCACGTAGACGCCGAGACCGGCGGCCACGACCAGCACGTCGTTGATGCCCTTGACCGGCGCCGAGGGCACCGGGCGCTCGACCCGGCGCTTGAAAGAGACGCGGTCGACCACTGCCCAGATCAGGAAGCTGCCGAACAGGATGACGTCCGCCAGCGTGCCGTTCACCAGCAGATGGGCCACGGCCCACAGCTTCACGGCAACCAGCTGCGGGTGCTTGGTGGCGGCCTTGATCCTGCCAGGGAAGTAGGGCGCGAAGAACAGGACGAAGACGGGCAGCAACAGTAACGCGGCCAGGTGCTTCATCCATACCGGCGGTACGTACAGCAACGTCGGGTCCATGCGCGCGTCGGCATAGCCCTTGACGATAAGCACGATGCCGACGATGGAGACGATGCCGTAGAACGCCTTCCATCCCAGTTCGCTCTTCGCCGCCATGCGGTCGCGGAATCCTTCCGCCACGATGGAGGAGGAGTGGATGCCGAGAAAGAGTACGAGCCCCAGAATCAATAGCGCCATAGCCGGTTTCCCCTGTTCTGCGCGTTGGCTGACAGGGCGTTAGTCTACCGGCTATGGCGCGCCGCGGCTAAATTACCGCCTCCGAACCTGGGTATCAGTCGGTCTTGCAGGTCTTGATGCCGAACAGGGAGTAGGCCGGGCACCAGCCGATGAGGCCGGTGGCGAGCGGTACCAGCCCGATCCAGCCCCAGGGGGTCTGCGGTCCGATGAATACCAGGCTGAGCAGTACCAGCCCTGCCGTCACGCGGACGGCCCGGTCGACGGTGCCTTCGTTACGGAATGCCATGACGAGCCTCCTTGAGGGGTTTGCGATGTCACGGCTGCAGTGTGCAGCCAGCTGCCGTCCGGCTCAGTGACTTCGTCACAGAGGGTGGCCGGCGGCTCGGCGGCACGACTATCCGCAGGGATGCTCGTCGGCTATGGCCCGGAGCCCGGCGTGATCGGAGAGCCTCACCACCCCGCGGCCGAGGGTGAGCAGTCCGGCGCCCTCGAGGCGTTTCAGGTGACGGGAGATCACCTCACGGGCCGTGCCGAGTTCCTCGGCAAGACTCTGGTGGGTGATCTGCACGCCGCCGCTGCCGCCGCGGTCCAGGGCCAGCAGCAGCGCGGCAAGGCGCGCCTCCACGGGCGTCAGTGCCACGGCCTCCATGCGCTCGATCACACCGGCAAGCCGCCGCGAGAAGCTGTCCAGCACGAAGCGGCGGAACGGCGCGGACTCCTCCAGGCCGCGTTCGAAGGTCGAGCGCCCCATCGCCAGCGCGCTAACCGGCGTCTCGGTGCGCGCCTCCGCGGGATAGCGGCGGCTGCTCATCAGGCAGGACGTGGTGAGCACACAGGTGTCGCCGGGCTGCAGGCGGTACAGGGTCACCGATCGGCCGGACAACGCGTTCAGCGTGACCCGGACCGAACCCTGCGTGATGATGAGGAAGTGCCGGCATTCGGCGCCGGCATGGAAGACGGCATCGCCCGCACCGAGGTGCAGCAGGGCGGCCGCGCCGAGCAGCGCTTCCGCGTCACGGTCTTCGAGGCCCGCCAGACCCGGTACGCGCTGTAATGCCTCGGCAACGGTCGCTTGCATGGAACACCGCCGCCGGGCCGGCCGGCGTCCTGAGTGTCAGTGTGTGGCGTCGTCGACTGCCCGGATGCGCATCTCCGCCGCGGCGCCGGCCATGATCAGCCGCTGCACCAGCGACTTGTCGCAGCCGTGGCAGCCTCCGCGGCAATACTCCGCCGGCAGGATGCCGGAATCAAGCATCTGCCGCGCGACGTCGCCCTGCCACCCCAGCAGCGGGCAGCCCCGCTCGTTGTCGTGAACCTCGAGCGCCGCTGCGCCGCCGGGGACCCGGGCGATGCTGAGACGGTAGCGGGCATCCCTTCGGGCCTCGCTGGCGGGGGTGTTACCCCGGAGGTTCCGGGGAGCGGGGCGGCGGGCCGTGTCTGTCATCATGTCGTCCTCTCCCGGCATGTAAATGAGAATTATTCTCAATTAAAGTGTACTGACTGTAGGCCGGCCGCGCAAGGGCTCTCGCTCGCCTCGCCTGCCCGTCCCCTTGATGGCCGGCAGGGCGGCGGCGAGAATCGGCAGCCATGGCTGTCATCCGCTATCTGGCCTACGGCTCCAATCTCCACCCCGAGCGCCTGCGGCGCCGGACGCCGTCGGCGGCATTGCTCACCACCTGGGAGCTGACCGGCTGGCGGCTCAGCTTCGACAAGCGGGGCTTCGACGGCTCCGCCAAGGCCACCATCGCGCCCACGGACGCCGGCCGGGACCTCGTCCATGCGGCGATCTTCGAACTCGATCTCCACGACAAGCCCGCGCTGGATCGGATCGAGGGGGTGAACAGGGGCTACCATACCCACGTGCTGTCGCTGCCCGGCCTCGGCGAGGTGCACACCTACAAGGCCGACACGGAGTTTCAGGATGGCTCCCTGGTGCCGTTCCGCTGGTACCGGGACCTGGTGCTCCACGGCGCCCGCTACCACGCCTTCCCGTCGGCCTATGTCGAGGACATTGCGGCGGTGCCCGTCATCGAGGATCCGGACGATGCCCGGCAGCGGGAGCACGACGACATCCTGGCCGCGATGCGCAGGACCTGACGGCCGCGGCCGTTACCGCACCGTAACAAGCGTTTCGCCGGGTTTGAGTCGTCTACCACCGCCGGATACTATTGACCGCGGCGGGGCGGATCATCACTGACAGCCGGCCCGCGCCCGGTTCGCCCGGGGTCATCCGGCCGAGGTCCAACGCCGTTGATCCGGCTGATGTCAGCGTGTTGAGAACGGCGGTGCGTGGACGGTTTGATGAACATCTATGTGGGTAACCTCCCTTACAGCATTACGGATGACGAACTGCGGGAGGCCTTCGCCGCCTTCGGCGACGTGAAGTCAGCCAAGGTCATCATGGATCGCGAGACGGGTCGCTCCAAGGGCTTCGGCTTCGTCGAGATGGACGATGCCAGGGAAGCCGAGGAAGCGATCCGGGTCCTGAACGGTCAGGACCTGAACGGCCGCCCGGCCCGGGTCAGCGAGGCCCGGCCGCGCCAGGACCGGCCATTCCGCGGTTGAGCGCGAGCCTGCGGGCAGCCTGCCTGGCAGCCCTTGCGCTCGCCGGCACCGGCTGCGCCGGTGCACCCGTCGACACCCGGAGCTATGACTGCGAACGGGGCGGGCTCCTGCACGTCGAGATCGGCGATGCGGTGGCGCGCATCGAGTTCGACGGTCGCAGCTACACCCTCACTTCGGTCGCGGCCGACGAGGGCCGGCGCTGGCGCGACGGTGACATTCTGCTCTGGATACGCGACGGCGAGGCGTCGGTAACCGTCGGCGACCAGGTGGTGGCCTGGGGCTGCCGGCGGCGCTGACCCGCGGGCGGAGACCGGCTGCGAGAGCAGCTGCGCAGCGACTTTACAACGGCCGCCGTTTCACTAGGATGAGCAGTCGCCCGGCGTCCGACGGCGGCCGCCACCACCCCGAGCAACACCGGTAGACCCACATGATCATCGTTCTCTCTCCCGCCAAGACCCTGGACTTCGAAACGCCGCTGGCGACGGACAAGCACACGAAGCCGCGCTTCCAGGGCGAGGCGCGCAAGCTGGTGGAGATCCTGCGCGGCAAGTCCGATAAGGAGATTGCCGCGCTGATGAACCTGTCGCCGAAGCTCACGAAGCTGAACGTGGAGCGCTACCGTGATTTCTCCGCCCGGGCGTCCACGCAGAACGCGCGCCCGGCGCTGCTCGCGTTCAGGGGCGACGTGTATCAGGGCCTGCAGGCGGAGCGCTTCGACGCCCGCGATCTGAACTACGCCCAGGATCACCTGCGTATCCTGTCCGGACTCTACGGCGTGCTGCGCCCGCTCGACCTCATGCAGCCCTATCGGCTGGAGATGGGCACTTCGCTCGCCAACGAGGCCGGCAAGGATCTCTACGCGTTCTGGGACGACCGCATCACCCGCGCGCTGAACGAGGAGCTGGCCGGGCAGAAGCCGAAGGCGCTCGTCAATCTGGCTTCCAACGAGTACTTCGGCGCGGTGAACGAGGACCTGCTGGACGCGCGCATCGTGACGCCCGTGTTCAAGGACCGGGCGAAAAGCGGCGACTACCGGGTGCTGAGTTTCTTCGCCAAGCGGGCGCGGGGCATGATGGCCGCGTGGATCATCCGCGAGCGGGTCGACACGCTGAAGGGTCTCAAGGACTTCGCCGAGGAAGGCTACCGCTACAGCGAAGAGCAGTCCGAGCCGGACCGGCCGGTGTTCCTGCGCGCGAAAGCGTGAGTCTGCGCCCTGAGGAGGGCTAGCCGGTCGCGGTGTTGCCGAGCCGCACCCGCTCGAGCCGTGCGGCCTCTTCCTGCACCATCTCCCGGATGGTGCGCAGGCTCGACTGTTCGCCCACGAAGGCCGGCGGATTCCGGCGCAGCAGCTGCCAGTGGCCGTTATCGAGCAGGGAACGGAGGAAGCTCAGGTTCGCCTCGACGGCGTCCATGTACGGATTGTGGCCGTCGAACAGGGGCTCGAAATAGCGGTACACGCCGCCGAAGGTCTCCTCTAGGCGGGGTTTCGCCGAGTGCTCGAAAAAGCCCGGTGTCTGTCTGAGCAGATCCTCGCCGGATGCATACCGCACCATGAACTCGCCCGGCCGGGCGTGTTCCACGGCGATGCCCCCCAGCACGAATTCGCTGTACAGGCGGTCGCGGCACTTCTCCAGGTAACAGCGATCCGCCATCTGGGCGACCAGGTCCGCCGTTCCCAGCAGATGGCCGAGCACGGTGTCCCTCGGATCCTCCATCTCGATCGCGTCCGGCGCGATCTCGTAGCCGGTGAAGTGCACCAGCTTGCTCGCGGCGGGCGCCAGGTGGTCGAGTCCGATGGCGGGCAGGTAGCGGCGCAGGAAGTCCGCACTCCGGGTCACGTGGTAGAGGGTGAACTCGGCACCGTTGCGGTACTCCCGGTCGCGCAGCTCGTGGCGGATGTAGCCCGCGTCGTGGAACAGCGCCGTCAGTATGCCGAGCAACGCCCGTTCGGCGCCCAGTCCTTCCCGGCTGCCGCAGGCGGCCTCGTAGCCGGCGACGAGGCGCGCCATCGCCAGCGTGATGTCCAGCGTGTGCTGGATGTCGTGATAACTCGTGTCGCAGCCCAGGTAGCCGGGCATGCGGCCGGTGAACAGCCGCTCGAAATCGTAGAACGCCAGCCAGATCTTGTCGAAGCCTGCGTCCGGGTAGGTCTGCTCGAGGAGTTGCCGCACGGCGTCGCGGACGGCGGCGGGGTTGCTAACCTGCACCGTGTTGGTGACGTCGAAGTCGTTGCGCCGGTCCTGCAGCATTTTCTTGTACTTCTCGGCGCTCTCGGCGCCCCCCGCGCTGCGGCCCGTCCGCGGAGTTCGACCGTGCGTTCCGGCGCCCGGATCCATCGGATTCACCGTATTCACGGGATCCACGATTCTCCCCCCGTCCGC
>Ga0209948_1000448_pt1 | contig 12036 bp, 19 predicted proteins | sample SalPonR2_C_D2_MG_FD_185709 | JGI IMG/M metagenome (GOLD analysis project Ga0209948, IMG submission 185709) | Salt pond soil microbial communities from South San Francisco under conditions of wetland restoration - Salt Pond MetaG R2_C_D2_MG... ... | reverse complement strand
AGAATATAGAAAATTGTTTGGATTGGATATTATTGAAAGGTAATTAAGAATATAGAATTCTTCTAAATTTGTAATCCAAAACTTCAGATTCGTTTAATCCTTTAATAACAGAGACAACAGTATAATGTTCTCCGTCATCATCTATATCACTATTGAATTTAACAGTATAACTGTTAAAAAAACTATTACTCTTTATTATTCTTGGAATTAAACGATCATAAACTTTCATTCTTTTGTTTAATCCAGTTTCATGTTCTTCATTTGCACCTTGATATTTGAAATAAATTTCAGGTTTAATACTCGTTAAATTATCCTTGGTTACTTCTTCCATTGTTTTAACAACAGTGGACAAAATCGTAACCATTTGATATCTATTGGTAACAGTTTTTCCACTGTCTATTTTTGACAAATCATCACGATGAACATCAAATGAAACTACAAATATAGGACCATTATTTCTTTTTCCTATTTGTGTAAATATAATTTCATATCGAATATCTTCTATTTCAGTTTCGAATCTATAAGAAGAAATTCCCATCATATTACTTTTTGTAATTAGTTTGTAATCAGCAGGAGTTGAACTTCCAAGCATTTCATTTATAACGGAAGATTTTTTAGGTGTTACAACTACATTTGAATAGATATCACCAAATTGATTTTCTTGATTTGTTAAATGTTCAGTTTTATAATTTTTAAAAAGATCAGTAGAATCTATAATTCTAGGAATTAACCTATCATAAACTCTTAGTCTTTTATCAATTCCTACATTTTCATTTGAATCATTTAAACCTGAATATACGAAATTCAGTTTATCAAAGGAATCAACATATTCTTTAAATAATAAATCTGAAGTTTCTTCCATAGCTTTTGCTACTGTAGATAATGTAGTTACAATATGAAATTTGTTTAGAGTTGGATATTCACCTTTATCTAAAATGTCATCCTTAGTTGAAAATTGAATTTCAAACATAGGATCTCCATCATCGTCATTATAAACATGAACTATCTTTATTTCATAATCTATACCTTCAATAGTAGTAGCATATATAAATGAGGTAGGTGTCTTTTTAACTAATTTAATTGATGATGGATTTATTTTTCCAAAAACTTCATTCAATTCCATTTTCATATTTTCTTCAAATTCTGTAGGATATTGCAGTCCTTGAAACCACAAATGAGGATCATTTTTAGAATCAATAGATTCTTCTGCTTTTTGTCTAAACTCATTATCCGTGAAAGTATCAATAATTTGTTCACATAATGATTTCGCCATCGTATCCCCAACCATAACCTTCATTAAGATTATCTTCAGACGCATCTTCTATTTCTTCTTCTGCGTCTTTCACAACAGGATTATCTTCTGCTGCCTCTACTGCATCCTCAGCTTTATCAATTTCATCTTCAATGTCTTCTTCATTGATTTTAGATTCTTTATATTCCTCTTTTATTTTCATCCATGATTTTCCGAGTTCTCTAGTTTTCTTATCCATAATTTTATCTCCTATAGATATATTTATCTTCCTTTTGAAGTTCTATTAATTGAAACTGTATCTTCAATATCATTTATATCAATAGGGTTCTTTCTCTCAATTGATATATGATTTTCTTTATCTTTTATATCCCATTCTTTTCCAAAAAATCTATTAATCAATCTTTTATAAATTGATTCTCTTCTATTAGTTTTTGGTTTTTCAATTCCTTTGGGATTCATAAACGAAGGTTTATATTTAACATCAGATAAATCATCATATCCAATAAAAACAATTCTATTAATTTTATATTTTTGAGCTACATCTTGCATAACACCCAATAATCCTGATATGACATCAGCATCTCTTTCATTTCCTTGATCAGAATAACTTCCATTAACTTTAAAATCAATAGATAATACATTTCTATTACCACTTAATGATATATTAACAATGTTCCCTTTATCAGTTTTAAATACTAATTCAGATGGAATTTTAGTTTCTTTATCTGTTTTTAAGATTTTTACATCAGGCATATCAGGTTCAAAAACTTCAAACAACTTAGTCTTTTTATATGAACCGCCTTCTTTCATAATATCATCATTATCAGAAAATCCTTTGCTGAATACTGATTTGATTTGATTGGGTTTAAATGCGATCCATGATATTCCACCTTCAATATCATTTTTATATTTAACTCCGTCATATCCACTATTCATTAATTTTTTTCTAGCTTCTATTCCAAGTTCTCTAGCAAATTCAACAGGATGGTTTACCATATCAAAATTATCTGACATATTATTCGCCAATGACATAGCATACATGTTTATTTCTAGTCTCTTATCTTCATTGTTTTCATATTCTTCTACAAGATCATCAAAATCATTTCCATCTTCTTGTAAATTATACATTGCATTCTCAACATAATCAGAATCTATATCTTGGGAATAAATGAAATCATTCAGGTCATCTTCCCCTTTAAAAATTGCAGGATTAGTGATACGGAGAAAGACAGGATAAATTTTACCACTACCATTCCTACCTGCACTTCTATTCTTCAACCAATCTAAATCAGCGATGGCAAACTTAGAAGCAACTTCAGGTTCCTGTGCAAAATGAGCACCCATAAATGCATTTGGATCTGCACCAGAACCAGGGTCTTTAATACTCTCTTCTTCAGCATCATCATCTTCTACAAATGGAATACCATCAACAGAGAAAACAGTAAAATGTTCATCAGATTGAGTACCATGAAACATGACAGTAGGATTTCCGTCTTCATCAACAGCTTTAGATCCATTAAACCATTTTAAAAAATTAGGATCTTCCATAACTCCATCCCTCAAAGATTCAGATTCGGTTAGGTGTATCTTTATTTTATCTTTTTCGGATATAAATCTTTTAAAATTATAAGGTATCTTATTCATCTTCTAGCCTCCCTAAAAGGTTTCTTCCCAAAAAGGTTACACCTACATTCCTCCAAATATCCTCCAAGTTACTTTCTGCTTAAAGTTATTAAATCATCTTCTTTATCTATATCCCATTCTTTACCAAATAATCTCTTAACTAGACGGGAATATAATTCCGACCGACGATTCTTAGTTATCCCCAAATCCTCAGGGGAAATATTAGGTTGTATCAACTCTCTTAATAGATTCCGAATAGTATTAAATTCGCTGTATATTTTTAAAGTATATAATTCAAGAAACATCCCATCGTAATTATATAATTTTTTTAATTTTTCTTTAATGTCCTCATCAGATTCCACGATTTCTAAAATTCCCTCGATGATCCCCCTAGGAGATATTTGGATTTTTTCTCTAACATAATGTCCATCTCTCTTAAGAGTGAAGGAAATTTCCTTCACAGTATTAAATTCATCATTATCTTTAAGGGACTCCAAAAGCTTCATCCCTTCCACATTTAAAGAATCAAAGAAAGGTAGAATTCTCTTTTCGGACCAAATCAGATCCTCCCTCCTCTTCTCGAATTTAGCATCGAAATTATCCGCAACACCATAAAATTTTACTTTATCAAATTTATGTTCCTCAACAACTTTCTCAACAATTGCCAAAACACCGGATAAAATATCTGCATCCCTCTCGGATAGAACATCTTCATATTTATCGTTTACTCTGAATGAAACATTTAATCCATCATGGGTAGTGTAATCCAGATAAATAACAACTTTATTCTTTTTATCAGTAACAAAGCTGATCTTATATGGAATATCGTTTTCATCGGTCTCTATATCATTTACATCAATATCAGGCATCTTAGGTTCAAACACTTCCTCAAGAGGTACAAGTACCTCGTTTTGATCACTCTCAAGAATCATAAATGTTTTAAAATTGTATTTCATTCCTCAGTCCCCATAAACATAGATTAATTTTCGATCTGGATCAAACCTAGCAATAGGAGAATGTTCAATTAATACATCAATCCAAATATCATCTTTCCTAAAATCCTTCCGAACATTATCAACGATCTCCATAGCATCTTCCCAATTTGCTGCACCATTATAACGATCATCAACATCTGGACCAATCAGTGGCACAACCTTCCCTTTCTCGCTATCATCTAAAACAGGTAGAAAAGAAACTTTACCATTCTCAATTGCATCATATACCTTACGAGCAGCAGCATATTTACTGTTACTACTTAATTCTTTGACTATCCAATAGTTTTGAGAAGATTCTCTTGTGGCATCATAGTCTTCAAATATTTCTATTATCTTTGATCTATATCTATTCATCTTATCTCTTCCATATATCGCTTAAAATTCATAGGGGCTTTTGATTCATGCACAGATTGCCTCCCTCTACGATATTCTCCACGGGTTAAATCTTTAATATTCAATTCTTTTCACTTTATATATTGATTATATTCTCACTTCTATTTATAGGGATTTTAGGTCGGGAGGGAGGCCATTTCTCTAGGGAATAAAAAGGGCGGCCGTAAAAATTTTTCCCTTAGGAAGTCATTGGCGGCAGGGAGGAACCTGGGATAATCTGGACATCTTAATATGTAGGAGGGAGGGATTCTCCCGGTTGGAGAAATCTCCGGGAGGCCTAGGTCCGTTAGGGATATTTGGAGAAGTAGGATAATTAGAAATATGTGTTATGTGTTATGTGTTATGTGTTATGTGTGAAGGAATATATGTGTAAATAAATTCCGCATACCTTCCCCAACTGAACTCGCAGTTGAGCCCATAGGACAGTCCCATGGACACCCCCATATAGACCCCCTGGTTTACCCCCATGAATACCCCCTTAGTGGATATAATAGACCCCCCATGCTTACCCCCCTGGGGGCCATAGTGGGCCATGGGGCCAAGTTTTTGGTTTTATGGGCCAAGATATGGCTAACATGAAAAAGTGCTCGCACAAGCGAAATTTGGGCCAACCTACACCACCCTTCCTATAGTATGAAAGTGAGCCTAGTCAATCCTAGTTCAGGGAGGAGCCTATCCGACTGTGTGACACCAGAAGAAAAGACTTGCAATCTCAAAATAATCATTATGATGAGCGGTGTTGAACAAGACGCCACACAAGTTCAGCATCCACCATCACCCCGTGGCATTGGAGTTCTACCATGAACAAGTCCATCACCGCTTTCATCACTGCCAACCATGAAGCCATGGGTCAGCGCCGAGCCGACGACAAAGCGTATCGTGGCCGTGAAGTGACCAAGTTCCATCCTGCCAATCTCAAGCATTGCATCCGCCAGTGCCGCAAAGCCAAGTGGGCGATTGATCGCCATGGGGAAGTGCGTTCCCCGAAGACGTTGGGCGAGATGGTTATGTGCTGCGCTGAACTGAAGATCGCCAATGCGCTCGCCATCTATCAAAGTGGCAACTGGTTCACCCCGCTGGGTGCTCGCAATGGTGCCACTAAAGTAAGCGAATGGGAAACCGAGAACGAGATTCAGTTTGCTTGAATCGACTGCCCCACCAGTAAAAGCTGGTGGGGTTTCTTTTGTGAAGTGAAGGCCTGTTCTATGAAGTCGAGGTCCTTTCTTGATTGAAGGACTTTGTTTTGAATTTGTATATGAGATCCTATGTGAACCTAGGATGGGCCAGGAAGTAGAGGTCCTACTCATTATTCAATACTATGAATCCAGATGAAGTCGAGGTCCTCTTTTTCTATTTGACTTCCCTATTCATTCTATATAGTGAGAGCATCAACCACCCACCACTTTTCATGGAGCATAATATGTTCTTCAAGAATCTCACCAAAGGTCTGAAAGTCGAGGATGTGAACGGTCGGAAGATCGAACTGAAGGCCTCGGATATTCTTTCCCATCGGAAAGGGGAAGTCAAGACCCTCTTGATCTCAGGTGGGAAGTCGGTCGCTCTTAAACTGGAGGTCTCGGATTTGAATCGTCTCTGTATTCATCGGAAGATCTGTGGTCATGCTGCATGACCTAGAAGGTCTTTAACCCGTCTCATGTGGGGTGAGTGATAGAGCATTAGGTTGCTCGGAGCTGGGGGTGGTGCCCCAGCTTTTTTATGCCTAGGATTGGGTTTTAAGATTTTGGGCCACCTTTGTTTTGGGAATCTGAGGTCCTATTAGTATGAAATGGGAGGAAGTCAAGTCTGAAGTCGAGGTCCTCTTTTTCTATTTGACTTCCCTATTCATTCTGTATCATAAGACTTATCACAATCACCCACTCATGGAGAATCATTATGGACCGTAAAACTGCTATTCGGGTCATCAATTCGGTTGATGAACTGATCAAAAATGGGGAGTATACCGACTTCGCCAAGCAGATGTTGATGGCTCACCCGAAGATGACGACTGATGTCATCTTGGGGGAAGAGGATCATAGCAACCCTCTTTATCAAGTGTGGATTCGGAATTATCCTGATCAGAAAATCCCTGCCATCAAGTTCTATCGGTCGATGACTGGTGATGGGTTGGCAGATGCGAAGATGGCAGTCGAGAATCCTTTGACTAACAAAGCCAAGCCTCTCTTCAAGGGAACGAAACGCCAGTGTGAGGAGTGGGTTCAGAATGTCAGAACGTGTGGAGTGCATTCGAATTGGAGCCCTAATGGAATTGGTGGGTATCCGTTTGTCAATGCACCTTATGATCTCGATTTTGACATTCTGAAGCGGGATTAACTCGCGGTTGCACTTTCAAGACAGGGAGTATTTGGCCCTATGCTTTCTGAGTATAGGGTCTTTTTATGCCTAGGATATGGGCCAGGGAAGTCGAGGTCCTCTTTTTCTATTTGACATCCCTTCCCAATCTGTATCATAAGACTTATCACAATCACCCCATTCATGGAGAACACACTATGACCTTCTCAGTAACACAATTTGGTAAGCCTCTCTCAAAGAAGAAGTACACCTGGGATCCTAAGACCAAGACCTTCTCTACGAATGAGAACGATCTAGTCCTCGACTTCTCAGAGATTGATGGAGTAACTTTCAGAACAGGTGCGGGTTGCACCTTCAAGACGGGTTGGTATTGCACTTTCAGAACAGGTGAGAGGTGTACTTTCAACACAGGTGGGTATTGCACTTTCAAGACAGGTGGGGATTGTACTTTCAACACAGGTGGGGGTTGCACTTTTACCACAGATGGGAATTGCACTTTCAAGACAGGTGGGGATTGTACTTTCAACACAGGTGGGGATTGCATTTTCAGCACAGGTGGGTGTTGCACTTTCAACACAGGTTGGTGTTGCACATTCAACACGGGTTGGAATTGCACTTTTACCACAGATGAGAATTGCACTTTCAGGACGGGTTATGGATGTACTTTCAAGACGGGTGGGTATTGCACTTTCACCTGTGAAGAGAACTGTGTTGTGATCCGATGGGATGTGAAGGGGGTGACTGAGATTCCTGAAGGGAAGACGATCAAACTCCGAGGGCATGGAGTGAAAGGTTATGATGAAGTCAAGCCTCATACTATCGTGATTGACGGGAAAGAGATCACTCTCTCCGAGGAGAGCTACAACGAGTTGAAGAAAAGTCTTGGTTGACATTCCGTTGGATTCATTATGATGTGATTTATCGAAACCACCACATGAGAGAAGAAACTCTCAAAGGAGCAAAGTCATGAGCAAAGCCACCATCGAACCTAAAACCATCCAAAAGATCGAGGTCGATAAGACCCAAGTCAGCCGTGAACATCAAGCCAAAAACGATCTGCCTGACAAGCGGCGGCTCAAGAGCGGTTATGCTCGTCGGCGTGTGGGGAACATCACCCTGGTAGAAGTGGAACTTATCAAGAAAGTCACCAAAGGCCAAGATCGTTTCGCAGGTGAGCCGCTTCCCAAGAAAACTCATCGGCTGACTGTCAATTAAATCGGGTGTGGGGTGAGTGATAGAGCATTAGGTTGCTCGGAGCTGGGGGTGGTGCCCCAGCTTTTTTATGCCTAGAGAGAATCATAATAGTAATCAGGCAGCTTATATAAAGTTGCCTGATTACTATTTCCTAGGATTAGGCCAGGTCTCATACTATGAATTCCTTATCTGTCAATCCTTATTATTTTATATTTGACATTCCTATTTTTTGATTATGATGGAAAGTGTTGAGTGACGCTCGCACACTCTTACATCACCAACCACCACCGCGAGCACAAAGGAGCCAACCATGGCTAAGATTTTCAACACCAAGATCCTTCTCGCCAAGCACGAATCGCTCGGCCAGAAGCGAGCCGACGACAAAGCGTATCGTGGCCGCAACGTGGAACAGTTCCACCTCGCAAATCTCAAGCACTGCATCCGCCAATGTCGTAAGGGCAAGTGGGTGCGTCGAGTCGAGAATGTGGATGGTGAGATCGTCACCACTCCGATCAAGACTCTGGGTGAGGCAGCTTTCTGCTGTGGGGAAATGAAGATCTCCTGCAAGCTCGCCATTGCTCAGTCGGGTCTCTGGGATACTCCCATCGGTGATCGTTTGGCGGCCACCAAAGTCTCGCAATGGACCGATGACAACGAAATCTCCTACTCGACTCCAGCCAACATCGAACAGCCCTCTGAAGAAATGGAGGCCGAAGAAGTGGTCAAGGCTCCCAAGGCCAAGAGCAAGAAGAAGACCTTCTACAATGTGGAAGATGGGAAGGTGGTCACCAAGCGGGTCGTCAACAAGCCCGAAGGTTGGTACGAGAGTAGGGAAGAAGTGGAGGCTCTGGTCGCATAACATAATCTGATCAGAATAGAAAAGAAACCCTTGAATCGAACAAACTCAAGGGTTTCTTTGTTTTATTTGTGGAGGGGAGGGAATTTTGGGCCAGGAAGGGAATATAATTAGATAGACCTTTCTGATAAATCAGAAAGGGTTCTTCGAACCTAAGAGATAGTTATATATTTTCCAGAAGAAACAAAGAAACAGGAAAGAAAAAAGAAGAACCTATATTATATGGAGGTTATAAAAACTTGTCAAGGCCTAAAAATTAGTTATTGATTTCCTTATTCACTTGTATATGATATTGGAATCATATAATCTGGAGGACCTTTATGATCTACAACACTCACTTCAACCTCTCTGATACTCTTGAGCAACTAGATCCTCAAGGATATGATGTATTCACTGTGAAGGTGAATCAATGGTTGGAAGAGAAAGATATTTGCGGAATTGCACCTGAAGGTAAGAGAAAATCTTATCATGTCAATTCCTTATTATCAAAATTCAAGTGTTGGTTAGAGGAAAAGAATGATTTGACCTTCTCCAAAATGAAGAATCCTGTGTTTTTCACTTTTTTTGATACTGTTCTTTTCATGGTTCTTTTGGATCCTTCGAATAAGAATCGGGTTATGAGTTATTCTTGACATTCCCTTCCCAATCTGTGTATCATAAGACTTATCACAATCACCCATTCATATGGAGACATTTATGACCTTCTCAGTAACTCAAAATGGCAAACCTCTCTCAAAGAAGAAATATACCTGGGATCCTGAAACCAAGACCTTCTCTACGAATGAAGTCAATCTAGTCCTCGACTTCTCAGGGATGTGAATGGAGTAACTTTCAGGACAGGTTATGGATGTACTTTCAACACAGGTGGGGATTGCACTTTCAATACAGGTGGGTATTGCACTTTCAACACAGGTGGGGGGTGTACTTTCAACACAGGTGGGGGGTGTACTTTCAACACAAGTAAGGGATGTACTTTCACCTGTGGAGGGAACTGTGTTGTGATCCGAAGGGATGTGAATGGTGTAACTGAGATTCCCGAAGGGAAGACGATCAAACTCCGAGGGCATGGAGTGGAAGGTTACGATGAAGTCAAGCCTCCACATACCATCGTGATTGATGGGAAAGAGATCACTCTCTCCGAGGAGAGCTACAACGAGTTGAAGAAAAGTCTTAGTTGACATCCCTCTCCATTCTGTATCATAAGACTTATCACAATCACCCATTCATATGGAGACATTTATGACCTTCTCGGTAACTCAAAGAGGCAAGCCTCTTTCTAAAGACAAGTACACCTGGGATCCTAAGACGAAGACCTTCTATTCAAATGAGGACAATCTAATCCTCGACTTCTCATGTATGAGTGGAGTAACTTTCAGGACGGGTAGGAATTGCACCTTCAACACAGGTGGGAATTGCACTTTTACCACAGATGGGGATTGCACTTTTACCACAGATGGGAATTGCACTTTTACCACAGATGGGAATTGCACTTTCAGGACGGGTTATGGATGTACTTTCAACACAGGTGGGGGTTGCATTTTCAGCACAGGTGGGGGTTGCATTTTCAGCACAGGTGGGTATTGCACCTTCAACACGGGTTGGAATTGCACTTTCAGGACGGGTTATGGATGTACTTTCAAGACAGGTGAGGGGTGTACTTTCACCTGTGGAGGGAACTGCTATGTGACCCGATGGGATGTGAAGGGGGTGACTGAGATTCCCGAAGGGAAGACGATCAAACTCCGAGGGCATGGAGTGAAAGGTTACGATGAAGTCAAGCCTCATGTTATCGTGATTGATGGGAAAGAGATCACTCTCTCTGAGGAGAGTTACAACGAGTTGAAGAAAAGTCTTAGTTGACATTCCTTCCGACTTCCATGAACTTGATTAACTCAAGTGGAAGTATCTTCAAATTAAAATATAGGCCCATTCTTCTCATAGAGTGGACCTATATTTTTGTACAAGTATCAACCTAGGATTGAGTTAGGATCAGAGATCCTAACTAGCAAGGCGGGCAGGATCAGATATATTACCTGTATTTCTCATATGTTATTGATTTGACATTCCTTCCCATTCTGTATCATAAGACTTATCACAATCACCCACTCATGGAGAACCCACCATGTCCGTCAAACATATCATTTCCACCCGTCTCTCTGCAATTTTCAACAATTGCATTGACCACCTTTCCAATAATTGGGATGGTGATATATCCTTCGAAGAAATCCAACATATTGATGAATTTGATCTCCTGGACAGTATTTGTCAAGGTGGATATATAAAGATTCACGACCGTCAAACTGGTGACATCTATTGGCTTTCTGGGATTGAATATGATATGGTCACTGTTTATGATTCGATTGAAGAAATCGACGCTTAATCCTTCAGCAAGTAATCAGGCAGCTTATATAAAGTTGCCTGATTACTTGCTCCTATAATTGGGCCAGGATAAAAGATTCTACCAAGCAGAGAGGCCAGGATAAAAGATCCTCCTTTTATTTCTCATAGGTTATTGGTTTGACATTAGTGTTTGGGAAGATATAATTCTAAAATGATAGGAAATATATGACCTTCTCGGTAACACAAAATGGCAAACTTCTCTTAAAGAAGAAATATACCTGGGATCCTGAAACGAAGACCTTCTCTACGAAAGAGAATGATCTAGTCCTCGACTTCTCGGGGATGAATGGAGTAACTTTCAGGACGGGTAGGGGATGTACTTTCAACACAGGCGGGGATTGCACTTTCAAGACGGGTTGGTATTGCACTTTCAACACAGGTGGGTATTGCACTTTCAGGACGGGTGGGGGTTGCACTTTCAACACAGGTTGGTATTGCACTTTCAACACAGGTGGGTATTGCACTTTCAAAACTTTCTCCCCGACTATCATTAGATCAAAGAAAGAATGTACCCTCATATTGGATAACAAAGTACACCCTCTTGATCAAATCTTAATAATTTATCCTTCACCATCTTCACTCAAAGAAATGTGGGCCTTCTATTCACAGGATATGAATATAGAGAAGTCAGAATAATCATAGGTCCGTTAGGGAGCTTTGTAGGGATTAATTCTTATATACTATGAAATATGAGGGATGCAAGAGTTTTCTAAGGGACCCTAAATTGCCATATTATGAAATAGAGGCAAGTCAAGTAAAATCCTGAAGGGGTGAGTCAGCCTAGGTGGTTGAGGAGAGTGAGACAGCCTGAGGCAACCTGGGGAGGCATTTTTGTAGGTGGTCAATTTGGAGGGAGGCATTTTTGTAGGAAACTATTTTTTTAGGTATTTAAGGTAGGATCCGCTAAGTTAATGCCTGTTATTTACCTAAGTGGGCCTGTGGTCCTAAGTGGGCCTGTGGTCCTAAGTGGGCCTGTGGTCCTAAGTGGGCCTGTGGTCCTAAGTGTGCCTGAG
>Ga0209948_1000443_pt1 | contig 12125 bp, 10 predicted proteins | sample SalPonR2_C_D2_MG_FD_185709 | JGI IMG/M metagenome (GOLD analysis project Ga0209948, IMG submission 185709) | Salt pond soil microbial communities from South San Francisco under conditions of wetland restoration - Salt Pond MetaG R2_C_D2_MG... ... | reverse complement strand
TTATTATTAATATTGTATAGTAATAACAGACATATTTCAACAAATGTTTAAAAATAAATGTCATATTATTATAAAATATTATTCTTTAAAGTAATTTCAACTATTTTAGGTGAAAATTGTTTTCCTTTATTTTCCCTTAATTCTTTCACTGCTTTTTCCTGTGATAATGGCTCTCTATAAGAACGGTCTGAGGTCATAGCATCCCAGGCATCTGCTACTCCTAATATCTGAGATAATAAAGGTATCTCTTCTTTTTTTAAACCTTCTGGATAACCTTTTCCATCCCATCTTTCATGGTGATAAAGAACATAATGTGCTATATCTTCTAAAGTTTTAGAACTACTTAAAGCCCTATATCCCCAATAAGGGTGTTTTTTTATAGTTTCATACTCCTTATCATTTAGATTTCCTGTTTTATTTAAGATATCTAAAGATACGAGTAATTTTCCAATATCATGAACCATTCCGGTCCAATAAGCATCATTAATTTTTTTCTGAGAAAGTTCCATTTCTTCAGCAATTTTTGCTGCCATTTTTGCTACATTTTCTGAATGCCCCTTTGTATACTTATCATATAACTCCAATATCTGCACAATTGAAGTTATCATTTCTTTAGTAAATTTACCCTGGAGATTATTATAGCGTCTATAGGAGAAAAAAGCTGAAGCAAGATTAGAAAAAGATCTTAATATTTTTTCTGAAACTTTAGTAAATTCTTCATTACTACCTTTTGCTATATCTAAAACCAGCCTTCCAACAGGTTCTTCATCTATTTTGATATTTGTATATAAAGATTTTTCAATAGCTTTAAAAGCATCTTTTAAAATAACCTTTTTATTTTCAGTTAGTTTATTTATATTAATAGAATAATTACTATCATAAATAACTTCTTTTTTATGCAATTCAGGAAATAATTCTTTATCTAATTTTATATTTTTTAAATTATCAATATTATGGCCAATTGTATCTACAAATTCCCATTTTTGCTTTTCTTCATTAAGTGATAAAATTTTACCATAATCTGCTTCAGGTACAATTTCTATAGCTGATTCCAGTATCTCAGATAAGAAAATATCTTTATCATTTTGATGTTCAATAAGACCTGATATAACCTTTACCATATTACTAAATCTTTTATTTAATTCATTAACCTGATCCAGACTTGATTCTAACTCTTCATTCATAGCAGTAATTTCCTCTAAATAAGCAGTTAATTGCTGATTGGCATCATTTAATTTCTGTCTTTGCTCTTTTAATTTATCCATTCTCTGTCTCTGCTCAGTAATATCAAGTCCAGTAGCAATTACATATTTAACCTTTCCATTTTCCAGCACAGCAGTATTTTTCCAGGAAATTAATCGCAATTCATCATTCTTAGTTTTAATATGATTTTTATACTCATTGGGAAAATCTTTATCTCCTACAATATTTTTAAAAACACTTTTTACTTCATTTTTTTCTTTTTCAGCTAAAAATATATCCCAGAAAGGGTTATTTAAAACTTCTTTTTCTGAATAACCAGTTATCTTTTGAGATTCATTATTAAACCTAATAATTTTACCCTCAGGGTCTAAAACTATTACTATAGCTCCCTGAATATTTAGTATTTTATTAAGAAATTTTTTCTCATTTTTTAATTCATTTTCTATATTCTTTTGTTTTCTAAAATCCTTATTAATATCTCCAGAAAACTTTTCTTCCATAACTATAATTTCTAAATGTGATTCTATTAATTCTTTAAAATACTTTAAAATTTTCTCATCACTTTTACTAAAATGGCTGTCTTTTTTATTACATAAAACAATAGAGCCAAAAATATTTTCATCTGGCCATTTTAATGAAACTTCCTTTTTCTTATTTTCCATTAATTTTAATTTATCTTCTTTTTTAAAAGTATTTTCTTCTAACTGACTAAAATACTGTAAGATTTTGGATTCATAATCTTTAGTTCTTGTTATAAAAACAATATTAACATCTATAATTTCACTCAGAGTATGAGTAATATCTTTCCATTTTATGATAAATTTTTGGGGTATTTTTAATTTTTCGAAATTTTGCATAATAAACCTCCTATTCATATTTAATGTGGACAAAAACACTCATCTTTGTTTATAAACTTCAATATTTTCTCCTTTAAACCTTTAATTTATTTCATAAAAAAACAACTCCCTTCTTTTGTTTAAGAAAGGAGTTGTTTGGCAGTCTATTTTATTTAATTTTAAATTGATCTACTTTTTCAGAAAGCTCTTCTGCAATTTCAGCAAGTTCATCAGCAGAAGATATTATTTCTTCAGTTGCTGCACTCTGTTCTTCACTTGAAGCTGCTACTTCTTCTGCATTACTGGCAGCTTCATCACTAACCTTTGCAATTTCATCAATTGCACTCTGAACTTCAGAACTGTAATTTTCCATTTCTTTATTTTTCTCAGTTACATTTTTTATCAATTTATCCAATTCTAAAGCAGCATTTTTGATATTAACAAAAACTTCACCAGTATCTTCAATAGTATTAACACTTTGATTAACTGATTTTTCATTTGATGACATTTTTTCAACTGCTTGATTTACTCCTTTTTGAATATCTTTAATCAAATCACTAATTTCATCAGTTGCATCAGATGATTCTTCAGCTAACTCTCTTATCTCATCTGCCACTACACTAAATCCTCTTCCACTTTCACCTGCTCTTGCTGCTTCAATAGCTGCATTTAAGGCAAGTAAATTGGTCTGTTCTGCGATTCCATTTATTAATTCCACAATTTCTCCAATTTTTTCAGAAGTTTTTCCTAATTCATCTATTGTATCAGAAACATCTTTAGTTTCAGTTTTTACTTTATTAATTTCTTTTATTGAAGCTTCCACATATTTATTACCATTTTCTATATTATCTATTACATTATTTGCTTTTTTAGCCATTTCATCAGACATATTACCCGATTCTTTTATTTCATTGATTAAATTAGTTATGATATTAGCTGTCTGATCTACCTGAGAAGATTGTTCTTCTGCCCCAGATGCAACATCCTGAATAGCAGCACTCACTTCTTCTGCAGAACTACCTACCTGATCTCCTGAAGCTGAGAGTTCTTCACTTGAGGCAGCAATTTTATCTGAAATCTCAATAATATTACTTATCATATTTCTCAAATTATCTTTCATTTTATTTAATAGGAACTGCTGCAGTAATTAGATATTCATTAGTTGAAGCATCCTGATAAGGTTCTGACCAGGTAATTTCCCCTTTGTTTACAGCTTTTTTATACCAGCCTCTTTCTCGCGGGTCATAATCATCTGGTAAACTATCATTAGGATACATTATCATCTCACCTTCATTAGTTCCAAAATATATCCATCTAAATTGTGTATATTTTTCTTTTAAGTTTTCAAATAAATTACGCATCTCCTGATTTGAATAAGATGTAAAATTTTTATTATAGGTGATCCCATCAATTATATTAGCAGATCTGGAGAGAAATCCCTGAATTTCACTTTTAAGATAATTTAAAGTTGTTTGTTATTTTCAAACTTTAGATTAGTAAAATAGTTGTATAATTTAATCCGTATTTAATAATATCAGCAATTTTTATTTTTTTCAAACACAATTTTCGACATAAATTTAAAATTATAATCAACTTAATTTTCAATATTTCTACTCAAATTATTGACTATTTTTTAATTCTATAAATAATTTAGCTAACTCAGGATCAAACTGACTTCCAGAACAACTTTGTATTTCAGTTAATGCCTCTTTATTAGATATAGCTTTACTATATGGCCTTTCATTTGTCATAACATCATAAGCATCTATAATTGATATTATACGTGCTAAATAGGGAATATCTTTTTTTTCAAGTCCTCTTGGATATCCATTTCCATCCCAGTGTTCATGATGTGCTAAAATTTCTTCTGCAACTAAGGCAAATTCTTCAGAAGCTGAAGCTATTTTATAGCCTCTTTCAGGATGTTCTTTTATTATTTCCCATTCTTTAGCAGTTAATCTTCCAGACTTAGTTAATATATCTTCAGATATTGTTGTTTTACCTATATCATGTAAAGTAGCCAATAATGATAATTTGTTCATTTCTGAATTGGAAAGATTTAATTTTTCTCCTAAATCATAAGCTAAGTTAGTCATTCTCATCGCATGTTCTTTAGTTTCTGAACTTTTTGCGGCTAAAGTATTTATTAAATTTTGAACAATTTTATTGCTGGCACTTCTACTTTCAGAAAGTTTATTTTGATACATATTATCATCAGCTTTTTCTAATATTTTATCTAGCAATTCTTCTTTTTTATTTTTTGTAGCTATTCCCATTCCAATTGAAATCGGAATATTTTTTTCACTTAGTTCTTTATTTTTTTCTTTTATTCTTTGCATTATTTTTTTGGCCTTTTTTTCTGGAGTTTGTGGCAATAAAATAACAAATTCATCTCCTGCCCAGCGTGCTACAATATCTTCACTGCGAAGAGATTTTTTTAAGATTTTAGCAGTTTTGACTAATAATTTATCTCCTGTATTATGGCCATATGTATCATTGATGATTTTTAAGCCATTTACATCAGCCATAATAATACTTATAGGTAATTGTCTTTTGGTGTCAAGCCTTTTCATTTCTTCTTCAAAATATCTCCTATTATATAAATCTGTTAATGTATCTCTATAGGATAAATATTTTATCCTTTTTTCCTTATTTTTTCTTTCAGTTATATCTAACTGCATTGAGATTAATCCTTTTTCACCGTTGGGTAGTTTTATACTTGTTTCATTTAATTGATATCTTCTGATTTCGCCATTTTTTATTCTAGTTTTTGTTTCATATTTTATTTCTTGGTCATTTTCAATGATTTTTTTAATATTTTCATGAGCTTCTTCTCTCTTTTCAGGTAAAACAAATTTATCAAAAACATTGCTTCCTTCTAATTCATCTTTAGAATAACCTGACATTTTACTCATCATTTTATTTGCTTCAATAATATTACCATTTCTATCTTCTAATATAATTCCTACTGGTGATGCACTAAAAACAGTTTTGTATTTTTCTTTATTAGCTTTCATATTTACTTTTGCTTTTTTTCTTTCAGTTATATCTTTAGCAAAGGCAAACTCGTATTCTTTATCTCCATATTTAAAATATTGACTTGTTATCTCAACTGGAATATCTTTTCCATCCTTAGTTATATATTTTCTTTCATAGGTAATAGATATTGAGTTTTTTATTTGTTTCCAGAATTTTTCTCTATCTACATAAACATCAGTTTTAAGAAACATTTTTGCATCTTTTCCAATTATCTCATTTCTTTTATATCCTAATTTTTCTAAAACAGTTTGATTAACATAGTCTGTTATACCTTCAGGTGTAGTTCTAAAAATAAGTAAATTGGAATTATTAACAGTAAAATTCATCATTTCAAGTTCTTTTCTCTGCTTTACTTTTTCAGCTATTTCATTAAAAAGAGTTGTAAAATATCCTTTTTGCTGACTATAAGCTTGAACCTGATACCAGCTGTCTAGAGGGGCAGAATATTCTTCAAAAGATTTATTTCCTCCATTTAAAGCAAGTTCACCATAAAATTTAATCCAGTCAAATGAACTTTCTGTAATACTAGCCAAAACTTCAGTTGCTTTTTTGTTAATAACCTCTTCTTTTTTTAATCCTGTAAACTCTTCAAATTTACTATTAACATCAAGAAAAATATAATCAACTGGATTTTTATTTTTATCATAAATTACTTTATGATGGGCAAAAGCTAGCGGCATATTTTTAATCAAAGCTTTACTATTATAATAATTTTGCTCCATTATATTTACAACTCCTCATTATAACATACTTAAATATTAATGTAATAGTTTTTATTTACTTAATATTTAATTTCTCTAAATGACTAATTATTCCTTCAATATGAAGATACTAATCTAGTTTAATAAAAAATAAGGACCTACTCTAGGTCCTTATTTTTCTATTCTATTAAGTATTTTGTTTTTAATCTTTAAAGCGAATCATTTTCAAATTATTACCATTTATACTATGATTGGGAGTAATAACTATTGCCTCTAAAAAAGTTATTTCATCATCATTCATATAATGCTGAGAAGAATTTAATAAACTAAGATATAGTGATTGCCCTTCGTAATCAGCTTTAGCTCGAATATAAATACTAGAAAAATTTTCAAATCTAGTAACACATATTACATTAGGATCTTTTCCTTCAGGTATATTATTATAATTAACTCTATAATCTGGAATCTGATTGATAATTAATTTTTTAGAAATACCAGAAAATTCAACTACACCACGATAGAAATCATAACTAGTAGCAGGGTCATATTCATCTTCTTTACTACCAATAAATTCTTGAATATCAATAACTACTTCCGGTTTCAGGTCCTGCAAAACCCAGCTGCTAACAAAATAATCACCAGGAACACCTTCACTAAAATCCCACTCATCAGATTTTTCAGCCACTACAGATAAAGGCTGTGTTAAAATCACAGCAATTATCAATAATAAAATAATTAAAAACACTCTGTTTTTCATAATAATAACCTCTTTTCTTAAGTATGTACTAAAAATATTAATGTTTACTATTTATGAGGTTATGTATTATAATTAGCTATTATAAGTATTATTTCCTTCTTCCTTTTTATATTTTTTTGAATTCTATAAACTTTTTTGCTAATTCAAGATCAAATTGACTGCCAGCAGAAGCTATCTTATAACCTCTTTCTGGTAAGAACATTTTAAATTATATTCATAAAAATTATAGAAATAAAATAAAAAAAGTATGGACCATGTTATTAACATGAATCCATACTCTTCTATTTTTTGGGTATTTATTATTTTAATTTATTCTTAAACATTACCTTTACCATTTCCCTGGCCTTTGTTATTACCTTGATTGTTACCCTGACCTTTTCCTTTACTATTAGCCTGTCCCTGTCTATTTCCACTGCCTTTATCCTGACTGGACTGATAATTATTAAGTTTAGGATCCTGTTCTATTTTGGCAAATTGTTCTTCTGTTAAAATTTCTTCTACCTGATTCATATAATTTTCTCTTGCAGTTTCCAGTTCAGCTCTTAACTCTTCAATTTCTCCCTGGTTAACTTCACCTGAACGATTATAATCTCTTATTTTTTCCTGTATTTCATTTCTTACTTTTTCATAATTATCTCTTGCTTCCATTAATTTTTCAACTTGAGTTTCGGTTAAATCAAGCTCACCTTCCAATACACAATCTCCATTATTTTGACCATCTAAATAGCCAAAAGCAGATACAGTAGAACTAATTCCAACCAACAACAAACTAAATACTAAAACTAAAGATACAACTTTTTTCATTTTTTATCATCTCCTTATTTTTTTATTCTATTTATACTTTAACAGGAGATTATGAAGAAAATATGAATTTAACAAAATAAAAAAAGCCCTAAACCTAATTGGTTTAAGAGCTGACATAAAAATGGCACGGGCAAGAGGACTTGAACCCCTAACACCGAGATTTGGAGTCTCGTGCTCTGCCAATTGAGCTATGCCCGTGCGTTAATTAAATATTTAGCTGTAAGACCGGTGCGACCTGACTCGACGTCAGTAGTACCAAAAATATCATTGCGTTCTTAGAATAAAATTTTTGGTGGAGGTGGTGGGAGTCGAACCCACGTACTATATGGCTCATCTCACAGTTTCTACGAGTGTAGTCTGTTCTTTTATTTCACAGCATAGTCTCCAACAGACAGGATACTATAACTGTTAGCCTGTTGATGTTCCATCTACCTACAGGCTTCAGTAAATGGTGAGTCTGCTCATTTATGACACTTGCCAGCCTGCACAGACAACAGACTAACAAGCGTTAGCTAACTACGTATATTTACGCAGCAGCTAAGGCGTAATCGTTATCGTTTGCGGATAACTTTAGTTCCAGTGTTTAACGAGTGAAAGGAGTCCTCGACCCGCTTCTGAGGGATTCACCATATAGGCGAAGCCAAAACACCCCCGAAGGTGTTTTCAATTTTGCGTATACTATTATAACCTAAAATTAAGGTCTTGTCAAATTATTGAGCAAATTTTGTATTTAAGTTCTTCCTTTAATATGATCTTTAAATGCTTTTTTCATTTCCCTTTGAGCAGTCTTCTTTTTAATTTCTCTTCTTTTATCTCTAACATTTTTACCTTTGGCCAGAGCTAATTCTATTTTTGCCAAATTATCTTTTAAATAAACTGCTATAGGTACTAATGTAAAACCTTCTCTTTGAGTCTTTCCATATAAACTGTCTATCTCGCGTTTGTGAAGCAAAAGTTTTCTTGTCCTGTCTGGTTTATGATTATATCGATTCCCCTGTTTATAGGGACTAATATGCATATTAAGGATAAATATTTCTCCACTTTTAACTATAGCATAACTATCTTTTAAGTTAACTTTACCCTGTCTAACAGATTTAATTTCTGTACCTTTGAGTTTAATACCTGCTTCATAAGTTTCTTCTATATGATAATCATGCTTTGCTTTTTTGTTTCTGGCAACTACTCGAATATTATCGTCTTTTGCCATAAAATCCCTCCTTTCCAGATTGATCTGAAAATATTAATCAACCAGGACAAAATCAAGCTGTCTTTGGTCAAGATTAACACCTGTTACTTTTACTTCAACTTCATCACCAATCTGATACATTTTCTTTGTTCTCTCACCAATTAAAGCATGCTGATCTCTCTGGAAAATATAATAGTCATCTTTTAGATCTTCAACATGAACCAGACCTTCAACAGTGTTTTCCAGGCGGACAAAAAATCCAAAACCTGTTACTCCACTGATAATACCGGTAAATTCTTCATTCATTTTATCTTCCATAAATTCAATTTTTTTGAGATCTACAGAATCTCTTTCTGCTTCCATTGCTCTTCTTTCCTGTAATGAACTATGGTCAGCAACATTAACTACCTGTTTTTTAATTTCTTCTCTTCTCTGTTCATTTAGATATCCATTATTTAACACTTCTTTTATTATTCTGTGAATCATAAGATCGGGATATCTTCGAATAGGAGAAGTAAAGTGACTATAATATTCTATACCGAGACCAAAGTGGCCAATATTGTGATCAGAATAAACTGCTTTTTTCATTGAGCGAAGTAAAACAGTTTCAATTATATTTTGTTCAGGTTTACCCTCAACCTTTTCTAAAAGTTCCTGTAAGGCCCGAGGATGAACTCCATTTTTTACACCTTTAAGATGATACCCAAAATTATGAATAAATTCATTAAATTCCTGCATTCGATCTATATCAGGTTCATCATGGACACGGTAAATAAAGGGAATATCCCGCCAGTACATATCTTCTGCTACTATATTATTAGCAGCTATCATAAATTCTTCAATAAGTTTTTCTGGCACTTCATGTTTTCTTTTTTTCAATTCTTTAGGATTACCATTATCATCTAAAATAACTTTAACTTCTTCAAAGTCAAAATCAATACTTCCTTCAGCAAATCTATTATCTCTCAATTTTTTCATAGTTTTCTGCATTAATTTAAGCTTAGGTAAGAAATCATCATATTTTTCCTGTAGCTCTTTATTATCATGTAAAAGCATTTCTCTAACTTCATCATAAGTTAAACGATGATTTGTCTTTATAATACTTTGTGTAATTTCATAATCTGTTAATTCTAATGGTTCCAGCTTATAATCCATAAATACAGTCATCGCAAGTCTATCAACCTGGGGATTTAAACTGCAAATTCCATTGGATAGTTTTTGGGGAAGCATAGGAATAACCCTATCAACCAGATATATACTTGTTCCCCTTTCTCTTGCTTCTGCATCTAACTCAGTTCCTTCCTGTACATAATGAGTTACATCTGCAATATGAACACCAAGTCTAACTTTATTTTCAGCTATTTTTTCAATAGAAACTGCATCATCAAGATCTTTGGCATCTGCTCCATCAATAGTGACCATTGGTAAATCCCGAAGATCTTTTCTTTGACTTAAATCAGGATCTTTAACCTCTAGAGGCACATCTTCTATTTCTTTTAAAACTTCAGCTGAAAAACTCTGAGGTAATTGTAATTGTCTAATAATAGCTTCAATATCAACACCTGGCTGATCACTATCCCCAAGAATTTCAATTATTTTTCCCTCAGGATTACGATTACTTTCCGGCCACTGTTCTATTTTGGCAACTACTTTTTGATTTTGTTTTGCTCCTTTTAATTTTTCATTAGGAATAAAAACATCAGAAAAAATTCTTTTATTATCAGGAACTACAAATCCAAAATATTTACTTTTATCTAAATTACCAACTATAGTTTGATTGGCCCTTTCAATAACTCTTACAACTTCACCTGCTTCTTTTTCACCTCTCGAATCAGGAAGAAGACGTAAAAAGACCTTATCATTGTGCATAGCACCATTCATATTTTCCAGACTTATAAATATATCTTCTCGTTCTGGATTATCAGGAATTAAAAAAGCAAATCCCCGAGGACTCCTATCAATTCTACCTGGAATTAAATTAAATTTTTCTGGAACCCCATACTGTCCTGAACTATTTTTGGCAACCAAACCTTCCTCAACTAATTCTTCTAATAATTCTCTAAAATATTTTCTTTGATCATCAGCTATCTTGAATTTTTTATATAATTCTTCAATAGTAACTGGTTTTTTTGCTGTCTCACGTAAATACTTTAATAATCTTTGTCTTGCACTCATAATTAATCAATCCTCAATTTTATAATTTTTCTTTATTTCTCTTTCTTTTTATCTTAAAGTCCTAAATCATCAGAAATAGATTTCATACCTTCTAATGATAATTTAATAAATTTTTCTAAATCAAGTCCCATTTCTTCACAGGAAGCAATTACTTCTCTATCTGCTCCTTTCGCAAAAGAACTTTCCTCATAACGATTCATTACAAATTCAGTATCAACAGCTTCTAACTCCTTATCTGGATGAATTAAAGCTGAAGCAACTATCAATCCTGAAAGTGGATCACTTGCATAAAGAGCTTTATCCATTAAATTCTTTCGTGGAAGTTCATGTTCTCCATTATGAACCTTTACTGCATATACTATATCTTCAGCAAGTCCTAAATCCTCTAACATTTCTGCTCCAACTAGACTGTGTCTTTCTGGATCATCTTTAGTTTCTTCATAATCAATATCATGTAATAAACCTGCTAATTCCCACTTTTCTTTATCTTTATCAAAATATTCAGCTAAACGTCCCATAATTGCCTCTACAGCCAAACAATGTTTTACCAAATTATCCTGCTCAATATTTTCTTCAACAAGTTCTAACGCTTTTTCTCTTTCCATCTTATCTATCCTCCTCTACTTTTTTTAAATTCTTTTAATCTTCTAAATTTACTCTCATGAATTTAGCCTCAGCTGAAGCTAATAATTCATCATCTTCTCCATATAAATAAGCTTCTGTATAAAATAGTTTATCTTTATAGTCATCTAATAATTTACCCTCTATTTTTAACTTTTGATCTATTTTTACAGCTTTTTTAAAACGGACATCAATCTCACCGGTAACAGCTGCTATTCTATTTAATTCTAACACTTTTGCCATTGATTCATCAAGTAAGGTGGTCACAAGTCCGCCATGCATAATCCCACCATAACCCTGATGCTTTTCTTTAGGTTTAAAAATAGCTTTTGCAATATTATCTTCAACTAATTCAAAATCCAATTTTAAACCTATTGGATTATCTTTACCACAGGCAAAACACATATTATTATTTCTTACTTCCATTATAATCAACTCCATTTTAAAAATGTCGCCAAAACCGGTATAAGTTCTAACCCGGCCCTGGCGACTTAATTTATAGTTTCATTATTAAATTATTTTAAAGAGTAAACAGTGGTGCGAAAACTAGAGATACAATAGTCATTAACTTAATTAAAATGTTAAGAGCTGGACCGGAAGTATCCTTAAATGGATCTCCAACAGTATCTCCAACTACTGAAGCAGAGTGAGTTTCTGTACCTTTACCACCAAAGTTGCCTGCTTCAATATATTTTTTAGCATTATCCCAGGCTCCACCAGCATTAGACATCATGATAGCCATAAGTACACCAGAGGAAAGTGCTCCAGCAAGAAGTCCTCCAAGTGCTTTAGGACTCCAGAGA
>Ga0209948_1000441_pt1 | contig 12180 bp, 8 predicted proteins | sample SalPonR2_C_D2_MG_FD_185709 | JGI IMG/M metagenome (GOLD analysis project Ga0209948, IMG submission 185709) | Salt pond soil microbial communities from South San Francisco under conditions of wetland restoration - Salt Pond MetaG R2_C_D2_MG... ... | reverse complement strand
AGTTCGTCGAACTCGTAGCCGGATTCGGGGTCGGTTTCCGTGCCGGCGCTGGAGACGACCAGCAGCACCCGGTCGGCCGCAGCCGCTGTCATAAATAACAAAAGGCCGGCGATGGCAACGATGGGCCTGATCATGGTGCACACTCCTGTGGTTGAGTCAGCACCAGGATGCCTCCGGGCGTCTCAAACAAACCTCAGATAGTCCGCCCGCCTGCAAAGACGTGGCGGGCGGATAAAAAGGCGGGCTCCGCTGTTCGCGCCGGAACGCGGAGACTCGGGATCAGGTGTTGCTGGTCTGGTGCCCGGAGCCGGACTCGAACCGGCACAGCCTTGCGGCCGAGGGATTTTAAGTCCCTTGCGTCTACCAATTTCGCCATCCGGGCGACGATGCGGGCAAAAGTACCACAAGGGGATGGAGGCGCGGACCGGAATCGAACCGGTGTACACGGCTTTGCAGGCCGCTGCGTAACCACTCCGCCACCGCGCCACATGGGCTCCCTTGCCTCCGGGAGGGCCGAGACTTTAACACAGGCGGCGGCGCAACGGGATCCACTTTGCTTTGCCGTCAGGACACCTAACGGCGGGCGGGAATTCCCCGGGGCTGTGCCGCCCACCTCCATCCATCACTCCAGCAAGGACAAGGCATGGAGCGTGGATGCCCGGACCTCGTCCACCGCGCGGGAAATGCGTTCGACGGCCCGCTGGTCCTGCCCCAGCGCAGCCCAGTCCGCCTCCCAGGTCTCCTGAGGGAGTCTGCGGACTCGGTGACGCCGGGCATGATCGTGGCGAGATCGTTTACCAACAGGACCTTGGTCCAGCCAAGCCGGGGGTTACCGCGCACTGCGTCCTTGTCATAGTGCAGAAAAAAAATGATCTCGTGCAGCTCACCCAGTGTCACGAGCACTTCGAACCCGGCCTCGCGCACATTGCGATTGTGTTCGGTGACCTCGTTGCGCCAGGTGTTGTAGGACAGGCTGAGCAAGGCCAGCATCAGGCTGATGATTGCCACGAGGTTGGTGCGGATCTGCTGCTTGAGTGGAATGCGCATGAAGTCGTCTCCAGTTCCAAGGGTCGCGTGTAGCTTGGCGATGCCGAAGAAACCTGCAACCCCAAAAATCTCCCCGCCACAATGCGGAGCCCGTCGGATCGGCCACTACGGCAATGCGTGGCCGACTGCCTTTCACGGCGGGCAGACCGCTGGTCACGACTAAATAGAGTTTCGCCAGGCCGGGTTTATTACATGCCACCGGTTTCGGTCGCCGGGGATCGCACCTCCCAGCGAAAAACGGCGGCGCCCTGAAAAGGGCGGCGCTTACTGGGCGACGGCTCGCAGTTTGAAACCGTAAGCGTGATGCTCCAGCGGTTCCAAAGTGCCGGTCTGATAGGTGTCCACCTGCACCTCGCCACCCCCCGTGACTGACACTATGCGAAACATTGGCGTGTGCCGCGTCTCGTCGGGGATCTTGGTACGTTCCAAGGCCGGCACGTGCAGATAGTGGACCTGGCCGATCTGCCGGGAATGAACCACCCGATCCATGTCCATGTGCAGGTCCCCTGAGATGACTGCGGCGAGATTGGGCTGGGCGACGATCTCGGCAAAACGCGGATTGTGGACACCTTTTTCCGCGTTTTCGGGGTACACGCCCGCCTGGGCTGCATGGACGACCAGGAAAACGGGTTTCGGGGCGGCACGCTTCACCTGGCCAAGAATCCAGTCGATGCCGCTATCGTTGAAATCCCGGCTGAAATCGGGCGAAGCATGGACCAGCACGACCGGCCCATGGTCCTGGACATAGCTTGGTCCGGATAGTCCGGCGTTCCAGCGGCTCGCGTAATCCATGAAACGTGCCACGGTCGAGTTGTGTTCCTCGTTGCCCATGATCGGATAGAAGGGCCGGCTCAGATCCTTAAGGATCGGCGTGACATTCTCGTACTGGACGATCGTCCCCTTGTGCGCCAGGTCGCCAACACCGACAACGAAATCAATCCGTCCGCGGGCAGCAATCGAGTTGACGTCTCTCACCGCAGCCTCGACGCCGGGGAAGCGAGGCTCCGGCTTGGGCTCGGCATCACCAAGCACCGCAAAGCGCAGCAGCACGGGATCCGTGTCCGCCGCGATGGCACCGCCCCAAACAGCCATCATCGACAGAAAAAGAATCGCCGTAACCGTCTTGAGCCGGGATTTGATATTCATTGAACTGAAAGGCCTCCATGATGCGGGCCGGCGTCATGCCGGTGCGTTCAGCCAATCACTGTATCCGTCCTACGGTGACAGAATTATGAAAATACCGGCCATGGCCCAGCCGACGGCTGGGCTGCTCCTCGGCCGACTTCGCCTTTGCAGCGAACGACGGGAACCGGGGCGGCGTGGCGAAAACGCTGATCCTCTACTAAACGTGAATACATACGTGGGGCCACCGGTACCGGCCGCCCCGGGAGATAAATCAGCGTCAGCAAGGAACTGCAGCGCAGCAAAGCCTGGAGGAGTCCGAGCATGAAATTGACGAAGGTGACGAAGGGATCTGCCCGAAAAGCAGGTCAACCCGCCCAGGGCCTGCTGGCTCGCGCAGTCGACCGCCGAACGTTCCTGCGCAACAGCGGCCTCGCCGTCGGCGGCGGCGCAATCGCCAGCACATTTCCGCCCGCAATGATGAAACAAGGCGCGGCACGAGCACAGGAGATGCGCTCCGCTGCGCCGGACAAGCGGCGCACCGTTTGCACGCATTGCTCGGTAGGTTGCGGAATCGTCGCCGAGATCGCGAACGGCGTATGGATCGGCCAGGAACCGGATTTCGAATCGCCCATCAATCTCGGCGCGCACTGCGCCAAGGGCGCTTCGGTGCGCGCCCATGGGCAGGGTGAGAAGCGACTCAAATACCCGATGAAACTCGTGGACGGCAAGTGGCAACGCATCTCCTGGCAAACGGCAATCGATGAGATCGGCGACCAGCTGCTGAAGATACGCGAGCAATCCGGGCCGGACTCCCTGTTCTTCTGCGGTTCTTCCAAGGCCAGTAATGAGGGCGCCTACCTGCAACGCAAGTTCGCCGCTTTCTGGGGCTCCAACAATTGTGACCACCAGGCGCGCATCTGCCATTCGACGACCGTGGCCGGGGTCGCGAATACCTGGGGCTACGGCGCGATGACCAACTCCTACAACGACATGCACAACTGCAAGGCGATGCTGGTCTGCGGCGCAAACCCGGCCGAGGCTCACCCTGTTGCCATGCAGCACGTGCTCCGAGGCAAAGAGAACGGTGCCAAGATGATCGTCGTGGACCCGCGGTTCACACGCACGGCCGCCCATGCAGACCAGTACATACGCCTGCGTCCGGGCACGGACACACCCTTCATCTGGGGACTGCTGTGGCACATTTTCGAGAACGGATGGGAAGACGAGGAGTACATCGCACAGCGCGTCTATGGCATGGACCAGGTCCGGGCGGAAGTCGCGAAATGGACGCCTGATCGGGTGGCCGACGTGACCGGTGTCCCTGAAGACGAGATGTATGCCTGCGCAAAGACCATGGCCGAGAACCGCCCCGGCACGATCGTCTGGTGCATGGGCCATACCCAGCATCACATCGGCAACAACAACACGCGCGCCGACTGCATCCTGCAGCTCGCCCTGGGGAACGTCGGTGTCTCCGGCGGTGGCGCCAACATATTCCGCGGACACGACAACGTGCAGGGAGCCACCGATGTCGGGCCTAACTGCCACACGCTGCCCGGCTACTACGGCCTGTCCGACGGGGCCTGGCAACACTGGGCTCGTGTCTGGGACGTGGACCACGAGTGGCTGAAAGGCCGGTTCGATTTCTCCCGGCAGTACGTTGAAGGAGGCGCGAAAACCTGGCGGATGAATACCGCCGGCGTACCGGTATCACGTTGGATCGACGGGATTCTCGAGGATCCCGAGAACTTCCAGCAGCGGGACAACTTCCACGCCGTGTTCTTCCAGGGTCACGCGGTAAACAGCCAGACGCGGGGCGTGGAGATGAAAAAAGCGCTCGAAAAAGTGGACCTGGTGGTCATATCGGACCCCTTCCCCACCCACATGGCGGTGATGAGCGAACGCAAGAACAACACTTATCTGTTGCCCACCTGTACGCAGTTCGAACAGTCAGGCTCGGTGACGGCCTCGAACCGGTCGCTCCAGTGGCGGGAAAAAACGGTCGAGCCGTTGTTCGAGTCGAAGCCCGACGCCGCCATCCTGTACCTCCTGGCGCGCAAGCTCAACTTCGCCGACCCCATGTTCAAGCACATCGAGGTCGATGGCGAGATGCCCTCGCCGGAGGCTACGCTGCGCGAGATAAACCGCGGAACCTGGACGATCGGATACACGGGACAGACGCCGGAGAGGCTCAAGGCTCATGCCGAATATCGGCACACCTTCAACCCGACCACGCTCCGCGCAGAGGGGGGCCCGGTCGATGGCGAGTATTTCGGTCTCCCGTGGCCCTGCTGGGGCGATGGGGACATGGCCCATCCCGGCACGCCGCTGCTGTACGACACGAGCAAGCCCGTGGCGGAAGGTGGCCTGACTTTCCGCGCCCGGTTCGGTGTCGAGCACAACGGAGAGAACCTGCTGGCGGAGGACTCCTGGAGCAAGGGCTCGGAGATCGAGACCGGCTATCCCGAATTCACCGCAGCCATGCTCAAGCAACTCGGCTGGTGGGACGAGTTGTCCGATGCGGAAAAGCAGGCGGCGGAAGGACGCAACTGGAAGACGGACCTGTCCGGCGGCATCCAGCGTGTCGCGATAGCGCACGGTTGTGCGCCCTTCGGCAACGCGAAAGCCCGCTGTGTGGTCTGGAATTTCCCGGATCCCGTCCCTGTGCATCGTGAACCGCTCTACACCCCGCGCTATGACCTGGTGCAGGAATTCCCGACCTACGAAGATCGCAAGGCCTACTGGCGCCTGCCGACCCGCTACGCATCCATCCAGGCGAAGGATTACTCCACCGACTACCCGCTGGTCTTCATCAGCGGTCGGCTGGTCGAATACGAAGGCGGCGGCGAGGAGACACGCTCGAACATCTGGCTGGCCGAGTTGCAGCGCGAGATGTTCGTGGAGATCAACCTGGATGACGCCAGGGCGCGTGGTGTCGAAGACGGACAACAGGTCTGGCTCGAGGGCCCGGAAGGCGGCCGGATCCTGGTCAAGGCGATGGTCACGCCGCGTGTCGGGCGCGGTGTCGTATGGACACCGTTCCATTTCGGCGGCTGGTTCCAGGGCGAGGACCTGTTAACCAGGTATCCGGAAGGCACGGCCCCGTACATTCGGGGTGAAGCCTGCAACACGGCGACGACCTACGGTTATGACTCGGTCACCCAGATGCAGGAGACCAAGGCGACGCTTTGCCAGATCAGGAGCGCCTGACTCACACCTGGTGCCGCCTGCCCTTGCGATGCATCAGCCTGAGCGGAGGGATTTACGCTGCCCGCGTTTCGTGGCCAACGGCAATTCGATCCGTGCAATACAGCCGCGCGCGTCGATGCGATTCGCCAGCGAGATCGTGCCACCGTGATTCTCGACGATCGTCCGACTGAGGACGAGTCCGATCCCGGTGCCGCCCGCCTTGGTCGTGAAGAACGGCACCCACAGGTTGTCGGTGCGCGCGAGGCCGGGACCGTCATCTTCGATCTCGACCGCGAGTGCATCGTGTGACTGCCGCCAGCGGACTCGCACTTGGCCGAGCGTCGCGCTCGCCTCCACCGCGTTCTTGATCAGGTTGATCAGCACCTGCTCCAACTGGTCCGCATCGGCTTCCAGTTCGACTGCCGGCCCCGGCTCGACTGCGACGATATCGCGGTGCAGGGAGGCCACGCGGCGCAACAGCTGCGGAAAATCAACGAGCACTAACGAGGGCGCTGGCAGCCGGGCAAGCCGCGCATAGGCGCCGATGAACCGGCTGAGCGACTCTGCTCGATCGTGGATCACCGCGAGCCCCGCGTTGGCGTCATCGCGCCAGTCGGTCGGCAAGGTGTCGCGCCGGACCAGGTGTTGCAGCATGCCTGCAATGGACTTGATGGGCGCGAGGGAGTTGTTGAGCTCGTGACCGATGACCCGCACCAGCCTTTGCCAGGCCTGCCGTTCCTCTTCGCGCAGCGCGCGGCTCAGGTCGGAAATGACGAGCAACTCATGTGGCCGGCCACCCTCGCGAAAGCTGCGCCGCCTGACTTCCCAACGGCCGGCGCCACCCGGGAACACGTGCGACACGATGTGTCCGGATGCCTTGTCCAGCATCAGCTCCAGGCCCAGGCTCCCGGCGGACCGGTCGAGTAGTTGGCTTGCCTTGGCGCCGAGAAGCGCCTCGCCCGCGCGATTCGCAAGTCGAAGCCGGCGTTCTGCATCGAAGGCGAAAACCGCGAGATCCACCTCCGCGATGACTTTCTGCAGGAGCACCCCGGCCTCGAGCGCCTCGAGCCGCTGGTCGTGCAACGTCCGGCTCAATGCGTTGATTTCGACCATGACCTCACCGATCGCATCGTCCGGATCAACGTTGCGCCCGCGCAAAGAATAGTCGCCTTCGCGTAGCGCCTCGAGGAGGTTGGCCATTGACTGCAGCGGATGCACCACATGGCGCCTTACGGCCGCCGCGCCACCGATCGCGAACAGGGACATGAGTACCAGAAGGGTCCAGCGCGCGGCAGGATCGGCGTCCCAGTGCCACAGGAATACGGCGGCAATCAGCCATGCAGGCGCAACTGAAAGGAAGATGAGAAGCAGCAGACGATTCTGCGACCGCAGCTTGCGTCTTCGTCTCACAGCCCGTACTTCTCCATGCGTCGATACAGTGCCGAGCGGCTCAAGCCCAGTTCGTCGGCGGCGGTGACGACGTTGCCGTCGTGGCGGGCCAGGGCCGCCTGGATGAGTTCGTGTTCCGCCTCATCCAGGGTGACCGGACCGCGGTCGGCTGTCGGCACGGCGCTGTCCAGTCGCAGGTCTGCGGGACCGAGAGCGGCGCCGCGACACATCAGCACCGCGCGCTCGATCACGTGATCGAGTTCGCGAACATTGCCGGGCCATGAATAGCGGCGCAATGCCGACAGGGCCGACTCCGTGAACGATTCCACTGGACGTGTGTAGCGCCGCGCATGACGTTCCAGAAACCGCTGCGAGAGCTGCACGATATCCTCGCCGCGCTCCCGCAGCGGCGGCAGGTGAAGATGGATCGTGTTCAGCCGGTAAAGCAGGTCGCTGCGCAACTGGCCGGAGTCCACTTCCGCGGCGATATCGGCATTGGTTGCCGCCAGCACACGGACGTCGGTTTGCTGCGTGCGCGAGGAGCCCAGCCGCTCGAATTCCCCGTCTTCCAGCACTCGCAGCAGGCGCGCCTGCTGGGCCACCGGCAGGTTCGCGATCTCGTCCAAAAACAGCGTGCCGCCATCCGCCAGTTCGAAACGTCCGACGCGGTCCGCGCGTGCGTCGGTGAATGCACCTTTCACGTGGCCGAACATTTCGCTCTCGAACACGGTCTCGGCCAGGCTGCCGATGTTCACGACGACCAGGCTGCGCTCGCGGCGCGGCGAGTGCTCATGGATCATGCGCGCCACCAGTCCCTTGCCGCTGCCGCTTTCACCGGTGATCAGCACGTTGGCGTCAGCCGGCGCCACCTGCTCAATGGTTTCTAGGACCGGCTGCATCACGGGCGAGGCGGCGATCATCTCGCCGGCGCCCCCGCGCAGCTGCCGGTTCTCGGCTTCCAGCGCGCGAGCACGGCGGAGCGCCTGCCCGAGCGCGACCTGCGTGCCGAGCACCGTCATCAGGCGCGCGTTGTCCCAAGGCTTTTCAATGAAATCCTGCGCGCCCCGGCGCATGGCCTCGACCGCGAGCTCAATCGTGCCCCACGCGGTCATCACCACGATCGGCGTATCGGCATCGAACGCGCGAATGCGCCCGATGGCATCCAGTCCCTCGTCACCCGAGGTGGTGTCGCGCGTGTAGTTGAGGTCCATCAGCACCGCGTCCGCAGCGTGCAGGCGAAGCGCCTCGATGAGCGCATGCGGGTGGCTGAAGCTCTCGGTCTGGTACCCCTCGCCTTTCAGCAGCAGGCGCAGCGCCTCGAGCACGTCGCGCTGGTCATCCGCGACCAGGATTCTGGAGGGCCGATTCTTCATTGCGCGAGTATAGGGGAGACCTCGCTGGATGCCTCAATCCATCCAGCCGTCATGGAGGCGGATGATCCTGTCTCCGTGGGCGGCATTGTCCTCGGAGTGGGTCACCTGCACGATCGTGGTGCCCGCCTCATTGAGTTGCTTGAGGGTCTGCATGATCATCTTCCCCTGGTCCGAGTGCAGCGCACCGGTCGGCTCGTCGGCCAAGATCAGCGCGGGACTCGAGACCATGGCGCGCGCCACCGCGACCAGCTGCTGCTGCCCACCCGACAGCTGCGACGGATACAGGTCCTTCTTGCCGACGATGCCGAAACGATCGAGCATATCGGCGACGATGCCTTCGCGCTCACCGCGCGCCACGTCGCGGTAGGTCAGCGGAATTTCCAGGTTCTCGCAGACGGTCAGGTCGTCCAGCAGGTGATACTGCTGAAAGACAAAACCGATATGCCGGCGGCTCAGGTCAGCGCGTTTCTTCTGCGGCAGCTCATGAACCGGGTGGCCATCCAGCCAGTACTCGCCCGACCAGTCGCTGTCGAACATGCCGAGCAGGTTCAACAGGGTCGACTTGCCCGCGCCCGAGGGGCCCATCACGCTGACGAAATCGCCCCTGCCGATATCCAGTGTGACCTGGCGCAGCACCCAGGTGCGGCCGGCCTTGGTGTCATAGCTTCTCTCGATGCGCTTCAGGCTGATCATCGGGCTGACTCCCGGTGCTGGCTGCGTCTCGCCAGGGGCACCATGTGAAACCGGGTGTCGGAGCCGGGGTTCATTCATAACGCAACGCCTCCATCGGCGTGATACGCGATGCGCGGCGCGCGGGCAGATAGCCCGCGGTGAGCACCACCGCGCCCAGCACCACCACCGCGCCAGACAGCACGACTGGATCGTAGCCTCGCAGGCCGAACAGCACGGCTTCTGCCGCGCGGCCGAGCAGGACCGCGAGTGTCAGCCCGGCCAGGCCGCCGACCAGGGCCATCCATCCCACCTGACGCAGCACCATGCCGCGCAGACGGAACGGGGTCGCGCCGAGCGCCTGGCGCAGGCCTAGTTCGCGGGTGCGCTGCACGACCGAGTACGACAGGACGCCGTACAGCCCGGTCGCCGCCAACAGCGTCGCGAGGAGCGCGAAGCCACTCGATAGCAGGCCAATCAGGCGGTCAAGGAAAACGCGGTCACGTATGACATTCGGCAAGGTCGACAGGCTATCGACGGGGAGATTGGAATCAAGTGATGCGACGACACCGGGCACGGCGGCGAGGACCTGTTCCGGTGCCAACGAAGTGCGCATGTAGAAGTTCATGAAGCCGAGATCCTGGTTCTGGCGCCGCGCGAGAAAGTACTGGGGCGGGACTTCATCCTTCACCTCGCTGTACTTCGCATCCTTGACGAGCCCAATGATCTCGATGTCAAGCTCGTCCGCTGAGCCGATCGCCATGCGTTTGCCGACTGCATCACTGCCGAGGCCGAACTTGTTCGCAAACGTCTCGTTGACGATCGCAACACGCGCGCCGCCCAGCGTGTCCGTTTCGCTGAAGTCGCGCCCGGCCAGGAGCGGGATCTGCAGCGTGCGGAGGAACCCCGGCCCGATCTCGTTGTAGCTGGCGTTCTGGTCCGTATCGGGCGCCGCCTCGAAGCCTTCGACGGTGACGTTGCTGGCCCAATTTTCGCCGGCGACCACCGCCACAACGGACGAGGCGACGCTGGCCACCCCAGGCAATGCGGCCAGTTCTTCCTCGATCTGATCGAACAACTGAGCCGAGCGCTCCGGGGTGTAACCGTTCAGCACAGGCGCCACTACGAACGTCACGACCGAATCAGCGCGCAGCCCGAGATCGACCTTGCCGACGTTCGCCAGGCTCTGGGTGAAGAGGCCGGCCAGCACCAGCAGCACCATCGAGAACGCGATCTGCACGGTCGCCAGGACGTTGCGGAAGCGGGCCATGCCGCGGCCGCCGGAGGGCTGCCCTGCCTGGCCTTTGAGCACCGTGCCTGGTGGCGTGCGCGTCGCGGCGAGCGCAGGGAACAGGCCGAACAGCAGCGCGGTACCCATCGCGGCGACAACTGCGAAGGCGATTGCGGGACCGCTCAGCGTGAGCCCCACCGACTGCGTGGACGCCGGCATGATCGAGGCGATGACGCCGAGCGTGGCCGCCGCGACCGGCAGGCTGGCGAGGCAGCCGAGCGCGCCAAGCACGCCGGCCTCGGTCAGCAGCTGCGCAATCATCTGGCGGCGACTGGCCCCTATCGAGGCACGTACAGCCATTTCACCGGCGCGCGCCGCACCGCGCGCGAGCAGCAGGTTCGCGATGTTCACGCAGACGATCAGCAGCACCAGGCCGGTCACCCCGAACAGGAGCGTCAGTGGCATGCGCGCCTCCTCCGGGGCACTGCTCTGGCCGCGTTCGCCTGGCTCCAGCACCAGCGTCTTTTCTCTGAAGCGTGCGAGCGTCTGCTCGGACATGCCGGTGTTCAGCGGCGCCTCGATGTCGTTGATGATCGCGCGGTACGGCCCGTTGATCTCGCGCGCGGCCTGCTCCCGCGTCATGCCCGGTTTCAAGCGTGCAAACATGTACACCCAATAGGACTGCCGATTATCGTCGTCGAGCTGGAAGTACGGCTGCATGAACCAGCGTAGGGTCAGGGGCACAAACACCTGCGGCCCGGGACCGAACGAAGTGCCGGTGAAACCCTCGGGCGCGACACCGATGATTTCAAGTGACTGGCCATTGACGATCAGCGTCCGGCCAATCACACCAGGGTCAGCACCGAGCGCGTTCTGCCAGTAGGCATGGCTCAACACTGCAACGTGGCCCTCACCGATGCGAGGCTCGTCCTGCGGACCAATCAGCCGGCCCAGCGCGGGCGCTAATTGCAGCGCCCGGAAATAACCGCCGTTGACCAACAGGCCGCCGCCGCTGACCGCCTTTCCGTCGGCGGCAATGCTGGCGCCAAAGTTGCGGTGCGCGCCGATGGCCGTGAACACTGTCTGCTCGCGCTCGAGGTCGCGCAGCATCGGGTAACTGAACACATAGTCGCAGCCGCCGATGCCACTGCAGGAGACCGAGCCCGTCTTCGGCCCCGGCGATCCGAGGTTCACAAGGCTGGCCGGGTCCGGCACCGGCAGCGGGCGGAGCAGGACCTGGTGGAACAGCGAGAACATCGCGGCGTTCGCCCCGATCCCGACGGCCAGCATCAGCACGATCATGATGGACAGCGCCGGTCGCTTGACGACCTGGCGCAGCGCGAAGCGAAAATTATTCATGTCTCAGTGCCTCGATTGGCTGAATGTGCGCGGCGCGCCCCGTACGCACGTCGCGCGTGTTATTCGTATCGCAAGGCCGCCATCGGGTTGACCCGCGCCGCCCGTCGCGCCGGCACGAGACTCGCCACGATAACGATCAGCGATAGCAGGATTGGCACCCCAAGAAAACTCACCGGATCCAGGCTGGACACGTTGGCCAGAACACCTTGCAGGATCCGGCCCAGGCCAAATGCCATCACCAGGCCCACGGGCACGGCGATCACCAGTTGCCGTACCCCCTGGCGAAGAACCAGTCCGAGGATACCGCTCTGCTCAGCACCGAGCGCCCGACGAATGCCGAACTCGCGCGTGCGTTGGGCGACCGTGAAGGCGAGGACGCCGTAAACGCCCACCGAGGCGAGCAACACGGCGGCCACGCCGAATACGCTGAAGATGATGCCCAGAAGCTTTGGACCGGAACGACTCTGATCTACCCAGACCTGGGCCGGCTGCACCCAGTACGCGGGCAGGTCGGAATCGATGCTGCGCAACGCGTCGCGGATCGGGTTGGCGAGCGTGTCCGGATCGCCATCCGTGCGCACCGCAATGGACGCGAAACGCGTATCCGCCTGTGCGAGCGGCCGGTAGATCGCCGGCTGTACCGCGCCGAACTCAAGGGTATGGTGATAGACATCGCCCGCGACGCCGATCACCGTCACCTCGGGTTGTTCCGAGTCGGTACCGCCAAGCTGCAGGCGCTTGCCGACGGGGTCCTCGCCGGGCCAGGTGCGCTCGGCAAATGCGCGGTTCACGACGACG
>Ga0209948_1000439_pt1 | contig 12252 bp, 13 predicted proteins | sample SalPonR2_C_D2_MG_FD_185709 | JGI IMG/M metagenome (GOLD analysis project Ga0209948, IMG submission 185709) | Salt pond soil microbial communities from South San Francisco under conditions of wetland restoration - Salt Pond MetaG R2_C_D2_MG... ... | reverse complement strand
AGCTGGATCGAGCCCTTCAGTTCGAAATCGCTTTTACACAAAGACACCATACAATATTCAGTTCCAATTGAACCTTTACACCAAGAATCATGACGAGGCTCTTCAGGTTCTGGAACAGATTTTCCCGTACTTCACCCCACAGTACACCCTGTCGATGAAGCCAATGGATGATTTTCCCGACATCATTGACGATATCCCATTGGTACTGAACGCGGTTACCTTTTCGGATGACTACGAAGGCCCCGCAGAGCAACGACGTACGATCATATATACCTTAGATTTCGAGATGAAGATTGACTTCTATGGACCAACCACAGAGTCGAAGGTCATCGAAAAGGCCGACATCGAATTCTTCCTCAACTCGATTCGCGACTCGAATATAGAGGTTTACACCTCGTACTCTACCCTTTCGGTTACAACCGATCCAAGACCAGTGAGTCCAGATTCGGACTTTGATTACGTAACTACTCTCAGCTTGACTCGAGATAGTGGAGCAATATAACATGTCACATGCGGGCGAAGATTATGAAACAGTTCGAAACAACCTCTACACGATGTTGGAAGAGGCTACCGAAGCTCTTGAACTGGCAAAAGAAATTCTCCGAGAATCAGAGCATCCTCGGGCAGTAGAGACGTATTCAAATCTTCTCAACAATGTTGTAAGATTGAATGCACAAATTCTCGATCTTTCAAAAACCCATAAAGAAATCACAGAGAGAAAGTCATACAAAGATGCTGGTGAAGAACAACCAGCGTTGCCTTCTCCTAGTGGGCCAACAAACGTATATATTGGCAATACAGCCGATCTTCAAAATATGCTAAGAGACGCTCGCAGACAAGAAGAGGCTGAAGCGATTGATGTGACTCCAGTAGAAGAATGATTTATCAAGAAACTCACTCAAAATTCGACACATACCTCGGTAACCCCCATGTCAAGCGAGACGGTGTTGAACAATCATACACACAAGAACAAATTATGGAGATCGTTAAGTGTACCAACGATCCCGTTTACTTTTGTAAGAAGTACCTGAAAGTCATTCACCTTGACCGTGGATTGGTTGATTTCGAACTGTATCCATACCAAGAAAGAATGATGAGACATTTTGAACAAGAGCAATTCTCTGTTGTTCTTGCTTGTCGTCAGTCAGGTAAATCCGTTTCGTCTCTTGGTTATTTGCTTTGGAAGGCAATGTTCTACCCTGAAACCAAGATTGGTGTTCTTGCCAACCGTGGCGCAACTGCTCGTGAAATGCTTGCACGTATGACACTTATGTTGGAGAACATCCCATTCTTCCTCCAACCGGGTTGTAAGACACTCAACAAAGGTTCGATTCTTTTTTCAAACAACTCAGAAATTCGAGCTGAATCAACTTCATCGAACTCTATTCGAGGTTTTTCGATGAATCTTATCTACCTTGATGAATTTGCATTCGTCAAGGATGCTGCAACATTCTATACTTCGACCTATCCGGTTATCTCGTCTGGTAAGAATTCTCAGGTGATCATTACCTCTACGGCCAATGGTATGGGTAACATGTTCCACAAAATTTGGGAAGGCGCTCTTCAGGCAACGAATGAATACAAGCCGTTCAGAGTTGATTGGTGGGACGTTCCTGGTCGAGATGAAGCATGGAAAAAGCAGACAATTGCCAACACCTCTCAGCTACAGTTTGACCAAGAATTTGGTAACACGTTTTTCGGTACTGGTGATACCCTCATTGATGGTAACACTCTGATGAACCTAAAATCTCGTGACCCAATGTACGTAAAGGATTCGTGTTACGTTTACGAGGAAGCAAAGGAAGGCCACGAGTATATGATCTGTGCTGATGTGGCCAAAGGTGTTGGTAAAGATTACTCAACATTTTCTGTAATCGATATCACCGAAAAGCCATTCAAGCAAGTGGCGGTGTTCCGCAACAACATGATTTCCCCACTTCTATTCCCAGATGCAATCTACAAGTGGGCCAACGCTTATAACCAAGCATATGTCGTTGTGGAGAATAACGATGCTGGACAAGTTGTTGTCAACGGACTCTATTACGACCTCGAATACGAGAACATGCATGTCGAGTCACTTACAAAGAACAAGCTTGGTGTCTATATGGACCGAAAGGTCAAAAGACTCGGATGTTCTGGATTCAAGGATGTGCTTGAGAATGGTGGACTTGAAATTGTCGATAAGGAAACCATCATCGAGATTTCAAACTTCCAGGCACAGGGTAATTCCTATGCTGCAACAGATGGAAATCATGATGACCTAGTGATGAATTTCGTTATGTTCGGTTATTTCGTCAATACGAACTACTTCCGTAACATGACAGACATTAACCTACGTGAATTCCTCCATCAGCAAAGAATTCGTGAGATTGAGGAAGATGTTCTACCGTTTGGATTCATCGATGATGGAACCGAAGATATCAAGGTTCATGATGATACGATGATGACCAAACGCCAAGGCTGGTCGATAGCCAAAGACTACCAACCAGACACTTGGGAAGATTACAACCATGTCATTGCTGACTGGTAGCAACCCGCATCAGCACCTCTGAGCCGAGCATTCCGGCGAAGACTTTGAGAAGGGCATGAGAAGGAATTTCGACGGTATCGATTGCACTTCCACCTTCCATCTCATTGATACGGATGAATTCAACGGAGTCACCCTTGTCCCGCATGTAAAGGTCACCCTTTGCATCGGTATGAATCAGATCAGCTTCGGTCATTATAGTCCTCTTTCGGTTGCGAGTTGACGATAGCGATCATGGAATTCCATGGTGTCGCCAGTTTCCATGTGGACTTCTACACCCAACATAGCTTGTTCAATGGTCTTGAACCACATTGCTCCAGGGATGCAGTTGCAATGACCTTTCACAACCACAAATCCCTGGCGAATATTCTTCCGGAGTTTCGAGTCCCAGTAACCATAACGGCCAAAGTCTCGCTTGATTTTGATCTGATATTCAGGCACGGCATACCTCATTGATTTTAGGGCAAAGTCCACGCTCGACTGCGTCCATGATTTCACCCTTGGTGTAGGCGTTGATCGAGTCGCCGAGGTTACCATTACGGTCGACCCGGCATGCATACCAGCAGCCAATTGAACGGTCATACCAAAACTCATGGTTGTTACCGTCGGCCCAGAGATCGTAGATTTTCATGCTACACCTTCCATGACAAAAGTTTTCTCGTGGATCACTGCCAAACCACGGGGTTCAGCGATTTCCAGTGCGAAGGAATGGACTTCATCAGGGTTGGTCCATGGCGGAAACTCCATGAAAATTTCGGCGACCATGAAGTCGGGAGTCATGACTTCATAACGACCCGAAATAACCCAGTCACCCGAGAGGGTCCGAGAAATTTCGATGTGTGCGATAGTCGGGGTCATTGATCTTCTCCATTGCTTGTAAGTATAGTATAGTACATCTTAGAGCAAAAGTAAACAACAAAATGCACAAAAGTGATGAATTTGGTCTTGTTATAAATAGCCATAAGTGAACAAACCTTACAATGACTATCTTACCATAACAAGGAATGAGACATGGCCTTTTCAGTACCATCAGAGTCTCCGGCAGTTGTAGTACGTGAAATCGACCTTACGGGTGTTGTCCGTAATGTCACCACAACTACAGGTGCATTCGTCGGCGAATTTCGCTGGGGACCAGTTCTTGAAAGAGTAGACGTGGCTGATGAAGCCCAACTCGCTTCGACATTTGGCGCGCCAACAGACGATTTCGCCGTCGACTACTTTTCCGCAGCAAGCTTTCTGCGATACTCAAGCGATCTTTACGTAACGCGTGTTGTTGATTCCTCAGCAGCCAACGCTTACGTTCTTTCTGAAGGTGCATCTGCTCCGACTGTCAACAACGAAGAGAACTTCGATGAACAGGCAGCAGCACTTGATTCAGATAACCACACATTCATCGGACGTTTCCCAGGTACACTTGGAAACTCGCTCAGTGTCTCAATGCTTCAGGCTGTTGACTCTGCAGATGATCCAGCATTCACTAACTGGACTTATGCTAGTGAATTCGATGGCGCTCCTCTTACATCTTCATTTGCTGATACTCGTTCAGCTTCAAACGATGAAGTCCACCTCGTAGTTGTTGACCAGGACGGTGATTTCACTGGTACTCCAGGTGCAATTCTTGAGCGTTATGCATACCTCTCGGTTGCTTCAAACGCGAAGACCGATGATGGTTCAACCAACTACATCAAAGATGTTGTGAACAACGCATCCGATTATATCTTTATGGTTGGGTTCGATTCTGACGCTACTGCAGCTGGTGCTGGTACAGAGGCTACTTCGGGAGACGATTTCCAGATCGGTACCCCAGCCGCTGTAACCTCAAGCCTTGCATCTGGTGCAAACGGTGGTCAGCCAACAACTGGTCAGGTTCTTATTGGATACGATCTTTACAACGACACTGAAACTGTCCAGATCGATTTCCTGATTGCTCCACAGTCAGTATCTCAGGTTGCCTCAACCACAGTTGTCAACAACCTTGTAACCAAAGCTCAGTCCACCCGTAAGGACTGTGTTGTTGTTGCATCACCACCACGCAATGCGGTTGTGAATAACAATAGCCCAGCTGAAGATGTTGTTCTGGCTGCAAATGCGATGACCAACTCATCGTACCTCATCCTTGACAACAACTTCCTCAAGGTATACGACAAGTACAATGACCGATATGTCTTCATCCCAGCTGCTCCATCGACAGCTGGTATTATGGCAGCATCGGACATCAACACTGCTCCATGGTTCTCTCCAGCGGGTACACGTCGAGGACAATATCTTGGTATCACCTCCCTTGCGTGGTCGCCAAACAAATCGCAGAGAGATACTCTCTACAAGGCTGGCGTCAACCCAATTGCGAATATTCCTGGACAGGGTGTTCTCCTATATGGTGATAAAACCAAACTTCAGCGTCCTTCGGCATTCGACCGAATCAATGTTCGTCGTCTCTTCCTTACAGTAGAAAGAGCGATCGCATCGGCTGCACGACAGGTCCTCTTCGAATTCAACGATGAATTCACCCGAGCCGAGTTTGTAAACATCGTTGAGCCTTTCCTTCGGGAAATCCAGGGTCGACGTGGTATTACCGACTTCCGTGTTGTATGTGATGAGACCAACAACACTCCAGCGGTTGTTGACCGCAACGAGTTCAAGGCCGACATCTTCATCAAGCCAGCACGTTCGATCAACTTCGTTCTTCTTAACTTCGTCGGTGTTCGCACTGGTGTTGACTTCGAAGAAGTTGTTGGTACCGTATAAGGGGATAAACTATGAAAACGTTTCAAGAACTAAGAATCGAAATGCTCGAGAATTCTGAGCAAATCGATGAACTTTCCAAGAAAACCCTTGGCTCTTATGTCAAGAAAGCATCGGATGATATGTACGACAAGGGTGGTCGTGTAGCTTATCATTCAAACAAGGGTAATAAGAGCGATGGTGTTTTTGCAGATGCATCCAAGAAAAAGCATCGTGCAAAAGCCACGGATGCCGAAAGAAAGGCTGCAAATAGATCAACTGGTATTTCCAGAGCTGTAAAGCGTCTTTCAAAAGAAGACACCGAGGTCAATGAACTTTCCAAGAAAACCCTTGGCTCTTATATCAACAAAGCCGCACATGATAAAGCAGCAAATGCTTCAGAACTTGGCAGTGGTAAGATCGATTGGAAAAGAGATCTTAAAAGAACCAGAGGAATCAAAAAAGCCGTAAAGCGTCTTTCAAAAGAAGACACCGAGGTCAATGAACTTTCCTCCAACACTCTTGGTCGTTATGCAAAGAAAGCCCATCGAGTTGCTGACATCGGTAAAAGCTCAGGGGCAGATGCTAAATCGGACAAGAGAGTTGCTGGAGCAAAGCTAGCGGTAAAAAAGCTTGGAGCGAAAGCTGGGGCAAAGGGTGATGCTACCCGAACAGCCAACAATATTCAAAAAAGCACAGACAAAGCAAAAGCGTGGCGCAAGGATAAGTCCGTAGACCGCAATAAGGAATACAGCGCCGCGCAAAAAGGCATCAACCGGCTTTGGGATAAAGCCGCAAACAGAAGAGGTTAATCCATGGTACTTGGAGTAGACGATTTCAAGGCAAAGCTTCGTGGAGGTGGTGCACGCCCGAACCTCTTCAGAGTAAAGCTCAACTTTCCAGCATTCGCTGCAGCCAATGTTGAACTGGCATCTTTCATGTGTAAGAGTGCCCAGCTTCCAGCATCACTCATCGAACCAATCGCTGTACCGTTCCGGGGCCGACAGCTTCAGATTTCTGGAGATCGTACGTTTGAACCTTGGGGCGTAACCATCATCAACGATACCGATTTTGGTGTCCGTGATCCACTTGAGCGTTGGATGAACGCAATCAATGGTCACTCATCAAATACTGGTCTTCCAAATCCAGCGGACTATCAGGCTGACCTTCTTGTAGAGCAGCTTGATCGTGATGAAACGGTTCTAAAGACATACACTTTCCGCGGTGCGTTCCCAACGAATGTTGGAGCTATCGAGCTGTCGTATGATATCACCGGTACAATCGAAGAATTCACATGTGAGTTCGCGATCCAGTACTGGCAGTCAAACACGACCAACTAAGAATACTGAGGGTGTCTGAAAATGGCACCCTTAGTGTCATATACATAATGATGTAAGACAAAATGAGTAACACATGAGCGATACACAATCCACTCCAGGCATGGCAATTGATGTCGAAGCACCAGCCGGCAACGCTCGTAATGGGTTTAAGTTGTTCGGTTTCGAAATCAAGCGAGCCAACAAGGAGAAAGAAAGACAGGCAAAACTCCCATCAATCGTTCCACCGGTTGATGAGGATGGTGTAGGATACCAAACTGCTGCAGGTGCGCACTTTGGTTCTTACATCAATATTGGCGGTGACAACGAGTCGAAGGACAACTTTGCGCTAATCCGCCAATATCGTTCAGTTGCTATGCATCCAGAAGTTGATGAAGCAATTGACAACATCGTCAACGAAGCCGTAACAGCTTCCGAAGACGAATCTTCGGTGGAACTCATCTTGGATGAAGTCAAGTTGGGTAATCCGGTCAAGAAGAAGATCCAGGCAGAGTTCGATGACATCGTTTCGATGCTCAAGTTTAACGAGCTGGGCCACGACATCTTTCGTCGTTGGTACATCGACGGTCGTATCTACCATCATCTTATTGTAGAGAAGGGTCGAGAAAAAGAGGGTATCGTTGATATCCGTCCGATCGATGCTTCCAAGATTCGTAAGGTGAAACAGACAAAGACGAAGAAGGATCCGGAGACCGGAGCGAAGGTTATCGAAGAGGTAAAGGAATTCTTCGTTTACCAAGAAAAGCCTGGCATGAATATGGCCGGTGTGAAGCTTACACAGGATTCTATTTCCTATGTGACTTCGGGTCTTCTTGATGCTGATCGCCGAAAAGTCGTATCATACCTTCACACAGCACTCAAGGCAATCAACCAGCTTCGAATGATGGAAGACTCATTGGTCATCTATCGTCTTGCTCGTGCACCTGAGCGCCGCATCTTCTACATCGATACCGGTTCCCTACCTCGTGGTAAAGCGGAACAGTACATGAAAGACATCATGGCTCGGTACCGCAACAAGATCGTATATGATGCTGAAACTGGTAACATCAAAGATGAACGTAAGTTCCAATCACTTCTTGAAGATTTCTGGCTTCCACGTAGAGAAGGCGGTCGTGGTACCGAGATTGAAACTCTACCAGGTGGTGAAAACCTAGGTCAGATTGATGATATCGTTTACTTCCAGAAAGCCCTTTACAAGGCACTGAAAGTTCCAGTCGGTCGCCTCGATCCAGAAGCAAACCCATTCACTCTTGGTCGTTCCAATGAGATTTCCCGTGATGAACTTCGTTTCCAGAAGTTCATCGATCGCCTGCGTATGCGTTTCTCAGGCCTTTTCCTCAATATCCTTAAGAAGCAGCTTATCCTTAAGGGAATCATTGTTGAGGAAGATTGGAAGGACATTGAGAACAATGTAGTCGTCAACTATATTCGTGACAATTACTTCTCAGAACTCAAAGAAACTGAAATTTGGAGAGAGCGCCTTCAATCTCTTGAGACCATCGAGAATTATGTTGGTACCTATTTCTCAAAGGAATGGGTACAACGCAACATTCTCAAATTCTCCGATGAAGATATCGATGAGATGAAGAAGCAAATGGAAGAAGAGTCTGACGATAATCCAGAAGATGATCCAGCATATCAGCAAGGTTACGAAGCTGGTAAACAAGAAGGAGAAGAATCATCGACTCCTCCACCTGTGACAATTCAAGCTAATCCGACACCACAAGAAAAACCGAAACCACAACCGGAACAATGATTTCCTCTCAAATGTGGAAACATTTCTTTTTATAAATATCAGTAACAAGGATAGAAGGGCATAAAAATGTCAGGAATTGAAAGCATGATCGATAAGATCATGGATAAGAATTACTCCGGCGCAGCAGATGACTTCGCAGCTGAAATGGCTGATCGTGTGACTTCTGCCCTAGACAACGAAAAGGCTACTGTTGCAGCTGAGATCTACGGTGAAGCATATCACGAAGATCCTCTCGAAGGTATGTCTGACGAAGAGATCGAAGAAGTTCTCGAAGGTATGTCTGATGAAGAATTTCAGGAAATGCTTGATGAAGACGGTGTAGATTCACTTGACGAACTTTCTGGTAAAACGCTCGGAAGTTACATGGTTAAGAACCGAGCAAGTCACAAGAAAGCTGAGAAAGATTACGAGGATGCTGTAATCAACAGTGGTGACAAAGTAAATAAAACAAAAGCACGCAAAGCCTCGCGCACTATGCACAAGCGCCGGAAAGGTGAAGAGCGTGCAATTGACAAGCTTCGCGGCTCAGGCTTCGCGAAGGTACACGCTACTTAAATGAAGCTGATTACCGAATATCGGCAAAACGACATTGAAGTCGTTACTGAGGCCAAGAAAGATGGTACTAAGAAGTACGCCATCGAGGGTATTTTTGCCCAGGCCGAAGCTAAGAATCGCAATGGACGTGTTTACCCTAAGCAGATCATGGAGTCTGCTGTAAACAAATACGTCACAGAACAGGTTAAACAGGGTCGTGCTGTTGGTGAACTTAATCACCCTGACGGTCCGGTTGTTAACCTTGACAAAGTTTCACACCTCATCAATGAACTGAAATTTCAGGGAAATGATGTGGTTGGAAAGGCAACCATTCTGGATACTCCGAACGGACAGATTGTAAAAGGTCTCCTGGACGGCGGAGTCAGGCTGGGTGTCTCAACTCGTGGTATGGGTAGCCTCGACCGAAGAGGTGATTCGATGGTGGTGAAAGAGTATATCATGAACACCATTGATATTGTTCAAGACCCCTCAGCGCACGGCGCATTTGTAAACGGCATCATGGAAGGTGTTGACTGGGTTTGGAACAATGGAATCATCGAGCGTCGAGAAATTGAACGAATGGAGACTGAAATTAAGAATGCTGGTCGAACACATTCATCAGATGTACAGATCAGAGAGTTCAAGAATTTCCTCTCGCAGATTGCAAGTAACCTTTAAGGAAGGCATAATCTAATGGCAGATAAAGACTATCACCTCGATGATGATCTTCTCGATGATGTAGAGGAAATGGATGATGATGTCGAAGAGGCACATGATCCAATGAACGCCGAGAAGAAGTCTGTCGACTCTGTTGATAAAGCAGCGAAGACAGGTCCTAGCGCAAAGAAGCGCCCACAGGACAAGACCAATCAGGAAAATGGCGGTAAGCCATACAAAGCTGATAAGGGAATCGTTCGAGAGATGTACGCGAAGATGCAGGAAATGACTGCAGAAGAACTTCGTGCACTTCACTCAGTACTTATGGACGACGAATTTGATGCAGACTCTCTGACAAATGAAGACACAGATGCTCTTGAAGATGTATCATACGATATGTCCGAAGACATCTCAGACCTAGTCGAGTCCGAAGCAACTCTTTCCGAAGAGTTCAAGGGCAAGGCAGCAACCATTATGGAAATGGCAGTGAAGACAAAGCTTCGCTCTGAAATCGCACGTCTTGAAGAAGCGTACGAAGAGCAGATCGAAGAAGGTCTCACCGAAGCCAAGGAAGAAATGGTTGAGATGATCAACAGCTACCTCAACTATGTTGTTGAGAACTGGATGGAAGAAAACGCGGTCGCAATCAACACCGGTCTCCGTACCGAGATTGCAGAAAACTTCATGACCGGCCTTAAGGATCTCTTCGAAGAGTCCTATATTGAGGTTCCGGAAGAGAAGGTTGACCTCGTGGACGACCTTGCAGAAAAGGTCGAGAGCCTTGAAGCCGAGCTTAACGGCATGGTGGAAAGCCACATGACTATGAGCGAAGAACTCGAAGAGTTCAAGCGAGACGCAATTGTTCTCGAATTCGCTGACGACCTTGCTGACACTCAACTCGACAAACTTGCCAAGCTGACCGATGCAGTAGACTTTGATGACGAAGACACTTTCCGTGATCGTGTTTCAACCATCAAGGAAACCTACTTCGGTAAAGGCAAGGATAACACCGCAACCAATAGAACAAACATCCACGAAAGTGCGGATGGTGATGACGATGACGCAGAAGTTATCGAAACCTCAGGTTCTATGTCCCGTTACCTCACTGCGCTCGACAAGACCGCTGTGAAGTCATAATCTAACCCACTCAGGAGAAAGAAAAAAATGCGCCCTGAAATTTCATACGACCGTCTGGTCGAAAAGTGGGCACCAGTTCTGAACGCCGAGTCGGCGGGCCAGATCAAAGGTCTCACACCAACCGAATCGCACCACCGTAAGGTGGTTACCGCGGTCGTCCTCGAGAACACCGAAAAGGCTCTCCAGGAAGATCGTTCGGCAATGGCATTCCTTAACGAAGCCGCGCCAGCGAACAACACCAACTCGGCAGCGAACTGGGACCCGGTTCTTATCGCTCTCGTACGTCGTGCAGCACCTAACCTTATGGCTTATGACATCGCAGGTGTCCAGCCAATGACTGGTCCAACTGGTCTCATCTTCGCGATGAAGGCTCGTTACGACGGTGGTTCAACCTCGAACGCTGAAGCACAGTTCGACGAAGCTCTTACCGGCTTCTCCGGTACCAAGGACGGTACTGGTGCAGACTCTGCAACAGCTGGACCTTCCGGTCTTTCTGGTGTTACCGACTCCAATGGTGACTCCAGCCTAGATAACGATCGTGCGACCGATATCTACGGAACCGGTATGACCACTGACTCTGCGGAAGCACTTGGCGACTCAGCCAACAACGCTTTCCCAGAAATGGGTTTCACCATCGAGCAGTCGACCGTTACCGCCAAGTCTCGTGCCCTCAAGGCAGAGTACTCGGTGGAACTCGCACAGGACCTCCGTGCGATCCACGGTCTCGATGCCGAAACTGAGCTTGCGAACATTCTTTCGACCGAACTCCTTGCAGAGATCAACCGTGAAGTTATTCGTACTGTGAACTCACAGGCGAAGACTGGTGCACTCCAGTCCAACGTCGCAACCAAGGGTATCTTCAACCTTTCAACTGATGCTGACGGTCGTTGGTCTGTTGAAAAGTTCAAGGGTATGCTTGTTCAGCTCGACCGCGAAGCAAACGTAATCGCAAAAGAAACCCGTCGTGGTAAGGGTAACGTTGTTGTCTGCTCGTCAGATGTTGCAACTGCACTCGCTGCTTCTGGTGCTCTTGATTACAGCCCAGCTCTTTCGACCGACCTCCAGGTTGACGATACTGGTAACACCTTTGCTGGTGTTCTTAACGGTAGAATTCGCGTCTACATTGACCCATATGCTGTCGCTGACTATGTCACCGTCGGTTTCAAGGGTTCAAACCCATACGACGCTGGTCTCTTCTACTGCCCATACGTTCCGCTCACCATGATGCGTGCCGTTGGTGAAGACAGCTTCCAGCCAAAGATTGGCTTCAAGACTCGTTACGGTATGGTTTCCAACCCATTCGTTGGTTCCACTCCTGCTAACGGTCTTGCGACTGCGAAGACTAACCAGTATTATCGCATATTCAGAGTCGATAATATCCTTGCTTAAGGGTTGACAATCTCTGAGTCATAAAAAGAGTGGGGATCAAACCCACCAAAACTAAGGGCGGCCGCGGCCGCCCTTTTTCTATGCGAACTCCCAATTTGGGAAGTTGGGTAGCAAGTGGGTTTCATCAAAATATCTTATACCGCAATTCAGAGATTTTTTCCGATTTTTCCAGAAGCATCTTAGCCTCTGGTTTC
>Ga0209948_1000435_pt1 | contig 12314 bp, 17 predicted proteins | sample SalPonR2_C_D2_MG_FD_185709 | JGI IMG/M metagenome (GOLD analysis project Ga0209948, IMG submission 185709) | Salt pond soil microbial communities from South San Francisco under conditions of wetland restoration - Salt Pond MetaG R2_C_D2_MG... ... | reverse complement strand
ACTCTTCACTGATTTCTACCTGGGTTAGGTCGGTGCCGGGATTGTTTTCCATGATGTGCCGCATTTTCTGCAGGTGCTTGGCTAGGGTGTGGCCTGAGGTTATGCCTTCACTGTTTTTGACTTCGGTTAGGTAGGTTGATGTGAGCTCCTGTTTTTCTTCTTCGGTTAGTTCCTGGCTTTTTTGGATTGCTTTTTTCTCCATCTCCAATTTTTTATCGCCGCTCATTCTCTAGGCCTCCTTTGTCAGTTTTGATTGTTTCAGATTTCTTGAGTGAAATACCTCGTAACCTATTTTTGGATGCACTGCGTTCCTGAGAACTTTTCTCTGCTTTACAGTACCCCAGTTTTCTTTGACTTCTAGGCCTAGATACTGTCTCCAATCACTGTTGTTGCCTTGATGGATGTGCTGTGTCGGCACGTTGATTTCTGGGATCGTGAAGTTGCTCCAGAATACATGGCGTGCTCTGTCTTGGGGCTGAATTAAGAAGTCTGATTTCTTGTATTCTAAGTCATTACGGTAATAAGGGTTTACATTTTCTACCACCCAGTTTCCGTTGAAGAAATATTTTAGGAATATTATTTCTTCATATAAGTTCATGTCTGGGAATTTTTCTTCGTACTGATTGTTTTTTGCTCCTGCCTTCCTAATGCTTGAATGTGTGGGGCATGGAGGACTAGACCAGATGAAGTCGTAGTCTTCATGATTGTCTCTTAGAAAGCTGTGTGCATCTGCTACAATTACTTTATCTGTTGGATGCAGTCGCTCGTATTCTTGAGCGATCTCATTGTTGATTTCTACTGCTGTGATGTCGTGTTTTTCTCCTTCCCATTTTGCACGGTTGCCTCCGATTCCTGCGTAAAGGTTTAGAATCTTCATTCTGAGGCCTCACCTTTTCCAAGTTCTTCAGGATTTATCCCGGTTCTAACATACTCGCAGGTAAAACATACCTGAGTGAGAGCTGAATGATACGTGGAGTAAGCCACTTGCTGAACATGCCCTTTCTCTGAACACTTTTGAATCGTATTCTCAACATCTCTATTAGTGTAACAGTGCTGAACCTTCATTCACTCCTTCACCTCTTTGTTCATGTGTAATGTTGTGGATGGGTCTTGGTTTAAGGCGACTCGGGGTTTTCCGAATGTCCGAAGAAATGGTTCCGTCCATGTTCTGACTTGTTTGGGTAGGGGGTCGGCCCCTAGTCTTTTCTAGTTGGTTAGAAGTTTCGCTGTGAAGTATTGTACGGTTGAAGCCGAGGCCTTTGATAGGGATAGGCCTTAGCCACATCCGGGATTGTGCTTGTGTTGTGGGAAGCCGGATCATATTATAGTATTATTTACCAAGTTTTATTAATCTATTTCCAGTAATGTTTTTCTTGTTTGATTCATGGGAAAAAAAGGTTATCGCAAGGTTCAAACTCATGGGCAGATCAGTTTGCCGAAAGAGTTCAGAGACAAGCATGATTTAGAGAAAGGAGATAAAATTTTCTGGAAAGAACATTCCAGGAATAACTCAAAACTTATTATTTCAACTGAGCCATTCAAAGAATAATATAAGGCTGTTATACTTGGATTTTGTTGCCGCAGTAGCATTCTACAGTTGACTGCCCAACATAGGCGTCAAGTTTTTCTCCGCAGTTCCCGCATTCGACTTTTTGAATCATTCTAGTCTTCCAGTAAGGCATTTATACCATGATTATAGGGTCTGCAGCCTAGGCCTCTCTTCACCCAGGCTCCTTAAGCCCCTGACTCGGTAGGTTCCCGCATTAATGATTTGTCTCCCTAGAATTTTAAGTTTTTCGATGTATTAATTACTTAATGACTTTGTCGAAAAGACAATGGAATATTTTAATTGTGTCAGGCCAGATCCTCTTCTTCTTAGGCAGCATAATTTTCTCAGGTTACGCCTTAGATACTCAGAAAGAAATACGGAGCTACCAAGACAAGCTAGAACAACATGGTTGCACAGCTCCAGAACCAGGGCCTCAGTCTTTTGAAATGAATACCTCTACCCAAGACTCCTCGTTCAAATCTAGTTCTTTCACAACTGATCGAGGAACGTAGAACTTCAGGCCTTTACCTGTTATACTGTTAACCTCTCTCTTAAATGAAGCAGTCTGCCCTGACTGGTTCCTCATCATTATCTGTATGAGCTCCCCAGGCTTCAGGTTCATTGCTTCTACATTGCCTAGGGGTATCCGCATGTCAAAGTATTTCTTATCGGCTCTCTGTTTCTGCAGATCAGGCTTTTTCACGTAACCCGTTACTTTCTCGGCGTCACTGAAAGTCTTTTCAAATGTCATAGCATATTTTTGTCAATGGTTTGATAAAAAAGTGTTCAGCCAGGATTCACAGACCAAAAACTTAGTCAACGCGGGGGGAGTGCACGAAAAAACCGGTTAAACCTTCAATTTCTCTTACTAAAATATATTGTTTGCGTGTCGCGTGCGTACATCACGTGACCTATTATGTAGTAAAGGGGTGGAAGGGGGTGTGGAAGGACGGAACAGGTCACATCTTTATTCTTCGATTGGAATGTCTTCCAAATTTATGAGTTCAGAAGCGCTTAAAACCCATTTATCATCTAACTTGATAGCAGGCATTTTACCTGTTTGACACTTCCGCCTACATTCTCTTTCAGTCCATCCAGTCATAATAGCCGCTTCAGTAATATCAATCAAGTCATCTAAGTGCCGAGGACTAAACGGTTTATCATCAAAGAAATCATCCACATCAACATTTTCAGGCCTTAGATCAGGTATTTCTGCCTCAAAACGCATTTTCAACAATACTTCTTCATGATTAGGCATCCATTCAATGTTTTCATGAGGCATGAACGGGATCTCAAAAGTATCTTTCTCAAATCCTGGTACGACAAACTGTCCCCGGTCTAACTGGTTTACAACGCCTTGGCTTACTTCTTGGTCTTGTCTGTGGACCTTAGCACGCCGCATGTATATACGGTCGTTCGCTTTTACATCATGGTATTTGTGATGCACATCTGAGTGACTGTGAGATGCGCCCATGTGACTGACCCTGTTTTTCCTGAAGTCCTCTACTTCTGAAGGGAGCTCGAAAGTCTGGATCCTCCAAAGTTCTCCGTGTGTATCAGTTGAGAAAACATTACTGTTTTCATCATTTAATATTGATACATGATCCATAAACTCCCTATTATTCAATTCGTTGAAGAACTGGACATGTTTCTTCTGGTAAAAGTATTTATCCTTTTCTGCGACACCGCTTCTTTCCGAACTACCCCAGGGCAAGTAGTAAACATTGGCTCTTTTAGACGAGGCCTTTTCAACTAATTCATCCATACTGGAAAAAGTCTCGACTTTAATATCAACTTCGTCCTGTTCTTCAATGTTTATGTCCCTGCTTTTAATCCCTTTATTTTTGCTTCCTGTAAGGTAGAATCCGAAGTCCTGGTAGCTTTCATGCATCCACAATGTCACAGGTATATTGTTTGCTGCGAGGAAGATCCATTGGCAGCTGGTCTGGCCTCTCCAAAAAATGATTCTGTCAGCGTTGTAATCGAGTAAGGCCTTATTTGTTAAGGCAAGTGTTTTTCCTGCTCCTTGCTCTCCGAATAACTGGGTTATTACTCCTCCTACTTCTTTGCTTTCTTTCTCCATTATCAAGCGTTCAATCGGAGAAATATTCTTTTGATCATCACTCATTCTGAGAGATCACACCTCCTATATATGAAGCCAACTTTACGATTCCATAAATGATTAATAAATGCGGAATACCTATGTAGCATATTGCTACATCATCAAAACTGTATTCATACTGAAAATGATATTCCTTCATTTCTTTAAATGACTGAAATTCTTCATTTGTATCAGTTACAAAATAATAACTAATTAAAGCAAATGGATAAAGCAGAATCTGGTAAATTTTCTCAATCATGTTTTAGGCCTCTTTCTCTGCTTTTTCCTTGGCTTTTTGGGCAGCATCTTTACCGCCCATACCCATATCCCCTGCACGCTCTTTCATGTAACCATGCAAGTTCAACTTCTCATACAACTCACCTGTCTTATCAAGAACCAGCTGCAAATCCTGAACACTTAAATCATCTAAAAAAGTCCTCATCCTTTTCTCCCCATCCTCCACATGCTCAAAAAGACAGGTAGGAGGCTTCACATTATTAGTGCCCGTCCATTTAGTCCTCGTCAACCTGTGCAGCTTATTCATTTCAGACTGAAACTCCTTAAATGTTTCAGGACCAGGATTCTCATGCCAATCCACCAAGGCCTCTTCAGCCCTGAAACGGGCCAATATCAAGGTTTCTGCAACTGTTTCCTGGCCTACCCGGCTCTCCATCTTGAACTCGCCAGTATTCCTCAAAACCTAGTTCACCTTATTCAAAAGGCTTTCTTTCCAGGCCTCAATTTTTGAAGCAGTTAACAGGCCTATAACCGGGATAAAGTTTTGACTAGCCTGTAACTCGTTCACAGCATCTAGGACTGGCTGGCTTACAACCCTGCTGTAACCTATCCCCAGTAAGACGAAGAAGATCCCTGCTCCAAGGAACAAGATAAATACTTGGACATACTTGTTGTTAATCCAGTGTTCGTCCTCTGTCTCTACTACATTGCTTTTCTGCTCAAAATCGTTTATCGCGGTTTTCTTCATCTGCTCAATGTCGTAGATCTTCTGAACAGTATCCTCGCCTTTTTCTCCTGTAGAATCTATTTTTAGCTGCAACGGGCTGAAGCTTGTCCTGGTATGCCTAACCACTTCTAATTCGTCGACGCCGTCACGCCTATTGGTAAAGTATTTGTAAGGTACTTCAGTAGTCTCTAAAGGAGTATCCAAGACTTCAAGTTTGATTGTATCATCATCTTCTTTCAGTGAGCGGCCTCGAGTAGTCTTACTTAAAACATAGTTCCCTTCACCTACTTCACGGTAAATCCTGATCACTATAGGCCATTTCTCCTTGATTTTACCTGTTTTCTCTAAATAAGTTCTCTGCATTTTAGCTATAAATCCCATTATGATTTCACCTAAAGCTCTTCACTCCTCATAGACTTGGCATCCCGAAAATAGAGCTGGACTCTTCATCTTTGACTCCAGCCCTTCTAGCGATTTTTTCAACTAAAGTTCTCTCCTTGTTCACCATTCCACGGCCATCACGCGACTTGTTAATAGCACCGATCATAATCACTAAGGCCTCTCCGACAACCTGCTTGCTGTTTTCAGGGTCCATATCGTATTCTTCAAAATTAGCGAGGATTTCAGCCCACAGATCCCGGATTGTAGCCTTCAACAATTTCTCAATATTCTCCTCTTTTAAATAACTCATTTGCGCAGCACGGGTCAAATAAGGTAGAAGAGTACCCCAAAGACTGGAAAATCCTTCCTTATTCATTTTGCTGTTATTGCTTACAGAAACCCAGACAGTTTCATAACCTTTAATATTTCCATTATCATCGGTTTTAGGCCTGTCCTGCGTGATTTTGCCAAGCCAGCTGCGTTGAAGAACTTCTTTAGCACCGTCCTCATCTACAATACTTTCATTATCGTCTTTTTCAGCTTGTTTCTGCTGTGCTAAAGCCTGCTCCAGTTTCCCAGTATTCAAAGTATCTTGGGCCGCCAATCTATCGTTTACATCATCTTTACTCATATCTCAAAACCTCTCTGGCCTTTTTTGTAGTAATCCCTGATTTTGTAGATCCCGTAAGCCCCGAGAGAAACCATTACTACCTGGCTTTGAAAGTTCCCGCCCATTAACTTGATTGAAATATTTGAGGCCTTCATCATTACTTGTTCTATCATCCATAATTTGCCTCCAAATGATTCCTAGCCAGTTTCACGGTCTCCGCATAATTATCCAGGCCTAACCGATTCAATTCGTCTTCAAGATTTTCAAGGAATTCAGGGCCTTTATAATCATAGAAAGGTTTCAGCATTGATGCTGTCTGTTTATACCATGCCTGGGGCTGTATCATCATAGATGGTTCACTCCTTCTCTAACTACTTCCAAGAGTTTTCGGCCTCTTTGTTCTATCCCGTCTTCCTCTGAGAAATCGGTTTCTGATTCAAGTATGCCTTCGATCTGTTTCCAGTAACCTGATGGAATATTAGGCCTGCTCATGTAAGTAATTTATACACTTAAAACCTTTTAAATGTACTGTAAGAACCTTCAGTAAGTCAGTTTACTTCCTCATTAAGTAACTCATACACTTAAACAGTGGTAGGAGGTTAAAAACACATGGCAATGCGAGGCGTAAAAAGCCTTACACCGCTAGCCATCTCACTGGTCGTCCTGACCATGGTGATCTCTGTCGGAGGAATAATGCTTGCCCAGTTCGGCAACGTAGACGTAGTTACCAACTCAACCACGGCAGACAGCATCATCACACAAGGACAGAATGCACTCGAAACCTTCGGGTCGTTCTTCACAGTGATCGTGGTAGTCGGAATCGGAGCAGTCCTACTCCTACTCTTGCAGGTCTTCAGACGGGCAGGAATGGGAGGCGGCGGAGAATCAATGGCGTAAAAACCCATTAAAACCCGTCAACAAACAGGACAACAAAACATTTCACACTCTCTCTTTTTCTCTTTATACTAAAGCTTCATGAAACTTTCATCTTCCCAAGGATCACGCGAACTTCTCTCCTGGTTTAACACTTTCTCAAAACCCGGGCTCTCCTGGAAAGCCTTCTCCACTAACTCACCTAAAGTAGGCTCAATACCAGCCTTCTTCTTATACTCTCTCTGCGTCCGCTTCAAAGCAGAATGCAGATCTTCATCCAACTTCACAGGCTTTTTTCCCAATCCAATTTCTCACCCAAATTCGTTATCAAATTCTCCTCCTTCAGTCACAGCTTTCGCACTATCACGCATATACAACATGATCATGTAAAGCACCCAGATCAGGAAACCAAACACCATAGGAATCAGTAAGATCTCCATAACCTTTGCGACTCCTGAAAGACCGGCTTCTCTAGCTAACTCAAGGCCTACAACAGGCATCGGCAACAGGAAGAACCAGCTCCATGAGACAAGGAACATTCTCATCACTGCATGCCTATCATCGAGTTTGAAACCTATATACACGAAAAGTGCCGCTGGAATACCAAGTAGTAGTCCGTAAACCATGCTCATGAGTTAATTATCACCGCCAAAGCAACCATTACAGCCATTAAAGTATAAGCAAAAGAAGTAACGACTCCGAAACCTGCCAACAATATCGCAGTCACTAAACCGTTGAAACTTGCAGCAGCGAAGGCCTGACGAGGATTATAACCCATTAACGCCATGAACGGTAGACCAAAGCTTAACCCAATTAATACCAGGCTCCAGCTCCCGCCGCTCGCAGTATCCATGTACTTAATGAAAAAGTCTGGTGCAGACCCAATGTTCTCTGGCTGGCTGTAAATCATGCTTGCATTAGTCATGTTCTCAATCCTCTGTAAAGACTGACAACCTCCCAAATCACCCATGCAACAGGAACGCTCGCCAATGTCACAACGACAGGACTGACATTAAGCTCTCCTACAAACACCTGCATAAGGCCTGGAAGACTGCCGACTCCATTAGTAACGGTTTCAATAACTGTAAGCACTGAGCCAAGGAAGAAAGAACCGCTGTCTTCAGTGCTTATACTATTAGTTTTTTCTGCACCAGTACCTGTATCTGGAGCAGCATCTTTAATATTCTGATTCAAATCCTCAATACTATTTTCTTCCCCTTGGAGGTTAGACCCATACTCTGTGAAGACTGAGCCGCTGAACGCCACTATCGCTGCAAAAGTAAAGCTTAACAAGATAAAACTTGTGCTGTAATCCCTTAAAGTCATTTTACCCGACATTTTAGCTCATCCTCCATACCAAGACAGCTGCTAAAGCTATCAAAGCAGTTAAAGCGGTTTGACTTACTGCCAAAAACGGCAGGAAACTGGAGACAATCAAAGCAAATACCCCTAAAACTACACTTGCACTAGGCTTCCACAAACCGGCAAAGCTCATAGTCAAGAACATGAACAAGGAGATCATCAGGCCTGTATCCCCTATAACAGAAGTATTGTTTCCAAGCGACTGAACCTCTAACAAATTACGTACATCATCCTGGAAATTAGCTTCCAACCTATACGTAAGCCTGTTTTTAGAAGCATTAAAACCTTGGACAGTTATACTCCCTGAAGCAGTGGTTCCGAAGCTCTCCCCGACCTGTACCGGGCTAACCACTCCTTCCTTAAACACAGTCAATGAAACATTTTCCAAGGACTCAGTAGTGCTTTCATAATCACAGGTAACCTGTGTCGCATTATACCTGCAGTCATGGCTCACAGTATCCTCGTAATCATACCAGTTCGGAGGATTATCGCCGCCTAAAGTGAAAACAAGGGATAGATCCGAAGGAATAACCTGCTGACCGACCTCTTTCTGCAGCTGACCATCTTGGTAAAGATTGAACGCATAATAGATCTCATTTACCTCCAAAAACGTTTCAGTCTGGCCTTCAGCACCGGTCTTAACCATCGCAGTAGTTAACTGCTTATCAACGCTAGGGAAATATCTTTGAACCCTTATCACAACGTTAGACAAAGGATTACGGTTCTCATCTTGGACCTCAAACCTTACACGCTCCGCTTCAGACTTTTTCAACATGTAAAGAGGAATATTTGTCGTAGTATTATCCACTGTCTCATTAATTAAGAAATAGCTCCTCAAAACATAATCATTACCTGGATCACTGTACTGAATCAGTTTATCAGTTGAATCAACTTGGGCCTCCGCATAACCAGGGCTCACACACAATTCATGGCTAGATACACCGCTGTTACTGAAATTAGCGACTTTCTTCTGACTTGGAGTATCAGGATTCCAATACTCCGCAGCAAAATTAAGCTCAGAATCAACGGTTTCAGTCCTGTTCTTCTCATCATAAGTAGTGAACTCTAAAGCCGTCTCACCATTCACATTACTGCAAAGCCCGAACTCCAACTGCTCAAGACTTGTAGACAAAGTAGAGGCCTCCAAACTTCTAGACTGGCCATTAAAACTGACAGTGTAATCAGGGACAACATCAACATTCAAACTCGACTGAGAAATACTGTCAGTACTTGTAACACCTGTGAAACTGGATTTAGAATCATTGATTCTTGACTGGGTTAAATCAACTGAAATATTTTTCTGGCTGTTTTCAACGTTACCAGAGACCGAGGCCTTACCAGTCTTATTTACTATAGTACCTGTGTAGGTGATGTCATCTCCAGCAACGTACTGGTTTTTATCTAAGCTCTGTGAATCAAGGTAAAACGCCTTTAAAACTTCTTGCGAATTAGTAGCAGTTTCACCTGAAAGAACAGAATAACTATTTGAGCTGCCTAAGTCCGTAATATTAACATCATAACTAACACTCCAATTCTTCAAAGACTGGTTGCTTGAGACAAGCGGAGCCTCATGATACAGCGAGCTCCCAAGAGTCCCAACACCTGATGAAGGCAAAGACTCTGTATCTACAACGCTCCCGCTGTAGTTCAAACTAAAATCCACACTGTTTACCATGGACCCAGTCTTCAAATCAGTTTGAAAACTAGAGTTCTCAGTCTCAAACACAGGACTAGAACCAAACACACTTTCTTCCTCAAACGCCTTCACTGTGAAGTTGACACTGTCAGAAGCTGTGTTACCGTCTGAATCACTGCACTCCCACTTCAAAGAATGAGTGCCCAAATCCACGCTGTAACTACCTGTAAAAGTCTCCGACCCAGTACCGCTAGAGCTCCCAACATTACTCCCGTCAATAATTTCTTGGCAAGTAAAGCTTTCATTCGGAACCGAATCAGTATTAGCATTCACCTCGACCTCAAAAGGCCTACTATAACTCCAAAAAGTAGAATTAGAAGGACTAACAATACTCACAGTCGGAGCCGTATTAGTCAAAGTCCTATTCAACCATTCAACTGTCTGGGCTCCGGCATCGTCTGTTACTGTGAACTTGGCATCCAAACCTCCTTGGGTCGCCTCGTAGACATCAGAAAAGGATTTACTTACCGAGGAGCTTGAAACTGAAGTATCAGTATCACTAAATACCTGAGAACCATCATCGTAAAGCTCCAGAGAGACTTCCTCGATTGTTCCATCCCCATCACTAGAATCCACTTCATAACTCACATTCTCCCCGATCAAAGGAGGATCAGGATTGACAGAAGAGCTTTTAAACTGTGGAAGGGAATTACAAGTAAATGCTTTTCCTTTAAAGACTTGCTGGAAAGGATACCCTTGATTTCCTCCATTACAGGTTTCCCAAATATTTGAAAAATCAAAGTTCAAGTTGCTTTCAGCATTAGGATAAGTCATTTCCGAAGTAGAAAATCCAGTTCCTGTAGAACTTGAACTCATTCCCGAAGCGTCAACATCCCAGTAAGAATCAGTAGCAGAACCGCCTTCGCCAGAAAGACCTCCAGCAGCACTGCCCTCAGTTGAAACCTGTCCAGCCGCATAACTTGAAATTATAGATGCCCCTGCGTTGTCTCCAACCAGCCCTCCCACAAAATATCCATTATTTGACCCGCCTTGCACATCAGCAACAGAAAAACTATCTCTAACTTCTCCGCCCTCATCATTAGCGCCTACAATTCCTCCAACCGAGGTTCCGCCACGAGCTTCTATATATCCAGATGAAAAAGAATTTTCCACAACCCCTCCAAAATTCAATCCTACTATACCTCCAGCGAATGCTTGTGTTGAATATATTTCTACATCAGTTAAACCAACATTTTTGATGGTGGCGCCAGGACCCGCTCGATCAATCAGCCCTCCATTTTTCAGTGTTCTATTAACATATAAATCAGTTATTATGTAGCCATTTCCATCAAGAACCCCGTGAAATTCGTTGTTGTACCCGTCTCCGATAGGATTAAATCCTTTTCCATTATTCCAATTATCTGTATCTGAACAATTAACATTACTAATAAGCTCATAACTCTCATACCGATCATTACTCATATCCTGTAACTGTTGACAAGTCTCTATCTGATAAGGATCATTTGAAGTACCGCTTCCGCCAGCGAAAGCCGATGCTCCGCCCACCAAACACAAAATGAGGAGTGCCAAACACAGAAAGCGTCCCACACCGAAACTTTGGAAAAGCTTCGATTCAAAGAAATCATTTATCTCAGAGTTCATGCCAGGCCTCCCCCCGAACCACTTCTTCTCCTCTGAATAATTTTCATACTGTAACCTCCCGACCGCTCCGAGTCTTCCCGTAAAGCAGTAAAATCAGGACCCCTCCCAAAGTCAACGTAATCGTCAAATAATTGTTGTAGAGCACGCCTGTCGCCGGAAAACTGTTCGCAATCCCTGTAAACGGTCCTGTCGACGCAATCGCCGCATAAATATTCGCTATCTGCATCGAGACAAAACCGCTGACCGCTAAAAATATCAGTGCCGGCACCGCAAACACTGGGCTGGTCCGGATCCTGTAAGCAAAGATGAACGACACCAAGTAGAAGAACGCGTTCAACGCCACAATACCTGCATCGAACAAAGACAAGGCCTGAATCCCTTGATCCAGTGTTTCCTGGTCTAACTGGTCCGAAGTTGTATTGTCTGCGATTTCTTTCAGGATTAATTGGCCTGTGAAGACTGAGATTGTCAGTAAAAGTGTGGCTGCTATTATAACTGGTATGTCTGTGACGCTTCCCAATAATTTATTCAGTCCTCCACAGTAAACAGTTGTGAACGAAAAACTTTAAACTTTTCGGTACTTAAAACACTTATATGGGCTTGTTCGACAATATAAAAGAAGGCATAGACGACACCGTTGACAAAGGAAAAGAAGTCGTAGACGAAGTAAAAGACGAAGCAGAGGAGCGCACAGGCATAGACATCGACAGAGACGGCCAAACAGGATCAAGCCCGGACCCCGAACCCGATACAAGATCCGATTCATCAGACAGTTCAAGCAGTCAGTCAGGAGATGCAGGCGTAGACGTAGACGTCAGCGATGAGGTCCAGGTTGATACTGATGAGGGAAGCACGACTTTTGATACTGGAGGTGCTGACGGAGGCTCAGACGGGTTAGTAGAGGTAGATCCGAACGATCCGACACCTAATGATGAGAGGAATGATGGCGTTACTGTGGTAGATAGCTCGGATTCAAGCTCTAGTTCAGGTTCTTCAGGTTCTAGTGGTCGTCAGAGAGGGGATGCTGGTGTAAATGTGGAGGTTGCAGAGGAAACACTTGTTGAATCCAGCGACCCAGAAAAAGTTCAGGAAGCCAGGAACAACTTACCTGAGGATTCTAACACCCGTGTAGAATTAAATAATGCAGATCCTAGAGCTGTAAGAGAGTTTAGAAAA
>Ga0209948_1000433_pt1 | contig 12319 bp, 21 predicted proteins | sample SalPonR2_C_D2_MG_FD_185709 | JGI IMG/M metagenome (GOLD analysis project Ga0209948, IMG submission 185709) | Salt pond soil microbial communities from South San Francisco under conditions of wetland restoration - Salt Pond MetaG R2_C_D2_MG... ... | reverse complement strand
AAATTACCAGGTACCGGTTGAGGTTGACGATCATAGAAGAAGAAGTTTAGCAATTCGCTGGATTGTAAATGATGCAAGAAGTCGTAATGATAGAACTATGAAAGAAAGAATAACTAAAGCAATTTTAGATGCATATAACAATGAAGGCGGAGCAGTTCGTAAGAAAGAAGAAGTGCACAGAATGGCAGAAGCAAACAGAGCATTTGCACATTATGGATGGTAATATACATTAGACTTTTAAATATTGATATTTTAAAGAAGGGGGGAGAATGATGGCCCGACAATTTCCATTAGAAAGAACAAGAAATATAGGAATTATGGCTCACATAGATGCTGGAAAAACTACAACCACAGAGCGTATTCTATATTATACAGGTAGGGTACACAAAATGGGAGAAGTACATGATGGAGCAGCTGTTATGGATTGGATGGAACAAGAGCAGGAAAGAGGTATTACCATAACCTCAGCGGCTACCACAGCTCAGTGGCGTGATCATCGTATTAATATTATAGACACGCCCGGACATGTGGACTTTACAGTTGAGGTGGAAAGATCTCTTAGAGTACTTGATGGAGCAATTGCATTATTCTGTTCTGTCGGAGGAGTTGAACCCCAATCAGAAACAGTCTGGAGACAGGCTGATAAATATGAAGTTCCCCGTATCGCATTTGTAAATAAGATGGATCGTATGGGAGCTGATTTTTTCCGAGTTATTAAGATGATGAAAGAAAGATTAGGAGCAAATGCTGTACCAGTTCAACTGCCAATTGGTAGTGAAGATGAATTTAAAGGTGTTGTAGACCTAATTGAAATGGATGCAATTTTATATGAAGATGAACTCGGTGTAAACTTCGAAAGAGTAGAAATTCCGGAAGAATATAAAGAACAAGCAGAAGAATATAGAGAAAATTTATTAGAGCAATTATCTGAATTTGATGATCAATTAATGCTTAAATATATAGAAGAAGAAGAAATTACTACTGATGATATCATGGAAGCAATCCGGAAGTCAGTAATAAATGTTAATTTAATTCCTGTCTTATGTGGATCTGCTTTTAAAAACAAGGGTGTTCAGATGTTACTGGATGCAATTGTTGATTTCATGCCTTCACCACTGGATGTACCACCTGTTGAAGGGGAAAATCCAGAAACCGGTGAAGTTGAAACTAGAGAAGCGGAGGATGATGCCCCGTTTTCTGCATTAGCATTTAAAATAATGACAGATCCGTATGTAGGAAAATTAGCATTCTTTAGAGCATATTCTGGTGTATTAGAAGCCGGATCGTATATATATAATTCAACAAGTGAAAATAGAGAAAGAATTGGTCGTATCTTACAGATGCATGCTAACCATAGAGAAGAAAGAGATAGTGTTTATGCTGGTGACCTGGCAGCAGCTGTTGGTTTAAAGAACACTAGTACTGGTGATACTTTATGTGATCCAGATCACCCCATAATCTTAGAGTCAATGGAATTTCCAGAACCTGTTATTTCAGTAGCCATTGAACCTAAGAGTCAGGCTGATGAAGATAAATTATCTCAGTCATTAATGAAATTAGCTGAAGAAGATCCAACTTTCCAGGTTAGATCAGATGAAGAAACCGGTCAAACAATTATCAAAGGAATGGGTGAATTACACCTTGAGGTAATTGTAGATAGACTATTAAGAGAGTTTAAAGTCGATGCAAATATCGGCAAACCACGTGTGGCTTACCGTGAAACAATCACCCGTAAGGTTGAAGATGTTGAAGGTAAGTTCATTAGACAGTCAGGTGGTCGTGGTCAGTATGGTCATGTAATTATAGATCTGGAACCTCTTGAAGAAGGTGGAGGTTTCCAATTTGAAGATGAAATTAAAGGTGGAGCTATTCCAAAAGACTATATTGGTCCTGTAGAAGACGGTATTGAAGAGGCAATGGAAAATGGTATTCAAGCAGGTTATCCTGTTGTTGATATCCAGGTTACCTTAAAAGATGGTAGTTTCCACGAAGTTGACTCTTCTGAAATGGCATTTAAAATTGCTGGTTCGATGGCCTTTAGAGAAGCTGCTAAAAGAGCAAGGCCGAGAATTTTAGAACCGGTTATGGAAGTCGAAGTTGTAGTTCCAGAAGATTATATGGGAGATGTAATAGGTGATCTGAATGGTCGTAGAGGTAGAATCGAAGGAATGGAAAGAAGAGCTAACGCTCAGGTAGTGAAAGCTTATGTACCTCTCGCTGAAATGTTTGGATATGCAACTGATTTAAGATCCAAAACTCAGGGTAGAGCTACTTATACTATGCAATTCTCTCATTATGAGAAAACGCCAAAGAATGTTGCCAAAGAAATTCTTGGTGAATAATTAAAGAATAAAATTTCTTTTAAAAGGAGATGAATATAATGGCAAAGGAAAAATTTGAAAGAACGAAACCACATTTGAATATTGGTACAATAGGACACGTTGATCATGGTAAGACTACTTTAACTGCAGCGATTACTTCTGTACTCGCTAACTACGGGGGAGCAGAGGTTAGAGATTTCGATTCAATCGATAACGCTCCAGAAGAAAAAGAGAGAGGAATTACAATTGCAACCTCTCACGTTGAGTATGAAACTGAGAGCAGACACTATGCTCACGTAGACTGCCCAGGTCACGCTGACTATGTTAAGAATATGATTACTGGTGCAGCTCAGATGGATGGAGCAATTTTGGTAGTATCAGCTGCAGATGGTCCAATGCCTCAGACCAGAGAGCACATTTTATTAGCTCGTCAGGTAGGCGTGCCTTCAATAGTAGTATTTTTAAACAAAGCAGATATGGTAGACGATGAAGAATTAATTGAATTAGTAGAGATGGAAGTAAGAGATTTACTTAACGAATATGACTTCCCGGGTGATGATACACCTGTAATAGTAGGTTCAGCTTTAAAGGCATTAGAGAATGCTGATCCAGAAGGTCCACACGGCAAGAAGATTGTAGAGTTAATGGAAGCAGTAGATGACTATATTCCAGAACCAGAAAGAGATAGTGACCAACCATTCTTAATGCCTATTGAGGATATTTTCTCCATTAAGGGTCGTGGAACAGTAGCGACCGGTAGAGTGGATAGAGGAACCTTACATCCACAGGATGAGGTAGAAATAGTAGGAATTAGAGAGACTCAAGAGACAGTAGTAACCGGTGTAGAGATGTTCAGAAAGCTTCTTGATGAAGCAGTAGCCGGAGATAATATAGGTGCATTACTTAGAGGAGTCAAAAGGGAAGATATTGAGAGAGGTCAGGTACTAGCTGAGCCAGGTAGTATTACTCCTCATACTAAGTTTAAGGCAGAAGTTTATGTATTATCAAAAGATGAGGGTGGACGCCACACTCCATTCTTTGATGGATATAGACCTCAGTTTTATTTCAGAACAACAGATGTTACCGGAACTATTTACCTTCCAGAGGGAGTAGAGATGGTAATGCCTGGTGACAACATTGAAATGGATGCAGAACTAATTACTCCAATTGCGATGGAAGAAGGCTTAAGATTTGCGATTCGTGAAGGTGGCCATACTGTAGCATCTGGTGTTGTAACCGATATAATTGAGTAATTAAAGGAATGTAAGAAGGGGATTAAATTCCTCTTCTTTAACTGTTCTTTATCTCGTTTTGTTTGAAGGAGGGAAGATAATGACCAATCATGAAAAAATCAGAATAAGACTGAAATCGTTTGAACACGAGCTTTTAGATAAATCGGCTGAAAAAATAGTGGGAACTGCACAAAGAACTGGAGCAGATGTTTCAGGTCCAATTCCACTACCGACTAAAAAAGAAGTATTTACTGTTTTGAGATCTCCTCATGTTCACAAAGATGCAAGGGAACAGTTTGAGATGAGAACTCACAAGAGATTAATTGATATTCTTGATCCTACTTCCAAAACGGTAGATGCATTAATGAGATTAGATTTACCTGCCGGTGTAGATATAGAGATTAAATTATAAGGTCAGGAGGTGTACTAAGAGATGGCTAAGGGATTACTAGGTAAAAAAATAGGCATGACACAGATATTTGATGAAGATGAAAATATGGTTCCGGTTACTGTTATTGAAGCAGGCCCCTGTGTTGTGACTGAAAAACGTACTGAAGAAAAAGACGGATATCAAGCCGTTCAACTAGGCTTTGAAGATATAAAAGAAAAGAAACTTAACAAACCAGAGTTAGGACAGTTTGAAAAGAATGGTGTAGATCCAAAAAGATACTTAATGGAATTTAGAAACTTCGATCAAGATTTAGAGATCGGAGATGAAGTTACAGTAGACATCTTTGAAAAGGGAGAAATTGTGAAAGTACAGGGTATTTCAAAAGGAAAAGGTTTTTCTGGAAATATCCAGAGATGGAACCAAAGTGCTGGCCCTAAAACTCACGGTTCTCACTTCCATAGAGCACCTGGTTCTATAGGAGCTGTTGATGCTTCTAGAGTATTCAAAGGTCAAAAGATGCCCGGAAGAATGGGTAATGAAAAAACTACAGTTCATAATTTAAAGGTTATGAGGGTAGATTCAGAAAAGAAAGTTATCTTAGTAAAGGGATCAGTACCAGGTCCTAAAAAAAGTTTAGTATCACTAATTGGAAAAGAAAAGTAAAAAGTTGATGGATAGAAAGGAGGACATATAATGCCTCAGGCAGTTAAATATAACACCAATGGTGAAAAAGTCACTGATATAGATTTATCAGATGATATATTCAATAGTAAAGTAAATGAAGATGTTGTGCATCAAGTAGTTACTGCACAGTTAGCAAAGGTGAGAAGTGGCAATGCATCCACTAAAACAAGAAGTGAAGTTAGAGGTGGTGGCAGAAAGCCATGGAGACAAAAAGGAACAGGCCGTGCTAGACATGGTAGTATCCGATCCCCATTATGGGTAGGCGGAGGAATTACCTTTGGTCCAAAACCTCGTTCATATAATAAAAAAGTAAATAAAAAGATGAAAAGGATTGCCCTTAAATCTGTTTTAACTGATAAAATCCAAAATGAGAGTGTTATGATTTTAGATGAATTCAATATGGATGAAATCAAAACTAAAAAGATGGCAAGTCTTTTAGAAGATCTAAATTTATCAGATAAGAAAGTATTAATTATACTTCCTGAAAAAGATGAAAATATTTACTTATCAGCACGTAACTTGCCTCGTGTAAAAACATTAGTATTAGATGGTCTAAATACTTATGACTTATTAAATAATGAAGTAATATTAATGTCAGAAGAGGCTGTAAGAAAGATCGAGGAGGTGCTGGGAGAATGAACAAAGATCCTAGAGATATTTTAATAAAACCAGTTATCACTGAGAACAGTATGTTAAAAATGGAAGAAAATAATACTTATACTTTTAAAGTTGCTAAAAATGCAAACAAAGTAGAGATTAAAACTGCTATACAAGAGATTTTCAATGTCAAGGTAGACAATGTAAACACCATGAACATGCGCGGCAAAAAGCGTAGGTTAGGTAGAAATGAAGGAAGAACTGCAAGCTGGAAAAAAGCTTTAGTTAAATTAGCCAAAGGAGATTCAATAGAAATATTTGAAGGACTCTAATATTTACAGTTAAAGGAGGGAACACAATGGCTATTAAGACCTTTAAACCGACAACTCCTTCTCGGAGATATATGACAGTTGCTTCTTTTGATGAAATTACAAAAAAGGAGCCTGAAAAAAGCCTGTTAACTAAACTTCATAAGACAGGTGGACGTAATGTTAATGGAAGGATCACCTCGAGAAGAAGGGGTGGAGGTCATAAAAGACGTTATAGAATTATAGATTTTAAAAGAGATAAAGATGGTATACCAGCAAAGGTGTCTGCTATCGAATATGATCCCAATCGAACTGCAAGAATTGCACTTTTAACATATGCAGATGGTGAAAAAAGATACATTATCGCTCCTGATAAATTATCAGTGGGGGATGAAGTAATTTCCGGAGAAGCAGCAGATATTGTACCTGGAAATTCACTGAGATTAAAAGATATACCTGTTGGTACCATTATTCATAATGTAGAATTACAACCTGGTAAAGGTGGACAATTAGCAAGATCAGCTGGAGTTAATGCTCAGATTCTTGCTAAAGAAGGTAAGTTTGCTCATGTAAAAATGCCTTCTAGTGAAGTTCGCTTAATTAGACAAGAATGTAAAGCTACAATTGGTCAGGTTGGCAATATTAATCATGAAAATATCACCCTAGGTAAAGCTGGTCGTTCTAGATGGAAAGGTAAAAGACCATCTGTCCGCGGTGTAGTTATGAATCCACATGATCACCCACACGGTGGTGGAGAAGGTAAATCACCTGCTGGACGTCATCCGGTTACTCCTTGGGGACAAAGAACAATGGGTAAAAAGACTAGAAAAACTAAGAAATCTGATAAATATATTATCAGGTCCCGTAAGGCCAAGAAAAGATAGGTTAAAGGAGGGATAATCTTATGGCTAGATCCGTCAGAAAAGGACCCTATGTTGAAGAGAAACTTATGGATAAAATAGAAGAACTAAATGAATCAGGCAGTAAAGAAGTAGTCAAAACATGGTCACGCAGTTCAACCATCTATCCGAATATGGTTGGTCATACCATAGCTGTCCATGATGGTAGAAAACATGTACCAGTATTTATTACAGAAGAAATGGTAGGACATAAATTAGGAGAATTTGCTCCTACAAGAATATTTAGAGGACACAGTAGACATACTGAACGTTCTACTTCACTTAAATAAACACTAAAGGGGGGTTTATATTATGGAAGCTAAAGCTGTTGCCAAATATGTGAGAGTTTCCCCGCGTAAAGCTAGAAGAGTAATTGACTTAATTAGAGGGAAAGACACGGGAGAAGCATTAGGAATTTTAAAGAATACTCCTAATAAATCTTCTGAGATTATAGAAAAAGTATTAAACTCAGCTGTTGCAAATGCTGAGAACAATCATGATATGTTGGTTGATGATTTATTTGTATCAAAATGTTACGTCGATGAAGGTCCCACAATGAAAAGGTTTCAACCAAGAGCGATGGGACAGGCAAGTCCAATCAATAAAAGGACTAGTCATGTAACTGTAATTCTTGAAGAGAAGAAGGAGGGTTAAATTTGGGTCAAAAAGTAAATCCACATGGTCTTCGTGTAGGTGTAATTAAAGATTGGGATGCTAAATGGTATGCTGATAAAGATAATTATTCTGAATTACTGCACGAAGATATAGAAATCAGAGAGCATATTAAAAATAAAATGTTTGAAGCTGGAATTTCTAGAATAGTTATCGAAAGAGCTGCCAATAGATTAAAGATCGATGTACATACAGCACGTCCTGGTATGGTTATCGGTCGCGGTGGTTCTGAAGTAGATGCATTAAGACAAGAAATTGAAAATATGACAGGAAAAACCGTTCAGATAAATGTTGTAGAAGTTGACAAACCAGAACTAAATGCTCAACTAGTTGCTGAAAATATTGCTCAACAACTGCTTAGAAGAGTTTCCTTTAGAAGAGCCATGAAAAAGGCAATGGATAGAGCTATGAAAATGGGCGCTGAAGGATTTAAAATTATGAGCAGTGGTAGACTAGGTGGAGCAGAAATGGCAAGAACTGAGGGTTACCAAGAAGGTAGTGTACCTCTTCATACTCTAAGAGCCGATATAGATTATGGTTTTGCAGAAGCAGATACAACATATGGTAAAATAGGTATAAAAGTTTGGATTAATAAAGGTGAAATATTACCTGAAGTAGATACTGAAGAATAGAATTGCTTGAAAGGAGGTCTCTAAATGTTAGTACCTAAAAGGGTTAAACATCGTAAACAACAAAGAGGCAGAATGAAAGGACGAGCAGTAAGAGGCACCGAAATTTCTTTCGGTGAATACGGACTGCGCGCCCTTGAACCTCACTGGATTACAAATAGACAGATTGAGGCTGCCCGTGTTGCTTTGACTAGATATATAAAAAGAGGCGGTAAGGTATGGGTAAAAATATTCCCGGATAAACCTGTTACTGCCAAACCTGCAGAAACAAGAATGGGTAGTGGTAAAGGTGCCCCAGAAAAATGGGTAGCAGTTGTTAAACCAGGTAGGATTATGTTTGAATTAGCTGGTGTACCAGAAGACGTTGCTAAAGAAGCTATGAGACTTGCTTCTCACAAACTACCAATTAAAACTAAATTTGTGAAACGAGATGAAACGGATGGTGAGTCCAATGAGAGCTGATGAATTGAGAAATTTAACAGAGATGGAATTAGATCAAAAGTTAAGAGAATTTAAGGAAGAACTTTTTAACCTGAGATTTCAACACGCGACTGCTCAATTAGATAATCCTACTAGAATTCGTGAAGTAAGAAGAATTATTGCTCGAATTAAAACAATTAAACACGAACAAGAACTTGGGATTAACCAAGCATAGTTTGGTAAGAAAGGAGATTGATTATGGCAGAAATAAAAACTAATAAAAAAGTACGTACTGGTTTCGTGACCAGTGACAAGATGGATAAAACTGTCACAGTTGCTGTTGAACGTAAAACTCAGCACCCAATGTATAAAAGAGTTGTAAAAAAGACAAAAAAATATAAAGCTCACGATGAAGAAAACAGATGTAATGAGGGTGACAAAGTACGTATTATAGAAACTCGTCCTTTAAGTAAATCAAAGAGATGGAGAGTTCTTGAAATTATTGATAAAGCAAAATAATGTTCATTATAGATGAGGAGGGTTCTAAATGATTCAGTCTGAAAGTAGACTCAAAGTTGCCGATAACTCTGGAGCCCGTGAACTTTTATGTATAAAAGTACTGGGTGGATCGAGAAAAAGATATGCCGGTATCGGTGACAAAGTAGTAGCTACTGTAAAAGAAGCAATACCGGATGGTATGGTCAAAAAAGGTGAAGTAGTCACTGCTTTAATTGTAAGGACTAAAAAAGAAATGAAACGCCAAGATGGATCATATATAAAATTTGATGAAAACGCAGCTGTAATTATTGATAATAATGATAATCCTACAGGTACCCGTATCTTTGGACCTGTAACACGTGAATTGAGAGATAAGAATTACATGAAAATTATCTCCTTAGCGCCTGAAGTATTATAAAGGGGGGAGTTTAATGAGAATTAAAAAGGACGACACTGTTGAAGTTATATATGGTAAAGATAAAGGTAAGCGAGGCAAGGTTTTAAGTGTTGATAAAGAAAATGACCGTGTTATCGTGGAGGGAGTTAATATTGTAAGCAGACATATGCGCCCTACCCAAGATATGCCACAGGGTGGAATTATTGAAAACGAAGCCCCAATTCATATTTCAAATGTAATGCTCGTTTGCCCTCGCTGTGACGAAAGATCTCGCTTTGGAGTAGAGGTTTTAGATAACGGTGATAAAGTAAGAGTATGCAAAAGTTGTGACGAAGTAATAGATAAATAGATTTAAGTGGAAGGAGGTTATTGGATGTCTGTTTTAGCCGAACAATACAAAGAAGAGATATTACCTCAATTAGTGGAAAAATTTGATTACAATAATGTTATGGAAGCACCTAGATTGGAAAAAATTGTAGTTAATGTTGGGATTGGCGAAGCAAAAGAAGATCCCAAATTATTAGATAAAGTGGTTGAAAATGTTGCTGAAATAACCGGACAACAACCCACAATAACAAGAGCAAAAAGATCAATAGCTAACTTTAAAATTCGCGAAGGGATGCCGATCGGAGTAAAAGTTACATTACGTGGTGAATATATGTATGAGTTTTTATATAAGTTGATTAATATAACTTATCCCCGTGTAAGAGACTTTAGAGGTATTTCTCCTGATGCGTTTGATGGAAGAGGAAATTATAGTCTTGGACTAAAAGAACATGTTGTGTTCCCAGAAATCAATATTGATGATGTTGATAAGGTTCATGGAATCGAAGCTACCATCGTTACCAGTGCGGAAACTGATGAAGAGGCTTATGAACTGCTTAAATTGATGGGTATGCCGTTTAAACAACAATAGTCCATAAAGGAGGGATTAATTTATGGCCCGTAAGGCATTAGTTGAGAAAGCTAACAAAGAGCCCAAATACTCTACTAGAAAAGTAAATAGATGTAGTAGATGTGGCAGAGCTCGAGGTTATATGAGAAAATTTGATCTCTGTAGAATTTGTTTCAGAGAATTAGCACATAAAGGTGAGATACCTGGAGTTAAAAAAGCAAGTTGGTAAAATCAGGAAGGAGGATGGCTTAATGAATATTACTGATCCGATTGCAGATATGTTAACTCGTGTCCGTAACGCCAATAGTGTAAATAAAGATGTCGTTGATATACCTGCTTCGAATTTGAAGATAAATATCGCGAAAACTCTAAAAGACGAAGGTTTTATAAAAGAATACAAAATTATAGATAATTATCCTCAAAATAAAATAAGGGTTTATCTGAAGTATGGTAAAAATGACGAAAAAGTTATCAGTGGTTTAAAAAGAATTAGTAAACCAGGTTTAAGAGTATATGTTGATAAAGACGAAATTCCAAGAGTTCTCGGCGGTTTAGGAATAGCTGTTATTTCAACATCCCGAGGAATCTTAACAGATAAACAAGCTCGTAAGGAAGGCATAGGTGGAGAAGTTCTTTGCTATGTTTGGTAAGATTGTACCTTATTTAAAGCAAAAATAGCTGGAGGTGAATTGTATGTCCCGTATAGGTAAACAACCTGTTGACATCCCAGAAAAGGTTGATGTTAACATTGACGGAAATAAAGTAACTGTTAAAGGACCAAAAGGTGAAATGGTAAAAAAATTTGATCCTAATTTCGATATAAATATAGAAGATAACTCCGTAGTAGTCACAAGACCATCTGATTCTAAAGATGACCGCTCTCAACACGGTTTGATCCGCAGTTTAATAGAGGGCATGGTTGAAGGTGTAACAGAAGGATTCACAAAGAAATTAGAATTAGTGGGTGTTGGTTACAATGCGAAAGTACAAGGCGGAGATTTAGTCTTAGAAGTTGGATATTCACATCCAATTACAATTGAAGCACCTGAAGGTATTAACTTTGATGTAGAAAAGAATGTAATTACTGTATCAGGTTATGATAAACAGTTAGTCGGTGATGTCGCAGCTAATATAAGAGAAACTAGAAAACCTGAACCTTATAAGGGCAAAGGAGTAAGATATGTAGGCGAACACATTAGAAGAAAAGTTGGTAAAACCGGTTAATTGAAGGGAGTGATTAATTATGGATAAGAGAGCTGCCAGAAAGAGAAGGCACCATAGAATAAGAAATAAAATAACAGGTACTCCTTTTAAACCACGTATGGTTGTAAAAAGGAGTTTGAAAAATATGTACGTTCAAATCATAGATGACTTATCCGGAGAAACTCTTGCATCCGCTTCTACTTTAGATGAAAAACTCAGAGATGAGCTAGATAACGGCGGTAATGTTGAAGCTGCTAAAAGAGTTGGCGAATTAGTTGCCGAAAGAGCTCTTGAGAAAGATATTGAAAAAGTTGTGTTTGATAGAGCTGGATATAAATATCATGGCCGTGTTAAAGCGGTAGCAGAAGCAGCAAGAGAAAAGGGATTAAACTTTTAATGAAGGAGGCGAATCCATGAACAAGATTGATCCAGAAAAATTGGATTTAGACGAAAGAGTCGTAAATATAAATCGTGTAGCTAAAGTTGTAAAAGGTGGACGTAACTTTAGTTTTAGTGCTCTAGTGGTTGTTGGAGATTCCAATGGTCATGTTGGAGCAGGTATTGGAAAGGCAAATGAAGTACCAGAAGCAATTAGAAAAGGTGTAGATGATGCAAAAAAACACCTTATAGAAGTGCCAATTGTTGATACCACAATCCCACATGAAAATACAGGTGTATTTGGTGCAGGGAGAGTATTATTAAAACCAGCCGTTGAGGGTACTGGTGTAATTGCCGGTGGTCCTGTACGTGCGGTTGTTGAATTAGCGGGCATCAATGATATTTTAACAAAATCACTTGGTTCTTCTAATCCTATTAATATGGTAAATGCTACTATCACTGGTTTAGATGAATTAAAATCAGCAGAAGAGGTAGCAAGATTAAGAGGAAAAACAGTAGAAGAAATTCTTGGATAATTAAGGAGGTGCAGTACGTTATGAACTTACATGACTTAAAACCTGCTGAAGGTTCTAAAAAAAGAAAGAGAAGAGTCGGCCGCGGCACCGGTTCAGGTAGAGGTTACACATCTGGACGCGGAGCTAATGGACAAAATTCTAGATCTGGTTCTAAGACCAGACCAACATTTGAAGGTGGACAAACTCCTTTATTTAGAAAGCTACCTAAAAGAGGTTTTACAAATATATTTAAAAAACAATATAGCGTTATAAATGTTTA
>Ga0209948_1000431_pt1 | contig 12326 bp, 8 predicted proteins | sample SalPonR2_C_D2_MG_FD_185709 | JGI IMG/M metagenome (GOLD analysis project Ga0209948, IMG submission 185709) | Salt pond soil microbial communities from South San Francisco under conditions of wetland restoration - Salt Pond MetaG R2_C_D2_MG... ... | reverse complement strand
TGTTAGACCAGTCCCATCTACCACGTAAGCATTATTACCATTTATTGTTATATCTAATATAGTTAATGAAGAGGTCAATAATCTGCTTATTTCCTGTGGATTGGATTTATCAGAAATATCGGCTATCATTAGATAACCACCATTTCCAAAATAGGCGGTATCTCCTACCATATCTACTGCTTTACATTTACCTTCAGCCCACCTACCAAGTAAAGTTGTATTATTATTTTTCTGAGATGAGCTTGTTACATTTTTTTCTGGTGATAACTGTTGATTACTGAATTTTTTACCAGTTTTTCCCTGACTTGGAAGACTAGTAATGAATAATACTACAATAAAAAGACTTAATGGAAAGCTATTTAATTTTCGAGTCATCTTTTTTCTCCTTCATATTTTAATATTCAAAAAATAAAATATAATGCGCCTTAAACTTAGTTATATAAACACGCATTTCCGAAAATACTTGGTCTCCAGACAGTAGGCCCAGTGCCTTATCCTCACTTCTTCTTGTAAAATAATTGATATAGATATGTGTTAGCGATAACAACAGAATTAATAAATAAATATTACAAATTTCAAGTAATAATATTGTGTAACTCGTGATTATCAGGCGGAGGTTGATCCATCAAATTAATATTAATTAAACCTGACGATTTTTCTAAATCTTAATTATCAAGTGATAGTCTAATAGGTTCCAGATTAAGAAGTCGAAAAGGACTCTTATTCTACTGACTTCTTGTGAGAATATTTCCAGGGGGGCTGTTTTCATCTATTTAAATTTATTCTGCTTATATTTCAGAAGTAAAGATTGGAAGTAATCAACTGGAAATATCTTCCTGTTTTCAAATTGTTCTACATCATAAAACTCCTCCTCTCTATAATAAAGGGACGTTTCTATATCTGCATTTGCATTAGTAGTATTGGGGGCAATGAAAAGATGAATAGTTCCATCTCTTCTACAAATTGAAAGATTCCTCAATCGTGATCATCTAAATTTCCTGAAAATTCAGGACTATTAATCGTGTCAATTTTGAACTCATCTTAGGGAATATCATGTTTATCCAGATACTGATAAAGTGCCTCTAAATAGGGTACCTAATAATTATCTCTACATCTACAAATATAGCAACGGTTTTTATTTCGAACTGTATATTGACAACTGAATAAAATCTTTTTTATCGTCTGTGGCCAGTAATTAAGTATATCTTGGAATTGTTAAATTCCACGAAGATTCTCTCAAAGACTTTATATTGTCTTTTTATCTCTTTTGAATTCCTCTTTCTCCCATTACTTTTTATTATCTTAAACTTAGATGGGTCAACATGTGTGTGATTCTTACGTAAATTAATAAAATAGACTTGCGCGAAATAAATATATTATCTAACTTATAGTTAGTTTCTGTTTTTAAAAATAATAAAATTAGAAAGGGGAGGGGATTATGAGGCATAAACTATCTTTAACTCTCATAGCAATCTTTTCTTTGTTTGTATTTTTTTCATGTTCAACAGATGAAGTTCTTAACAGCAATGAGGAAAATGACAATAATCCTCCTATAGCTGTAGTTGGTTCGGACAGAGATGCTAGTATTGGAGTAACTGTTTCTTTAGATGGAAGCAGCTCTCATGATCCGGATAATGATTCATTATCCTATGAATGGGAGTTCTTATCGAAACCTAATGAAAGTCAATCTCAATTATCAAACTCAACAAGTCCTGTTTCAAATTTTGTGCCTGATAAAAGGGGCTCCTATGAGGTTAAACTCACTGTTTCAGATCAAAATGCAAGTGATGAGGCATCACTATCCGTTACTGCTGATATTATGGTTCTTAGTTCAATCAATGAAGATATAATTTTATCTGATGTTATATCTGAACCCAATGTGGCAGATTATGCAGTGTCAGGAATATGTGATGTTAATGCAAAATTAACAATTGAACCGGGAGTAGTGATTGAATTTGGTTCCGGTGGTAGATTGGATATAGAAAAAGATGGTGCTCTAAAGGCAATTGGGAATTCTGATAATCATATTATTTTTACTGGGGTAACGAAAACTCCTGGTTCCTGGGAAGGTCTTCGCTTCGTTGGAAATAATCCTGAAAATGAGCTTTCACATGTTGAAGTGATTTACGGAGGTCAGGATAACTATTCTAATATCAGTATCAAATATAATGGAGGTACAAAGATAAATAATACTCTCTCAAAAAATAGTGCCACATATGGTTTGTCTGCTGAAAACGGAGCTGATTTAAGAGAATTTTCGAATAATACTTTTAGCAATAATTCTATTGCTTCGCTGGAGATTCCTCCCAATTTAATTGGTTCTCTTGACGTGAATTCGGATTATCTTGGCGAAACTGGAAATGGATCTTTTGTATCAGTTTTTGCTGGTGATGTGGAAGAAAATCAGGAATGGCCAGCAATCAATGCTCCTTATGTAATGAATGGTATTACTGATATACTATCAAGAGTAAATGTTAATCCTGGTACCATTTTTCAATTCAATTCAGGTGCAAGGCTTGATATTGAAGGCGATAATGGTGCTCTAATAGCAATAGGTGAATCTAATAATATAATTCAATTTGTAGGTAATCAGGAAGTTGAAGGATACTGGGAAGGAATTCGATTTCAAACCAAAAATCCTGAAAATGAATTAACTTATACGAAAATTTCTCATGGTGGTGCAAATAATTATTCCAATGTTATGGTTACTTATAATGGGAGTGTAAAAATAACAAATAGTAATTTCACAATGAGCTCAACATATGGACTTGATGTAGATGATGAAGGAGTAATCACAGAATTTTCACACAATAACTTTGAATCTGATGCCAGGGTGAATATTCCGGCCAATATGATAGGTTCTTTAGATTCAAAAAGTTCTTATTTGGGTAATGATGGTTCTGGTAATATTTCAGTATCTTCTGATGATATTGAAAAAGATCAAACCTGGCCAGCTGCAGATGCTCCTTTTTTGATGAGTAATATTACAGATATACAAGCTGCTGTTACAATACAACCAGGAGCACAATTTGTCTTTAATCAGGGTGCAAGAATCGATATCGAGGGAGATAATGGAGCGCTTATTGCTATAGGAAAACCTGATAGTGTTATTAAATTTTGGGGCAATCAAAAGACGGCAGGATATTGGGAAGGAATTCGTTTTCAAACTAAAAATCCTTCCAATGAACTAACTTATACAGAAATTTCACATGGAGGAGCAAATGGTTATTCGACTATAGAGGTTAATTATAGTGGTGGTGTGAAAATAACCAATAGTAAAGTTACTACCAGTCAGACTTATGGCCTTTCAGTTGATTATTCTGGATTAATTACAGAATTTGCCAAAAATAACTTTGCTTCAGATGCGATAGTCCAAATCCCTGCCAGTTTGATGGGGGTAATTGATGAAAATAGTGTTTTTGGTACCAGTGGTTATATTTCAGTACGTGGTAATGATGTGGAAAATGATCAAACCTGGAAAAATATTGGTGCTCCTTTTAGAATTGACGGTATTGTTGATATTTTTGCTGATGTTTCAATCAGTCCTGGGGCAATCTTAGAATTTACTTCTACTTCGAGATTGGATATTGAAAGTGGAACTACTGATGGCAGTTTAAAAGCTATGGGTACTTCTACAGATAGTATAAAGTTTATTGGCACAATGGATATTCAGGGACATTGGTCTGGATTGAATTTTGGAACCAAAAGTAGTAACAATTTATTAGAATATTGTGTTATTTCAAATGGAGGAGCAAGTGGATATCCAAATGTTGGTGTAAAATATAATGGTGGAGTAACTGTTAATAATTCTACAATAAAAAATAGCTCAACATTTGGTGTGAGAATCGCTTCTGGCGGTACTTTTGAAGAGAATAACAATACTTATTCAAACAATCAGCAGGGAAATATATCCACGCCATAAGACAATTTTGAAACTAAGATGAAGTAAAACAAAAAGCCCTTATTTTTCTTAAAGTAGGGGCTTTTGTTTATTTTATTTTTGATTATATGTATGAGCAACTACTTTATTGCGACCTGTTTCTTTACCTTCGTAGAGAGCATTATCAGCCCTTTTTATAAATGTATCATAATTATCATTTTTATTAAATTCTGCAACACCAAAACTACAGGTTACCTGTCCACCAGGTTCAATTATTTTTTGTTCTATATTTTTTCTGATCCTTTCAGCAAGATCATATGCCTGGCTCATCATGGTATTAGGTGTTAAAACCATAAATTCTTCCCCACCCCATCTAGCAAAAATATCTGTATCTCGAATTGCATTGCTGACGATTTCCGTTATTCGTTTCAGAACTTTATCTCCAGCATCATGACCATATGTATCATTAACTTTTTTAAAATGGTCAATATCAAACATTATTAACGATAAATTTATTTGGTATCTACGTAATCTCCGAATTTCTCTCTCTAGCTCTTTTTTGAATTTAAGACGATTATATATTTTGGTTAATTGATCGGTTTCTGATAACCTTGTGATCTTGTTAATCTTACGTTCAAGTTCTCTATTGAGTTTAAAATACTTATTGATCAACTTTTTTAACAAATTAGAATGAATTTCATTATGAGCTTCCTCACCTTTATATTCAATCAACATTTTAATTAACTGAGGATTGTTATTATAGTCGTTATCTTCTTTATTTAATATTTTAAATAATTGATCCTTCTTATTCATATTTATCCTATTATAAATATTTATCTATCCCTACCTTATTAATACTTTTTAATTTTTTAATGATAAATTCTATACTACTGGAATTGGAGATAACACTACCATGTTGAGGAGCTATTTTTTTAATTGGTTGGTCTTCAATCTGTTTCAGAGCATATTTAAGTGCTTTTTTATTGGGCATGAGGTCTTTATGGAAATTAATTATTTCTAAAATTGGACACTTATCAATTTCTTCTGGACAATTCTTCGAATATTCACATTCTTGACAGGTTTGGTCTAATTCCAAAAATAATTCCCAATCTTCAGTTCGATAATAACTTCCAAAAATATCAGAGGTAAACAAGGTGCCAGTTTTTTTATCAAAAGTAAAAAAATTACCAGGTGCATGTGCATAGGGAGTTAAAATAAATTTCAATTTTCTTCCTGTAGAAAATTCCCATTCTAAATTCAGATCTTTTTCTACACACTCGCGTTCCAAAGAACCACCATAATATCTGATAAAATAATTATTTTCCTGATGGGAAATAATACTTAGGTCCTTGTTCTTTATAATCTTTTCAAAATCCGGTATACTACCACATAAATCAGGATCATAATGATGATAAAGGAGTTTTACTATCTTAGAGGGATTAACACCAGTTTGTAAAATTTTAATCATCACTGTACTAAAATCTGTCCTACTGCCTCCATCTACAACAATGGCCTCCTTTTCTTCTACTATTAAATATGGATTACAGTTTAAATCATGTTCCATATCTAAAAAGCCAATCCAGTAGATTCCTGGAGCTATTTCAATTGGCTCATCGTAATTTAATCCTATATTGTCAGAAACGACCAATAATTAGTACTCCATTATTATATTTAAAAATATCCAATTTAAATTTATATCTAGTAAGTACAGTTTAGCTTCCATACTTTATATTTAAACTTAATTCTTGAATAAGTCAAATAAAATTTCCAGCCAGTAAAAAAATTTTACTAAATAAGTAGTATTAGATACTTAACACTTTTTTGAAGATCGATTTTAGTTTTGGGAAAGGTCAAACGAGAGGCTCTTTTTACGAGACCACCATAATTATGTTTTGAATATTTTCATTTCACTTTCTGAACGTTCATTTTAATATTTTTAATTTATACCCCCTAATTCTCAATTCAAATGTAATCTCAGCCTAAACTTCAACCTCGACTTATTCATTTTTTCCCGTTTTCATTTTCTTCCCACACTCAACACATCGATTATGATAAAACTCAATTCTCGCACCACAACGGGTACAGCTCCATTTTTTATCCTGATATTCAAGATAGGATTCAAGATCCATTTCTTGCATTTTTTTGAAATTTTCAGGTATCTCATGTCTATATTTATATTTAGGATTATTGGGGTGCGAATGTATTAATTTTTCTTTGTGTGTCTTACAAGGAAAATCGTCACATTCAATACAATAATTTTTATTTTTTTCATTATAACAGCAATTCCTTATTTTACAGTTCCATTTACTGGTTCTCTTCTGGTCCTTATTTTCAGAAGCACAGCCCAGGCAGGTTTTATCAAAAGAAGGACAGGCTCCACAGAAAACACCACAGGGTGCTAATTTATTTATTCTTGATTTCATATTTTCTCTATTTCAAATTTAATTAAGAACAATAAATTTAGTACTTTTCTAAAAATTGGTTTAAATATTATTATGAAACCTGAATTAGAACAAAAGATAGCCCGAAAAAACTTAAACATCGTATCGGGTTCCTCTACTTTGGATTAATCAAAAAAGTTGTATTACAAAGATTTTCCTCACATCAGTATAGTTGAACCAAATTTATTTATCCTTGCATTATTTATTATATATAACCGGAGTTTTAAATGACCACTTTCTCCATAATTCTTCATCCGTTACTAGTTCAGCCATAAAGTGACTTACATTAATCCTGCTAGTTTCACCAGCATTAATAGGGGGCTTCTTACCAAAGATTCACAAATTTCATAGTCACTTTCTACATCATTATTAATTAATGTATCAGGCCGGACTGCAACCCATTCTATAATTTCATCCTGTTTACCCAGTCCATTAATCAGAAAATTTGCTGCCTTAACATTATTACGATGAGAAGGAAGCAAAGAGTATAATAATGAAAATATAATCCGCTCACCTGGCGAGTTTTTTTCTTCCGGCTAAAGTATTTGTATACGCTGTTGTACTCATAAGTATTAGTTTTACTTTCTTTTTTGCATTGTTTCTAACGGCTTTATTTAGACTCTGTATTGCCTCAAACACTAAGTAGCGTGGAAGTCCAAACAGTCCCTTCAGTGAACCAAGGCATGAAATAAGCACATCACAGCTTTGTACAAGGTTATTCATCTCAAAGGAATCTAGTTCATTTATATTTCCCTTAACTGTTTCGACCAAATGATTTTCGAATAGCTCTTGAGGAAATTCCGCACTTTCCCTAATAAGAAGGCGGGTTGATATGTTTCTTTCAATTAATTGTTTGACTACTAATTTACCAGTGGTTCCACTTGCACCAAGCACCAATGCTTTCATACTTTACCTCCACTTTCATTTTTTTTATTGCGATACTATTAATTCTACACACTATCAGAAACATTAAAAAAACTAGTTCGCAAAAAATCTATTGAACCGTTGAATATTTAGTAATACTGTGATAGGAGGAGTTGTGAAACGAAACGTTGCAATTTGCGTGAGACCTGATCCGAAAAGACAAATTTCATATCCGCTGCCATACGCCCACTGACCGAAAGGAGAGGGTAAATCAACGTTACACTGAGCGTAATCGGATTAAATTCAAAACTCCTTATTTTGCCATCTTTCTTATTTTGGAATGCTACGAGTAAGTAGCCATCCCATAAATTTTGGCATACCCTGTTCTTTCATTTTTTCGATACAAAATGATTGCATTTTCTTGGGTGTATCAATTTCAGGATTGAGAAATTCTCCACTCTGATAACAATATGAACAATATTTGTTACTTTTTGTACAATCTTTTTCAGTTCCTCCCTTTTTAGGATCCTTTTTTAAAGGCATGCCACAACTTTGACAATACTTATAATTCTTCATGACCTCTCCTTAGTTTCAAATGGCTTTATTATTATTTTGCATATTTCTGTTATCTTACTTGCCAGCAATATCCCCTATTAATGAATCCTTTATACCAAATCATACCCTATTACATATTCAGTTAAGTATATGTCTGATTTTAATTAAAGTCAATATATATTTTATGTTGATTAACAAATTTAACTGAAAAGTATTACCAGGGAATCTACTTTAATATCTTGTTTCACTAGTGCCCGATAAAAATAATTAATCCATTAAAATTCTTTTATATCTCATTCGCAAGTTGTACTTGGGAAAGCTAATATTCTAAGAAACTCTGTTTCCAATCTAAACACAACGATTTTTATTATATTACTTTTGTCATGTCTGTGCTACAATTATAAAAATAAAATATGCCCCTGACTCCGAACCAATTCAGAAATATAAAAGTAATCAGGAGGTTAAAACGGTACATTCAATCTTTAATTTTCCATCTTCCACTTTAAATCTTACATTCCCTTTTTGTTATTCCAGTTTCCGGTTTCCCCTCTCCCTATTCCTTGTTCCCTTATTCCCTTTACTGTTTTTAAAATTCATAATTCTACATTCTAAATTCTCAATTCAACCCCCTTCCCCACTCCACTCTCCCCGAAAAGGGGAGCACAAACAGTGTTCAACATTTACCCAAAATAGCCCAACAAAAACAAAATCACCTTGCCTCATTCTTAGCAGTCTCATACTGCGAAGATTGCATTTCCGCCTGCTGGGGCTTTTGTCCGAGAATTTTCTCAGCGATGGCAGGCAGGCTGCCCAGTTTTTGTATAGTCAGAGTGTAATAGCCGCGGTCTTCCTCCACCTTGCCCTGCATAACGAATAATGATTCCCAGTTCAGCAGATCGCCGTACTCCTCATATTCGTCGGGAAACATGACGCACTCGTATATATCCGTCTCATCTTCAAAAGTCACAAACGCCATGCGTTCCCCATTTTGGGTAGAAGTCACCTTTTTCGTGATGAAGACACCGAGGAGGTTAATTTTTCTGCCCTCATACTGGCTAAGGTTGCGGGCTTTTTTAGTCTTATCCTCAAATATCTCCAGATAGGGTTCGACCGGGTGATGGGAAATGGGAAAACCAAAGGACTCAGTTTCCAGCTTCATCTTTTCGGTCGCAGATAGGTTGGCTTCCATCTTTTTATTTGTCAACTGGAAATCGCCCCGCTGTTCTTCTTCCTGGAGATAGTATTCCGCCACATGAAAAGCAATTTCCTTGTGCGACATATCGGAAGCCAGTTCTGCAAAACAGCCCGCATTGGTCAGGGCCATAGCATCGGAAAAATCTATCTCCACCCGCTGGAAAAAGTCCTGCAGGGAGTCAAACCGACTCTGGTCGCGAATATCCAGGATTTTTTCTATAGCACCAGTTTTGAGCTCCTTGATAGCCATAAATCCCATTCTGATCTGATTCTCTTTGCCTTTGTACTGGTACAAACTATTATTGATATCGGGCGGTAAAATCTCGATGCCCCAGCGCCGGGCTTCACTCAGATAGGCATAGCTGGAATAATATCCCCCCTGATTGGTGATCACTGCCGCCAGAAATTCAGCTGGATAATGGGCTTTGAGATAGGCACAGGTAAAGGAAAGCCGGGCGTAGGAGGCAGAATGTGGCTTGCAAAAAGAATAACCGGAAAAAGATTCTATCATTCCCCAGAGCCGGTGCGCCAATTTTTTGGAATAGCCCTTTTTAACTGTACCCTGGATGAATTTTTGTTTCCAGCGGTCCTTGACGTGAGCCAATTTGGGCCGGGAGATAACCTTGCGCAGGTAAGTAGCTTCCTGGTAACTAAATCCAGCCATCTCGCGGGCAGTCATAGAAACCTGTTCTTCGTAAACCATTATCCCATAGCTCTCTTTCAGCCAGGTCATATCCGGATGGGGCAATTGCCAGGGTTTTCCATGGATCCTGTCCAGCATAAGATTGGTGTATTTATTGGCAGCAGGCCGAATAATAGAAGTGTAGAGCACTACATGCTTGAAATCCGCCACACCGGCCCGGGCCAGCAATTGCCGGGTAGCCGGACTTTCAATATAAAAAGCACCGATTGTCTGTCCCCGCCGCATCAAACCGCGCGTGGCCTTATCCTCCATAGGATTAATAGCATGATAATCCACCTCAATCCCTCTGTAACGCTTTAAGTGCTGGATAGTATCCCGTACTACAGCCAGAGAGCGGTTGCCCAAAAGATCAATTTTGAGCAGTCCAGCATCCTCTATCTGATCCTTTTCCCATTCAGCAATTTGTACTCCCTTGGGCGCTTCTAAGACAGGCACATGCTGACTGATCTCTTTCGGTACAATTACCACTCCGCCCGGGTGAACGGAGAGATGCTGTAGGCAGCCTACTATCTTTTGACTGTAATGGAGAATTTTTTCCAGAGTTTCATCCATATCCACATTTTCAAAATGGTTATCCTCTTGGATCATTTCTATCAGGTCAACAGGTTTTCTTTGATAACCCAGCCTTTTGGTGATAGAATTGATCTCTTCATTGGATAATCCGTATACTTTTCCCACTTCCCGGACAGCAGAACGCGGTTTGAGAAAGACCTGATTGGCTACCATTGCTGTTCGTTCCCGTCCGTATTTATCAAAGACATATTCCAGCACCTCGTCTCGCTTATCCCAGGGAAAATCCACGTCTATATCCGGCATATCCACTCTATCAGGATGGATGAATCTTTCAAAACGCAGATCGTGTTTGAGCGGATCGACCTGAGTTATAAAAAGGCAGTAGCTAATGATCGAAGCTGCACCAGACCCCCTTCCGATTGTGGCGGAATTGGCATTTTTGACAATATCTCGGACTACCAGAAAATAGGGAGCAAAACCTTTCGGTATGATAATGGATAATTCATATTCAATCCGCTCCTCGACCTTCTCAGTAATCTTGCCATATCTTTTTTGTGCTCCCCTGTAGACCAATTTCCGCAATTTATTCTTGGCCTGATGGTTCTTTTTTAATGTCAGGCCCGGGAAGACTGTGTCGATGAAATTCCAGTCGGTTTTACATTTTTCTGCCAGATAATAGGCATTATTGATCGCTTCCAGACTATTGGGAAAAGTGTTCATGATCTGTTTTTCACTACGGAAAAAATGGTTGGCATCTTTGTATTCCGTTTCCTCCAGAGCTGAGAGCGTAGTATTATGGTCAATTGCCCGGAGTAATTTATGTAGATGTTGTTCTTTCTGTCTGAGAAAATAGACATCTCCAGTTACAACAGGTTCAAGTTTATACCGCGTGGCCATCTGCAAAAGATTTAATTCTTCGCTACCAGTGCGCACTTCTACAAATAGATGCGAGGAAGGAATTGTCTGGGTTAATGTCTGTAGCACCTGCTCCTGATGAGCCAGTACAAATAGGCCTTTAGAATGTTTCTGGATTAATTGTGTGGGCTTCTGGTCGTTTTCATGATGTTTGGACAAGATTCGGCAGAGATTGGCGTATCCTTTCTGGTTTTCTACCAGTAGAATAATATCCTGGTCTTCAGAAATAAGATTAGCCCCACAGATGGGCTTGATATCATACTCTTGTGCCAGCTGAGCAAAGTGGATAAAGCCCCAGACACCATTAACTTCAGTCAGAGCCAGCCGGGAAAAATTCAATTCCCGGGCTCTGTGTAATATTTCTTTGATACTGTTAACTCCCTGTAAAGGAGAGTACTGCGAATGTATATTTAAATGTGTAAACATATTTTGTTCTCATGTTTTTTTGTTACTTGCAACGAATCCCAAAGGAGCCTCCTTAGGAGTCCTAAGTGACCCATGGGCCAAACACGAACAAAAGCGAACTTAATTGAGACTGAGGTTCAGGTTAAGGTTGAGATTGAGGTTGAGCCTAAGGATAAGAGTGAGAGATTCTATTTCGGTATAACCTTCAGGTAATTGGAGTTTTTTGATGCGATTAAGGCGCCTATTCATTCTGATAAAGAGCGTAAATTAAGGTTGAACACCTTCGCAAAAGAAATAGCGTTGAGTGCATTCAAAACTAAGTTTTGGGTTAAAATGTACGTTTCCAAGTCCAACTTGGAAACGAGTTCGCCAGGTTAATGTGTGTCAAGATTACTTAACGAAATCCCTGAGTCTGACGACTTTGAGTTTAATCGCCAGACTTGACTTAAGTTGAGCGATAGTTCCTGTGAACTTCGCAACTTAATACAAGATCTCTATTATTTTGAGAAAGAAAAAAATTAACATATCATTTTTCTACCTCCTACAGTAAAATAATTTCATGTCTTTACTACCGACTTATATCAAGATTGCTCAGTGAGATCTTGGCTTAGGCCCAGGGCCTGAGTTAAGTCGAACGGTAGTTTCTTATGCAACTTAACACAAGATTTCTCATTTTTAGCTAGAAATAAATGAATTCCAAGGGTAAACTTATATATCTGAAGCCGATTATTTTCTGTTTTCAGTCACCAACTTGTGTCAAAATTGCTCCAATATTTCCTCCTTTTTTTATTCTTTTCCCTTTTTCTATTTTTAAATTTTTAATTTTACATTTTCCATCTTAAATCTTTCATATTCA
>Ga0209948_1000429_pt1 | contig 12350 bp, 25 predicted proteins | sample SalPonR2_C_D2_MG_FD_185709 | JGI IMG/M metagenome (GOLD analysis project Ga0209948, IMG submission 185709) | Salt pond soil microbial communities from South San Francisco under conditions of wetland restoration - Salt Pond MetaG R2_C_D2_MG... ... | reverse complement strand
TTCTAAAGAAGGTCAAAGGCGGTTCTGGTAGAAGAAATACGATCAAGACATGACACAAAGGAAGCCGCCTTTTACGGCGACCATTCGCTTTGAGCATCTTGAACCATTTGAACCATTCACATTCAACCAAAAGAAAGCGGTTGAATCGTGGGATGCTGGCAAACATCTTATCCTTTCTGGGTCTCCTGGAACGGGTAAGACTTTTCTTGCTTTTCATCTTGGTCTTAAAGAAGTTCTGTCCAAACCCGACTATGAAAGGCTTGTTGTCATTCGATCTATTGTTCCAACTAGAGACATAGGATTTCTTCCAGGGGACGAAACAGAAAAGAAAGAAGCATATGCTGCGCCATACCGAGCATTGGCTGCCCAAATCACGGGTACTTCTCAGGCTTGGAATATGCTTACGACAAATCAGAAGAAGATCGCCTTTGAATCAACATCGTTTATCCGCGGTCTGACGCTCGACAATTGCATCATCCTTGTAGATGAGATGCAAAACCTAAACTTCCACGAGCTCGATTCGGTAATCACTCGAGTTGGCCTTAATTCTCGAATCATTTTCTGTGGTGACTATCATCAATCCGATTTTCGAAATAAGGGCGAGCGGGATGGTCTTCTACAGTTTATGGAAATCATCGATCACATGAAAGACTTTGATGTGATCAGGTTTGGATGGGAAGACATTGTCCGATCCGATTTTGTTCGTGATTACATCATGACCAAAGAATACTTGCAGGAACAGAAAAATGCGAAATAAACTAGCAATCGTCGTTGGACACAACGCAAGATCTCAAGGAGCTGTTCGTCCTGACACTGGCGAATCAGAGTATGTCTACAATTCGGCTATGGCTGAATACATGGAAGAAATTGCGCCTGAATATGGTCTCAATTTACGGGTTTTTAAGCGTCAACCTGGTGGTGGATATAGCGCTGAAATTCGTCGTGTTTATGGTCAAGTTGATGACTGGGTTGCAAATGCATCCATTGAACTTCACTTCAATGCTGCCGGTGATCCACGAGCTTCAGGCACCGAGACACTTTCTTCAGGATCCCGTGGATCTCTGATTCTAGCTCAAGAAGTTCAGATGGAAATGGTAGAAACTCTTGGACTTCGGGACCGTGGTATCAAAGTTAGAAATCGCCGAACCAGAGGTCGCGGATACATGTCGCTTGTTACAGGTAGATGCCCAGCAATTCTTACAGAACCATTCTTTGCAACAAGCCTTAAAGGCCAGCGAGCTTCTGACGATCTCCACGAGCGTCGTGCCATCGCAGAAGCAATCCTTGAAGGTGCATCACGAGCAATAGCACAATTTTAAGTTTACATTTCCATACAATTGTGATATAGTTGCCTTATGAATGATGAATGGAAAGTCAGAACCGAACAGGATGATGGATTCTGGACAGAAGTTTCGGATATGTCTGAGGATGAAGCCCGAAAGCTGTACGAAGCCCGTCGGACAATGTTAAGGGTTAAGGGTGAATATACACATACCTTGTACCGTAATGGTAAGGTGGTGACAAGTGTCACAACCTAAATCCCGTTTTACACATGTTGAGGTTCCCTTCGATCTTGATGGTGACGTTGAACAGATTACTCGAAAGAGTGGTCGTGTCTATGTCACCCCCAAGGGGGATAAGTATCCATCAATCACCACGGTTCTAGGTGCTGGTGATAAGTCTTGGTTGTATGATTGGCGCGCTCGTGTGGGTGAAGAAGAAGCCAACCGAGTATCTCATCATGCTTCTGTTCGTGGATCCAAGGTCCACGATTTGATGGAGAAGTATGTTGCTGGTGAAGAGATTGACGAGCGAAAGTTGATGCCTCTTCACAAGGCAAGCTTCAAGAAACTGGCTCCGATTATGGACGAACATCTTTCGGAGTGGTATGTCCAAGAAAAGAAAATGTGGTCTGATCATCTTGGTGTCGCCGGAATGATGGACCTTGCTGGCCGTTGGGATAATGTTCGGTCGGTTGTTGACTACAAGACATCTCGTCGAGTGAAAGAAAAGGAAGAAATTTCCAACTACTTCATTCAAGAATGTGCATATTCCATTATGTTTGAAGAGAGAACGGGTATTCCTCTTCCAAACCTTGTGATTGTGATGGATATAGATAGTAATGAACCCAGAGTTTTCAAAGAACATCGAGACAATTGGGTTCAACCACTATTAGACGCTATAAGCCATTATCACAGGGAAATGCGATGTCGGCCACCTTCCTGAAGTACCTTTACTTCAACGGAATTTCGCTGTCAATCACACTAAACACATTATTGGGAGGATTACCCTTCCAGACATTCTCGGCTAGAAACCATGAATGGAAACGCAATGGAAACTACAACCTAGTCTTTCTTATCGACTGGTTGATTTGGTTTGAACAAGATCATTGCATGAATTGTTGGATCAGATGGAAGATCGGACGTTATGCAGTGATGTCACATGATGATAGAGAGGCTTGTTATGAGTTACCACTACGATACCGAGAAGTTGATCCTAGTTGATTGCGATGGTGTTCTCCTCAATTGGGAGTTCGCCTTCAAGATTTTCATGAACAAGAAAGGATACAAGGTCGTTAATCCCGACCTTAAGCTTGAGTATGGCGTGCAGCATTTGTATGCCATCTCAAATGAGGAAAAGGATCGCCTCATCCATGAGTTCAATGACTCATCTGCGATGGGATTTCTTCCTCCCCTTCGTGATGCGGTTCAATATGTCCAAAAGCTTCATCGTGAAGAAGGATATATGTTCCATGTTATCACCTCCATGTCTGATGATCGCAATGCCCAAAAGCTTCGAAAGATGAATCTTCGAAAGGCTTTTGGTAAAGACGTGTGGGATGGGTTTACGTTTCTTGCATGTGGTGCCGACAAAGATGAAGTGCTGAAAGAATGGGCTGACACTGGACTTTATTGGGTCGAAGACAAGCTCGAAAATGCTGTTGAAGGCAAACGTGTTGGACTTGAACCAATCTTGATGGAACACGCCCACAACATGATTCGCTCCAACATTCCACGTACCGATCCAATTTGGCAGGAAGCTGAGGAAATTCCTCGCTTTGGTAAGTGGAAAGGTATTTACAATCACATCGTAGGGGTATAATATGGCAACATGGATAGGATTCCAATTGGGAAAGAAGTGGTGGTTTGCACCAGCTCTTGGCTTCGCGATTGACTATGCAGCAACACTGGCAATTATTCTAATGGTGATGAAATAATGGAACCAACACTCTACATTCTGATGCGGAACGACCTTGCATCAATGAACCCAGGTAAAGCAATCGCCCAAGGTTCTCATGCCACAAACATCTTCGAACGAGAATTGGTGAAATGGTCTTCATTTGAATCAGATCATGGAACCTGGATCGGCAATATGGTTGATATCTGGAGAGGGGATCGTGATTTTGGCCGGTGTCTTACTGTCGCGGTCAAAGGAAATGAGTTGGATTGTATAATGCAAATCATTGAAGACACTTCTTATATCGGGGGTGTTGTTTGTGATCCTACATATCCAATCTCTGATGGTGAAGTTACACACCATATCCCATTGGAGACATGTGGATATGTTTTTGTCTGGGAGCCCGATAACGGCGCAGAGAGTTACTTCGTCAATCAGGTAAAAAAGCTCGAGTTGTACAAATGAACATTTTTGAAATCCTTACCCTTCGTTCCGAATATATGGAACTCGTGCTCAATATGCGGGTGCCAGGAGAATACAAGGAAGGCACACTCGAAGGTCTGACCTGGTTCCTTGATGAAGGTGTATCAAAGAACAAGCGATTCAAGGGAACCAAGCGTGCAGCTGAGATTGCGAAGACAATTCTTGATGCGGTATAAATAGACATGGCACATAACAATAAGAATAAGCTATGTCTGACTTCAATAAGGATGGTATCGTGAGTCCGCATGAGATTGATCTTGAAATGAAGCTTGAGAAAGCCGAGCAACAGGCCTTCATTGCGAAAGTCGCTTTGTTTTCGATGGTAGCGGTTGTGATATATCTCATCAGCCCATGGGGACCAAGTGTAGAAACACTTGCTGCTCTAGATGCCACACTCTCAACTTACTTCATTGCCATGGCGTCTGTCGTCGGTGCATTCATGGGTTTCACTGCTTGGATGTCTCGTGATCGTATGACTGCATCAGGAAGTACTCTTCGTAGAACATCATACAATGCTCCACCTGAGCCTGATGTTCATTACGCTGTGTATCGAACTGACGAAGATCAAGTTCCTAGGCCGCAACAAAGAACTTACCGAGACGAACCACAAGACACCTGATTGAAAGTATTGTTATGAAAAGGTTGATCTACCAAGTCTACGTTGGGAAGCAATCAAAACTATATGACCATTGTACTGCGTCGGTGAAAGCTTACGCAGATCGAATTGGTGCTGATTACATCTGTCAGCAAGAGCCAATTCTTAAGATCCGACCAGGTCCTAAGAGCAATCGATCCAAAGAGGCTGTTGAACGGCTGGGTTATCTCCCTATCTATGAGAAGGAGAACGCGTTCGATTATCTTATTGACTACGATCAAATTCTTATCATTGATTCCGACGTGTATGTTCGACCAACTGCAGATGATTCAATCTTCGATATGGATGAGAATTGTCCGTTTGGAGCTGTAGCCGAACGTGAAATGCCAATCACAAACGAATACAAGAGAAAGATCCTCAACTACTCGAAGATGCAATATCATGGATTAGGTCAGAGAATGGACTTCAGTCCCAATTCACTCGGTTATGAGTTTTTCAATATGGGTGTGATGTTACTCAACAAGTCGTTGGACTCATATTTGAAAGGGCAAACGGCTCGAGAATTTCTTCAACGCCCAATGTGGCAACCATTCATTGACGGTATTGGGCCATGGAAATGGTCAACCGATCAAACTCTCCTTAACACTTGGCTCAAAATTGAACAGATGCCGGTCAAGCATCTACATTGGAAGTGGAATGGTCTATTCATGGCCAATACACGAATCAAAGACTGTGAGTTTGTCCATTTCTTCTTGAAGGACAAACTTCCAGCAAAAGGTGAAAACGTACAGGAGCTAATGAGGGTGATATGAAAAAGCGACATAATTATGAAATCCGCATTGTTGAGAAAAAGACAAGAGGCGGAGACATCTTTTACACTCTAGAAAAGCTGAACAAAAATGATTGGCTCTTTGGTTCTTGGCGAGAAATTGATTTGCGCGATTTGCGCTGGATGCCAATCGGACAATCATACTTTTCTAGCCTTAGCAAAGCTCGAGAATGCAAGAAAAAAATTGAAGAGATGTATGAACAATGGAATATGGAAGACAGCCGTAGTGAAATAGTCAAAAGATGTGTTGTTGAATGAGTCCATTCTTCATACATATCCCAAAGAATGGTGGAATGACCATTAGAAAGTCTCCACTCATCAAAGTACAGGCGGCCACCACTCAAACTCACCGACCCGGGTACACGCGGAGATTGTGTGCAAAGATGGACGCAATTGGTGATCACCACGGCATAGAGCATGCTCGATGGAAAGACATCAATCCAGCTGTATGGGATCTGTGTCGCCCATTTGCTATCATTCGAAACCCGTGGGATCGAGTTGTTTCTCGGTATTTCTTTGCGAAGAAAGTTATCGAGGTCGAAAAGAAGGTCAAACCATCATATGCCGATGTCTCATCATTCGAAGCTTTTCTGGAAGAACGCCATAAGTGGGGGCATGAAGAGTTCATGTGGCATAGAGCAGTCCGAGGATGGTACCCTGCTTTTGAACATGTCGTCGATCCGGCCACAGGGAAAATCGCTTCAAACATCGACATCCTCCGATTTGAATCATACGATGAGGATTTTCAGGATTATTTCAGAGTGCTCGAAAAACCAAAACCCCGGAATGTTACGGCACTGAATCGAGGCTCTTACCGAGACATATATACTCCTGAGACAATCCAAATTGTGGCTGATTGGTATCAAACAGACATTGATACCTGGGGTTATGATTTTGATTCTGGACCAACAAGAAATACATGGAAACTGAAATGAACGAACTCGGTAAGATCTTCACCAAGCATGGTGCAGACAAAGCATCGAAACACAAGTATCACGAAATCTATGAACCACTCTTCGCGCCAAAGAAAGACGAAGAGATCAATTTCCTTGAGATTGGAATTTGGATGGGGTATGGTATGGCATCCCTTGTGGAGTACTTTCCAAAGGGCATGATCTATGGGGTTGACATCTTCTCTCGTATGGAGGTTAATGACGTACCAATCCTTGATCATGATCGTACCGATTATGCAAAGGCTGATACCACAAAACCTGAATTTTCTGATGTACTTTCAAAAACCTTTGATGTACAATACGACTATATTCTTGATGATGGAGCACATTATCCTGAGGCCAATATGCTCACATTCCGTCATGCTTCACCATATCTGAAGCCAGGAGGAAAGTACATCATCGAAGACGTTTGGCCTCTCGAACAAATGGATACACAACAACTTAGCCATTCGTGGCTAAAGAAACACCCCCAAAGATACAATGCACTCGCTAACCAGATGTTTCTAAATGAACTTGAGACATCCGGAATGAGCATCGAACGATTTGACAACAGAGCCAAATCAGGTCACCCAGACTCTTACGTGATTGTGTTGACAAAGGATGGATAATGAAAGCCTTCGCGATTGTCATAGATGGTAATCCGATTTCTGAAGCAGGTTGGAAAAACCTGAAAGTATCTTCAGAAAAGTTTGATCACAATATTGAACTTGAACGATACCATGCATACACACCAAAACAGGCATTTGAATTCATGTCTGACTCTGACACTCGTATGAGATGGGCTTGGCCTTGGGAAGGTGAAGAGATTGATCTCTCGACTGGTATCAAGAAAAGATCATATGTCACTAATAATCCCCATGCTCGGGTTGCATGCTTCCTTTCACACTTCTGTTTGTGGAAAAAGGCGGTTTACCTAGAAGAGCCTATTCTGATCCTCGAACATGATGCGCTATTCATTCGACCATTCGATACAATCGGTCGTGATGATGCTGCAATTTCAATCAATGATCCTCGTGGTGCAACACGCAAATCACAGGTTTTCCACGAAGCCCTTCAGTCATCTGAATATGACATAATTGCATGTCCATATATAGATCCAGATCGATCTATTGCACAAGGCCTTCCAGGTAATTCAGCTTATGTGATTGGTCCGATTATGGCTCAGAAAGCTATTGATTTTACACTTAAGTATGGAATGTGGCCAAACGACGCCCTTCTCTGTATCCAAAACTTCCCGGGTGAACTCTTCTGTTACAATAAATATGTGACAAAGGTTCAGGGTCTTAAGTCGACGACGACACAATGAAGGATCACATTATGCATTATGAACACGAATTTTCTGAAACGGCATTGGTATTTGTTTCGTCTGCCTTAGCGCAGATGCGCACGCCGGCATGTCGGTATTACCATAATTGGGAACACGTTGATAGGGTTTATGAATGGTTTCATGAGTGGGATTACCAATTGCCGCTTTTCCTTGAACTGGCTGTTCTTTTCCATGATGTGGTTTATGATCAACATCCCTTTAAAGAGGATAGATCGGCAGATTTCATGAAAGGTCAGCTTGCTGCTAATCCTTTAGCCTCTTCTCGTTTTCGAAATCGAATGACATGGGAAGCCCATGAAAAGACTGTAGACACGACAGCGAAAACCATCATGGCGACTTCTGACCATTCTCTTCGTAACCATGATATGTACACATGGCCGATGATCCGAGCAGACCTTGCTGATTTGAGTGATCCGGTTCGAACTATGGAAAACTTCTTGAAAATCAAAGAGGAAGCCGAGGCTCTTAACGGATGCAGTGCCGAGGACTTTGCAATGGGAAATATTGCTTTCATGACTGGTCTCCGTAATCGAGTTTCTGAAAACCGTAAAGGCGATCTCCCAGAATGGAGAGAATTCTGGGAAAAGGTTGAAGAAGGTGTTGCCCAAACTATTGATATGTCCAATAGAATACTGAACAAATGAGATCCTATGTCATCACGATTTATGAAAATCCTGCATCGGTCACGGCTGCTGACCGATGTATTGCCTCTGGGGAAAAGTTTGGAGTCGAAATCGAGAAATTCTATGCCTTCACACCGAAGTCTCACCCTAGAGCGATTGCACAATCGCAATCGATACCAACGGAACATTTCAAAGAAATCTGGTCAAGAACAGACAATGCACTGGCTGCATTCCTATCTCATTACACCTTATGGGTGACATGCACTGACCTAGATGAAGAGATACAAATCTTTGAGCATGATGCGGTTATTACAGCGCCTTTGCCGGGAACCATTGACTACAAGGGCTGTATTTCCTTAGGAGCTCCGTCCTATGGAAAATTCAAAACTCCTCCAGGAATTGGAGTCAATCGTCTCGTATCGAAACAGTATTTCCCAGGCGCGCATGCGTACCGACTAAGACCTGATCGGGCTAAAGAGCTTATCGAAAGATCCAAGATTGATGCTGGTCCAACTGATGTATTCCTACACAACCGTCGGTTCAATTTCCTTCAAGAATACTATCCGTGGCCAGTAGAAGCACGAGATGATTTCACCACCATTCAAACAGAAAAGGGGTGTTTGGCAAAACACCGCAACGGACCTGGGTATCAGATACTATGAAACATTGGTTGATAAGAATCGATTGGTCTCAGAAAAACTCGACACGGGTTGTCATAAAGGCTGAGTCATCCATCAAAGCAATGAAGAAAGCTCGGAAGAAATTCGATGATTACGTATTCATTTCTCCTGAAGGTGAAGTCGAAGTACTATGAGTAGAACATTTGTAACAGGTTGTGATAAGAGAACTGAATGGACTCTTCCATGGTTTCTTGAAAATTTTCGTAAGCATAACACTGCAAAGATCACCTTTTGCGATTTTGGTGTCAGTGGTCCAGCTCTTGCTTGGGCCGAAAAGAACTTTGACCATGTAATCCACAATGATGTATTTGAAAAAGAGCTTGTTCGGATCACTGGACTTCGATGGTTCTTGAAACCATATTCCATGACGGTTGTAGAAGATCACCGTAAAATATGGATCGACACCGATTGCGAGGTGCTTGGTAACATTTCTCCGATGTTTGATTTGTTGGTTGAAGACAAAATCAATATCGTTCGAGATCACCCATGGACGACTCGTCGAAAAGAAGTATGGCATAACACTGGAGTCTTTGGTGTTATCGGTTATCCGTCTGTGCTTCACGAGTGGTTATGTCAATGTCGGGTGATGATGCAACCATACTCCATAAACAACGTCCCTCTAGGTGACCAGGATGCTCTGCATGAGCTTATAGGACAAGATCCTATGAGACGAATGATATATATCAACGAGCTCCCGAACATTTACAATTGGCTTAGAATTCAATTACAAGATGGTCAAGATGATCCAAACAAATTGATCATGCATTGGACGGGACAAAAGGGAAAACTGATAATTCAAGAGAAAATGAAGAATGTACGTAACCGATGAAGTACATCTGGTTGGCAATGGCCCAACTGCAGCGCTTTACCTTGAGGCACCACGTAAAGGGCCAAAGATGACATGCAACCTTCCACCATTCACGGTGGAAGGCGCTTTTGCTACAGCAATGGTTGATTTCAAGATGATGAGAGCCATTCAAGATGGTTCTGTCACAGTACCTGGTGAATGGGTTCTAGGATATCGACCAAAGATTCATATGCAGAGAAATTCATCGATGCATATGAAGTACGCTAAACAGATCAAAGAGTTCTATCTCACTTTGCCAAAATACCTGATTGACTTGAATGGTGGTGATGTCGGAAAGGCTTACACCGATTTTTCATGTGGTCATTTTGCCACACATTATCTATGCACGAAGGGAAAACCAAGAACCCTTCATCTGTATGGATTCGATTCATTACTCGATTTCGATCTTAGATCTGGAACTGACACGTATCTTTTCTCTGAACGTAACACACCAACAACGGCTCGATTGACCAACAACTGGCGACGAGTGTGGCCACACATGTTCAAAGAGTTTCACGATGTTCAATTTGTGCTTCACGCTCGACATGATGATCTTAAGATCGAAAAACCAGACAATCTTCAAATAGAAGTCTATTGAATGTTACAAATCTATGGGTTACCAGAAGGTCTTTTAGGGCCAGTTGAATGGGCATGCAATCAACTCGGTATCGCCGATGTCATGATCATTTTTGACTTTTGTACGCCAGATGATGGATTTCATGGTGAAGTCATGTATGATGATGCAGAAGACCATTATGTGATAGAAATTGCTGATACTCTGGATGGTGAAGAACTTCTGGTTGCTCTGTTCCATGAGCTGTATCATGTCCACCAAATGGTGTATGGAGATCTTGTAGAACATGAGAATCGCTTACTTTGGCAAGGTGAAAGCCTTGTCTATGAGGGCGACTACCATGATTCTCCTTGGGAAAGTGAAGCCATGAAAATGGAAAAAGTGTTGTACAATCTTTACATGATGGAGTATAATGAACCAACTGATATGAAAGGATGACATCGTGATTACACTTTTAGCTTATGTGATCTTCACCATCACCGCCTTTTGGCTGTTTGTGATATTTATTGGTTTCATAGATATCATGCTTAAAGAAGGGTGGTCATGGACTGGATTAAAAAATGAGTTCAAAGGGTTGATGTTTATGGTCATCATCCCAACTTTGGTTTTCTTTTTCTCTGGTGTTTACCTTTTCGGGGTCTGGTGATATGGCAGCCGCAGATTTGATATCAGCACCGAAGTGTAAGTACAATCATCCTGCACACTTCAGCGTAGACAAAAAGCGGGCCTTCCGTGAGTTGGTAATCATTCAGCAAAGGCTTGCATCAGCTTTACGAAAGCTGGAAAGCGGTGATGATCCCGAACGGGGTCGCTGGTATTGGATGTGTGAAGTACAATACTGCCGCCAGAAAATCAAGAACTACATGGCTGAACATGACTTGAACCCCAAACTCGTCAAGAAATAATTTGCTCTAAAGTGAAAAAAGTCGTGTACATTCCTTTCCGGTTGTAGTATAGTATACTTACAAGCAATGGAAAGGAACCACACAATGACCATCAACGATCTCACCGACCTCGAAAAAATCGTCCTCCAGGCCAGCATGGCATTCTGGAACTACGGTACTCGTGATGAAAAGTTCGACAACGCCGTTGTCTTCAACGCCAAAGACTTGGCTGGTGAAATCGAAGATCTTTCGATCAGCCAAATCAAGGGTGTGATGGGCTCGCTCCACAAGAAAGGTCTCTTCTGGGATATGGAATGTGGCGACATGGGTCAGTTTACCGAGTCGGGTATCTCCGAAGAAGGTATCGATCTTGCTTGCGATCTCTGCGAAGCCGTACTCGATGGTGAAGTATGATGCTTACAGCGCGCAGAGAATATGAAACGATCCACCCCCATTGGGGGTGGGCCCATGGCGGAATTTGGGTAGTTCGTGATGAAGATGGAAATTGGATTGCCGCAGATAAATATCGCAATGATCTCAAAGAGCGTTTTGAGAACATTGTTATCATCGGAAACTAATATGATCCTCTCAATCATCACTTTCTTCATCAACCTCATCCTTTGGCTGCTATGGATTAGTCTAGTGGCAGCCATTGGTGGGATGGTTTTGGGCGGTCCCGGCATTTTGCTCGGGATCGCAATCGGACTCTTTACATTTTGGAGGTAACATGGCCTATCTTACGACACTGACGCTCGACGAACTTTCATCCCCCGCACATGTTCAATCTCGTATTCTGCCAACGGGTAGACTCGATGAATATTCGGTGTACGGAAGAGCAATTCTTATTCGAGCATTGATTGTCTACTTGACCGACAAAGGTCCTGAGACGAAATCCGATGATCCTCTGGTTAGGTTTCAATACCCAGTAACAGATTCAGATATCGATACTGTGGTTGACCTGATTCAAAGGGATTTTGGAGCAAGGAACTGATATGAGCAAGAACAAAGCAGCATATTGCATCTTGAGCGATCTTGATGGTAAAACTATCAAAGAAGCGATAGAGTATTTGAGAGATTATGACGAAGATTCTGTTATATCACTCGATACCGAATTCGTGTATGGTTTCGGTGGTGATAATTCCGAAGTGACGGTATTGAGCGTAACTAGGAAATGACATGACCAGGAATTATATCCCAACATACATCCAATTTTCCGATAAGGAAGTGCTTACAGGATTTCTTGGGTGTGTGCCTAGATCGGGTGAAATTATCGAATACGATGGAGACCTTTATCAAGTTATGAACGTTCTCCATCGACAATCTTATCATCCCACTATCAGTGTCGAAGCTGTAACGGATGCATAGAAAAAGGGCGACA
>Ga0209948_1000420_pt1 | contig 12458 bp, 12 predicted proteins | sample SalPonR2_C_D2_MG_FD_185709 | JGI IMG/M metagenome (GOLD analysis project Ga0209948, IMG submission 185709) | Salt pond soil microbial communities from South San Francisco under conditions of wetland restoration - Salt Pond MetaG R2_C_D2_MG... ... | reverse complement strand
TCAGTACTGGCTGGATTTGAGGCTGCAGGTCGATCTGGAAATATCAGACAGGATTGTACCGAATATCTCGGTAGGTAATTCAACACTGAGTAGTTTATAGAGGATATGATGGTCTTGCAACCAATGACAGGAGGACTTCGATGATAAGGATAGACAATCTGACTTTTTCATATAATGATAAGGAACCGCGCCCCGTGCTTGAAGGTATCAACCTGCAGATCAACAGTGGAGAGTTCTTCGGCATTATCGGACCAAACGGTTCGGGAAAGACCACCCTTTTTAAACTTATCCTCGGTTTTCTGAAACCGGACAGCGGTACGATTAAGATAGATGGGGATGACCTCAAAAATATCAGAAGAAAGCAGATCGCCAGAAAGATATCGGCGGTTATGCAGGACTTTCTTCCCGCTTATGATTTTACAGTCCAGGAGATTGTACATATGGGGAGGACACCGTATCTGGGTCTTCTGTCCGGAGAAGAGGAAAAAGATTATCGTGTCGTTCGCGAGGTCATTGAAGAAACAGAATTGGGTGGTTTTGAAGAAAAGACATTCAGCCGATTAAGCGGCGGGGAAAAACAGAGAGTCTTGATAGCCAAGTGCTTTGCCCAAAAGACGCCCATTCTCTTACTGGATGAGTTCGTCTCCCATCTTGATCCGGGTCATATACAACAGCTTGTTCAGCGGGTTTATCAAAAAAACAAAAGAGAAAAGGTTACAGTGCTCGGGATCTTTCATGATATCAACACAGCCTCTCTTTACTGTGACCGTCTGGCCGTTCTAAACGAGGGGAAGATTGTTAAAACAGGCCCTCCTGACCTGGTCATCGATGAGGAGATCCTCACCAGGGTCTACAACGCGAAAGGGTTTGTGATCAAGCATCCCAAAACGGGAAAACCACAAGTACTCCTGCAAAAATGAGTCAAAAAGATCCGGAAAGGGAATAATATGATAACTGTTTTCAGAATAGAATTAACCATCAAAGTTGAAGGCATACGCTCATTGAAGGAAAAGCGCGGTGTCATCAGTAGAATTAAGACATTAGTGAAAAAAACTTACAACGCCGGAATAGCAGAAAGTCATTTGAACGATGCCCTGGATTATATCGGTATCACAATCGCGCTGATAATCACGACGGGAACAGACCACAGAACGTTAATTGATAGACTAATAGAACGAATTGAGGTCCTTAGCGGGGGGATAGCAGAAACGGAAGAAATTATTGAGGCATAAAAAAGCCGGCCAAGATTATTATCACATCATGATCTCGCCGGCTTTTTTTAATTTTATTCTTCTTGAGAAGAATTACTCTGGTCGCTGCATTTTTTGCATTTTCCGTAAAGTTTGATGTTGCGATCCTCCGCCTTAAACCCCAACTCATCTTCAACCATTTTCTCAAAACGTTCAATCAGATCGTCGCTTAACTGATAGACCTCACCACAATCAGTGCAGATAGCATGTTGTTTTTTATGTTTACTGCTGCTTGCCAGTTCATATCTGACAATACCCTCATCTATCTCGATCTTTCTTAAGAGGTCAAGGTCGCTTAAGAGTTCAACCGTTCTGTAAACGGTTGCCTTGCTTATTCTGGATCGTTTATCAAGAAGCTTTCTGTAAACCTCTTCAACGCTTAAGTGTTCTTCCGGGGTCTCGGCAAATATCTTCATAATAAGCTCTCTTTGAGCCGTTATCCGGAAATTTCTGTTTTTTAGTTCTTTTCTGAGAATATCGTTTACCATTTAATTCGGCACCTCCTAAATTTACCGTATCTCAAATCCTCTTATATGTTACCAATTATTTGTTGAATATAAATGACCTTAAGAATAAGTTTGTGTTAATTTCTGCCAAAGAACCGGGCGTATATGATGGTGCCAACCACATTCAACACCATCAGTATCAGAACGATGTCAAACATATAGGGCTGTTCCTGACCAATTCCAATCAGTAAAAAGACTAACAACAACTTAATACCGATAGAATTAACATTTACCAGGATATTCCATCGCTCTCTGCTGAAAATGACGGCAAACACCTGAATAACGATGAGCGAAACAACAACGCCCATTAAAAGAGTATTCATCATCCTGATAGTCCTTTAGACAGAGATGACAGTGACAAAATCAGGCATCCTCTCCGTGATAGGACACATAACTGCTTTCAGTTTCAAAGACCTTTATTTCATATAGAGAAACCCTTTCTGATGAAAGAACGGGGTTTAATCTTTCCCATATCCAGACCGCTATGTTCTCAGCTGACGGCTGTTCAATGATCTCATTGATATATGCATGGTCCAGCTTGTCCAGTACGTGAGTTTTCACTTTTTTCTTTAAGATATTGAAATCCAAGACCATTCCCTCGGCATCCCTTTCTCCTTTGACCGCGACCTCAAGGTGATACCGGTGGCCGTGGAGCTTCTCACACTTACCGTGATACCGGATGAGATTATGAGCGGCATCAAAATGAAAGCGACTGCTGACAAGCATGCAATCACCCTTCTCTGATTTCGAGATTCTCTTTCTCAAAGATCTTTTTCACACTCATGATGTTTTTATCCAGTTCTTTTTGGGACAACGTATGATCAACCGCTCTAAAGACAACGGATATGGTAATGCTTGTGAAACCGGTTTTGATGTTTTTCCCGGAATAGACATCCACAATATTCACATATTCAACATCTTTTATTGCTTTGATCTGTTTTATAATACGGCCAATTTCCTTACCTCGACCCACGAGAACGGAAAAGTCTTTTCTGCTGGCCGGGAAGTTCGTTCCCAAAACTGACCTCCAATCCCTCGGATAACTGTTCACTGCATTGTACAGTTTACCCAGATCAATTTCTGCCCAATAGGCTTGTTGATCAACACCATACGATGCTGTCACCTTTTTTCTGAGTAGACCGAATACGCCGATTATTTCATCGTCTACCATTATTCTGGCACCCTGTCCACTGTAAATTATATCAGAAAAGTCCTCTTCAGCCGTCAATCTTTGATATTTTATCACGCTGTCGTCAATCTCAAGATGCCATAAGAGTTCTTCAAGTACCCCCTTAAAGGTGTGGAAGTCTACCATTCGCTTATCCATGTAATCCTCTTTGTTAATCTTGCCGGTAAAAACAATCGAGAGGGTTTCACGTTCCTGAAAAGTGTCATTTTCTTTCAGAAATGAGACCCCGGTCTCAAATAGTTTCGCATTGGACTGTTGATGCGAAAAATTATAGCCAAGTGTTTTCATGGTAGTCATCAAAAGAGAGGGGCGCAAAACAGAAATATCCTTTGAAAGCGGCCTCAGCAATTCAACCCTTCTTTTATCCCACATATGCGTTTCATCAAGTCCCAGGTTTTTGACCTCATCCGGGTCGATCAAAGAAAGAGGCAGAATCTCGTTGAAACCGGCTGATGTCATCAGATTTCTGCATTTATATCTGAATCGCTGATAGTCATCCCGCTTATCCCCGAATGACTTTATCTCAGGGAGTTTTGACGGAATGAGCTCATATGAATTGATTCTGCCGATCTCTTCAATCAGATCGACTTCCCTCTCCACGTCAGGTCTGTAGGTCGGTATCTTAACCATCCAGGTCTTGCTCTCACTGTTGAAGAAGACTTCAAATCCGAGTGTTCTGAGTGATCGTTCGATCTGTTCATAAGTGTATTCCATACCCAGCAGTCTGTTCACTCTCTCATATCTCAGTGTTACTTCTTTTCTGTCAATGGTGGCAGGATAATTATCGAGTATGCCCTTTGATACCGTTCCCCCGGCTAATGAACTGATCAGGTGAGCCAGGCGTTTGAGGACGAATTCTGTGTTGTTGGGATCAACGCCTCTCTCAAATCTGTACGATGAATCGCTTGAAAGGTTGAATTTTCTGGCAGTTCTTCGGATTTTGACCGGATCAAACGTAGCGACTTCCAGCAGGACCCGCTTTGTCTCTCTCGTTACCCCGGTTCCTTTTCCGCCCATGATGCCGGCCAGTGCCAGTGGATTCTCACCATCTGTGATAAGCATTTCGTCACCACTGCACGTTATCTCCTCATCATTCAGCAATAAGAGTTCCTCATCCTTATTTGCCAGACGGACTTGAATAGCCGGATTGTTCAGTTTTTCCAGATCAAAGGCATGGATCGGATGGCCGGTTTCCATCAGGACATAGTTTGTGACATCAACGACATTGTTGATCGGGCGCAATCCAATGGCCTTCAGATCCCGCTTGAGCCATTCGGGAGATTCTCCGACCCGGACATCCTCAATCACAAGAGAAGCATATCTGAAACAATTCTCAGGGGTATCAATCTCAATATTGATCAGGCCGGTTGTCTCTTTATCGCCTTCATTGTAATCGGTGTCTATCGGTTTAAGCTCTTTTTCCCCTTTTGTCAGCGAATGGACCTCCCTGGCAACCCCGATAAACGAGAGTTCATCTGGCCGGTTCGCTGTCACTTCAAGATCAAAGACACTGTCGTTCAGATCGAAGAATTCCAGGACATCTGTACCGGGTTCAATCGACTCATTGAACCGGTAAACATGCTCTGACTTTTCCTCGAGGTTCAGCTCTTCAAGGGAGCACATCATCCCCTCGGATTTCACTCCTCTCAATTTGGCCTTTTTGATCTTAAATCCACCCTTGATGGTTGCCCCGACAACGGCAACCGGAACGGTGTCATTCACATTCAACGACCTGTCCCCGGTGACGATTGTCCTGGTATCATGACCGATATCCACTCTGCAGACGATCAGCCGGTCAGCATTCGGATGGTCCTCGATCTCAACAATCCGGCCGGCAAAGACCTTTTCGATTCCCTCCCATGGATTCTCGATTGATTCAACCGATGTCCCGCTCAAACTCCACAAACTGTCTAGTTTTTCATCGGACAGATCCGAGATGTCTATGTATTTTTGCAGCCATTTTTTTGATATTAGCATCTAAACACTCCCCTCAAAGTTCCTGTCTTAAAAATCGGATGTCTCCCCGTACGAGGTCCCTGATATCTTTGAGACCGTACTTGAGCATCGCCAGTCTCTCTATGCCGGCGCCAAACGCAAATCCGGTCCATTTTTCAGGGTCATAACCGACTGCCTTGAAAACGTTGGGATCCACCATACCGGCACCAAGAACTTCAAGCCATTGTGTTCTGGAATGTCTGTCTTTCCAACTGACATCGACTTCAAAACTCGGTTCTGTAAACGGGAAAAAACTGGGCCTTAATCTGATTTCCTTTTTCTCTCCAAAGTACTGGCTCATAAAATGCTCCAGTGTTCCCTTGAGGTGTGAAACGCTTATGTCCTTGTCCACCAGAAGCCCCTCCACCTGATGAAACATCGGTAGGTGAGTGGCATCGTAATCACTTCTGTAGACCTTTCCCGGGGCGATGATTGCGATGGGAGGCTCCGTCATCTCCATGGTTCTGATCTGAACGGGAGAGGTGTGTGTTCTCAACAGCACCTTATCCTGCCGCAAATAAAAACTGTCATGCTCATCTCTTGCCGGGTGCCATTCCGGGGTATTGAGGGCCTCAAAATTGTAAAACACATCTTCTATCTCCGGTCCTTCTTTAACTGCATATCCGATTGAAATAAAAATATCCTCAATCTCGCGTTGTGCTTTTTTGACAAGATGCTCAAATCCAATCTCCCTTCTTGCTCCCGGGAGTGTTACATCGGTCCAGAGCTTCTCTTCCTTCTTTTCCTTCTCCTTCTCCGCTAACGCCCTTTTTTTCTCTTCTATGCGTTGTGTTATCTTTCCTTTCACGATATTTGTTTCTTTGCCGACCAGCGGCCTGATATCGGAATTCAGTGTTCCGAGTTTTTTGAGGAAGTTCCTGGTCAATACTCCCTTTTTCCCCAGATATTTGACCCTTAATTGTTCCAGCGTCTCACTGTCAAGGGTTTGTCTGATCTCTTCCTCGGCCTTTTCAGCTACTTCTTCAAGGTCTTTTAGGATTTCAAGTTTATCGCTCATAAGATTCCTCCCGATTCCTGTTATGAATAATGTCTTTTATTATAAACATAGACTGATACTGAATTCTTGTAGAAAAAATCCTTCAAATCGTTGTTGAGACTATCCTCCATGGGAAGCAGCACAGCCCGCATGCCAAAGAGATCAAAACACTGTTCGAGGACAGTTCTGGACGGTATCTTATCGAATGACAGAATGCCATCTCTGATCATTTCTTTATCTGCCGGTTTGAGTCGGTTCCTCAAAGTCTCGAAGGCCTCTTTTACGGTTATTTCGCCTGATACCATACCGAGAACCCGGTTGTCTTTCATGTTGATGATGGCATGCGTTTCCAGATTCTGAAGAATCTGGGCCAGGACCGTTATCTCTTCAATCTCAACAGGTTGTCCGGTATCCGGTCTATATTCTTCATTAATATTACCAAAGGACTGCAGGGTGTTCTTTTTCTGAAACGCCAGTTCAGACTCAAGAAAGAACCTGTCATAATCTCCAACAGGAAAATCTGTATATCTCGCCACAATGGTAATATTGTCATCATGTAATACGCTTTCGGCTTCTTTCGAAAAGGAAGAGGCTATCACAACATCAAACCCCATATTCATGAGTGATGTTGCCATAACCCGATTTATCTCTCCTTTACATAAGAACGCCATGTTATCAAGCGGATTCGATTCATGCAATTCTCTCACGCTTTGAAGAAAATCTTCATCGTCAAAGTTAAATGAAAAATGCAGCGGTTTAAAATTGGACATAACAACAAACCCCTCACGTGTGATTGTATTCAAGAACTTCAACCCGAAATGGATCTGTTTGTACAATCTTAACGTAAAACGCTGTTTCTTCAAAAAATAAAGGTTTTCAAAAAGGGAGGCACTGCCGGTCTGTTTTGTCAGATAGGCCTCCTGATGAGGGTTGTTACCATAATCGAACTCTTCAATTCTTTCCAGCGTCAGATGGTCGAACTTCTCCTCGGCAAAGAGAAAGGAAAGGGCCTCGTGTATGCCCTCTTCGTATTTCATTGTGCAATGAAAGGCCTTTAATGCAAATTTACGTCTTTCCTGCAGGGGCAGATCACCGCAAAGGTCAATACTTTCGTTTATCTTTTGATAATCATCCGGATCGACAACGGGAATAACCGCTCTGTAATTCTTTGCAGCCGCGCGTATGAGGTTAACACCACCTATATCAATCTTTGACAGGAGCTCATATTCATCGTAAACCGTCTTTGCAAACCGCTTGAAAGGACAAAAATTCGAGACGATCATATCGATTTCCGGGATCTCCCTTGAGCTGATCTGCTGCATATGATCCTCGTTATCCCGATCTGCCAGGATACCGCCCATCAGTTTGCGATGGATTGTTTTTACCCGGCCGTCCAGTATCTCGTCAATCCCGGTATATTCCGCCACTGAAACCACATTCAGTCCGGCATCTTTCAGGAGTTTAAAAGTTCCGCTGGTTGAAACCAGCTCAACTCCTTTCTCAGCGAGCCGCCTTGCAAATTCAACGATACCCTTTTTATCGTAGACACTAATCAAGGCACGTCTTATATTCATTTATAGTATCACCAACTGCTCAGATATTTTTTCTGCTCTTCTGTTAATTCATCGATTTCAATGCCCATGGTCCGAAGCTTTAACAAGGCAATCTCCTTGTCAATCTCTGCAGGAACGGTCATCAGATGGTTTTCAAGTTTTCCTCTGTTTTCCCACAGGTATTTCATGCTCATCAACTGAACGGCGAAGGAGGTGTCCATGATTTCTATCGGATGACCGTCTGCAGCGGCGAGATTTACCAATCGTCCCTCGGCAACCACATAAATATTCTTCTTGTTCGGGAGCTTGTACCCCTGAACATTGTTTCGTGCCTCCCAGGTCTCAACGGCGTATTCCCTAAGCTGGGACATGGCGATTTCAACATCAAAATGTCCGGCGTTGGCCAGGATTGCCCCGTCTTTCATTAAGTCAAAGTGTTCTTTGGCAATCACGTTGATATCCCCCGTAAGGGTTGCAAATATATCGCCGATTTGTGCCGCCTCGGACATCTTCATGACTCTAAAGCCATCCATTATTGCCTCGATGGATTTAATCGGGTCAACCTCGGTAATCACCACATTGGCGCCGAGGCCTTTTGCCCGCATAGCGACTCCGCGTCCGCACCAGCCGTATCCCGCAACAACCACTGTCTTGCCGGTGACCGTTGTGTTTGTGCTTCTGATAATCCCGTCCCACGTGGACTGTCCCGTCCCGTATCGGTTGTCAAACAAATACTTCATCATGCCGTCATTTGCGGCAATTGCGGGGACTCTCAATTTATTCGCATTATCAAGGGCTCTTAACCGGTGAACCCCTGTGGTTGTCTCCTCGGAAATGCCTTTCAGTTCCTCCAGATACTCCATGTATTCCGTATGAACGATCGTTGCAAGATCCCCGCCGTCATCGAGTATGAGATTCGGCTTAAGCTTCAACACTTTGTAAAGGTTCTTTCTGAACGCCTCATCATCATGCGTATGTTTTGCATGAACGGTTAAACCGTAGTGTTCTCGAAGCGCATCCGCAATGTCATCCTGAGTTGAAAGTGGATTGGAACCCGTCACCCATACCTCGGCGCCAAGATCCCGCATTGTCCTGGCCAGATTAGCAGTTTTTGCTTCCAGATGACAACATACGACACATTTTGAACCTGAAAATGGTTTCTCATCTTTGTATTTGTCCTTTATCGCACTTAAGACATCCATATACTGCCATGCCCATTCCATCTTTTTGACGCCAAGTTTTGCACTGTCTGTCATATCAATTCCTCCTGTTATTGTCTGACGGCCTTGAACGAGCCGGTTTTTGAAAAGGCGCCCGAACTGGTCGCTGTACCGTACATGCTGGATGCACTCTCAATCGTTGCTTTAAAATTCAACACCCCGTTGTGGAACGACTTGCCCTGGAATTGCAATTCTCTTTCGTTTACCACGGTGATGGGATATTTTTTGTCCTCAAAAGTCCCGTGCCATAACAGGGTGTAGCCACCGCCCTGTTTCATAATTTCAACATCGAATTGTTCATCAAAGATCCCCACGGTAAAGGATATTGTCCATGAACCGGTTATGTCATAAGCAAGCCCGCCCGAGGGTGAAGGCCCCGGTTGCGGATTGTTCAACCATTCCCAGGTTCCATTGTTGTTCAGGACAACCTTTCTGCCATCTTCTGTCGTTGCTGTTATTGCTGAAAACGCAGCGATTGCCAGCATAATAATCAAAACGAGTATAAAGTTCTTTCTCATATTCATTCCTCCTGTTCCTGTGATAAGTGTATTTTAACACATTTTATTCATCGCGTGACCATTCTTTGTTCTAAAGACAGGCTTTTGATCAATTAAAACTTCCCCTGTCTATGAATTATTGTATCGCTACTCCTTAACGGACCCTTTTGTCATCCCCGCAACGATGTATTTCTGGGCAAATGCGAAGACCAGAATTGTCGGAATAAGGGCAATCACAATACCGGCAGCAAGCACATTCCACTGAATTCCCGCCTTGGATATAAACGAATAAAGGGCGACCGGAACCGTCATCTTTGAATCGCTGTTGAGGAAAAGGGCCGCTGTGAATATCTCATTCCAGTTTTGAACAAAAGAAAAGCTGAATATTGCGGCGACGCCGGGCAGCATAATGGGAAGTGTGATTCTAAAAAGCGCCTGCAGCCTTGTGCATCCATCCATTAATGCGGATTCTTCCAGCGAACTCGGTATTCTGATAAAAAAACCTCTGGCCATTATGGTACTAAAGGCAGCACCAAGTCCGATATAGACAATGATAATCCCTGAGAGTTTATTGATGAGCCCGAAATTGGAGAACATCGAATACTGGGGGATCATCAGTAGATAAGCGGGGATCATCTGAACAAAGAACAGAAAAAGGGTCAGGAAGTATTTTCCCTTGAATCTCATCCTGGCCAGCACATAGCCGCTCAGTATTGCAATAACGGTTGAACACAAAGAAGCTGTTATCGAGACAAAGATACTGTTTTTAAAATACCTTGCAAAATCCGCAAATTCAAAGAGGTACTCATAAGACTCCCACGTTATTCTTGAAGGCCAGTATTTTATTGGAAAAGTATAAACTTCCTTAGGGGGTTTGATAGATGTTATGAATATCCATATTAATGGGAAAATGGCAAGAATCAGATAAAATCCCAGTCCGATGCCTCTCATAAATCCGAGAAAAAACCTTTTAGGTCTCTTCAAAACTCCACCTCCCCGCTCTTAGAAAAGTAGAGATACAACACGGTAAATGTCAGAAGAAGCCCGATAACAATGACCCCCACAGAAGATGCCTTGCTGTAGTCATTCTCATAGTAAACGATATTGATCATATAGGTTGACAGGATCTCAGTGCTTTTTGCCGGTCCTCCCCGGGTCATTCCGTAGATCACATCCGGAAAATTCATGATCCAGATCGATCTCACAAGGACCGTACTGATAATCGTTGGTTTGATATAGGGCAAAGTGATGTTGAAGAGTTTTGAAAACCCGCCTGCTCCGTCAATCTCCGCTGCTTCATAAACCGTTTCCGGTATTGACTGAAGAGCGGCAAGGCACATAATCGCAAAGAAGGGGATTCCATACCATATATTGACCACCAGGACGGAGATCATCGCCGTTGTTGGATTGGAGAGGAATTTGATCCCCTCTTCAATGATATTCAATCTGATCAGTATGTCATTGACAATCCCAAACTGTCCGTTTAAGAGCCAGGACCAAAGTAGCCCGATAGCAAAACCCGAGAGGGCCCAGGGATAAAAAACCATACCGGCGAAAATTCCTCTGCCTTTGAAGGGCTTTCTCATTAAGAGCGCCAATCCCAGTCCGAGAAGCAGTTGAAAACTGACCGATATACCGATCCAGATAACAGTGTTGTAAACGATCATCGGGAAATCGGGATCAGAGAATATCTCAATAAAATTATCCCAACCAATAAAGCGTATACGATTGAAAGTAAAGACCGTATAGTTTTGAAAGGCCAGGATAAAGCCCTTTATCGTTGGATATACAGAAAGGAATCCAATTACAGAGAAAACTGGAACAAGCATCCAAAAAATGAACCAGAATTTCTTTCTATTAACCATAGTTTCCCCTTTTCATTCTGATAATCTCTTTTTTAATAGTGAAGAGCGGGAGGCCATCCCGCTCTTATCTTAACACGATTAAAAGCCTTAAATCAAAGGCCTGCCTCTTTCCAGAATTCAGCCCATTGTTCAAGAGCCTCTTCCGGGGTTGTCTTTCCAAGGATGATCCTCTGTTGAGTTTCTCCCTGAAGCTGATACCATTCAAACCACGCTTCGTTGTCAAGCGGATAATCAGTAAACTGGTATTTTTCAGGATTACTGAACATCTTGTTCCAACCATCAAAGATATCACTGCTGAAATACGGGTCATTCTCATATACCCTCTCATCAATGGGAAGGGCTCCGTAATTCTTACAGAAATAGGCCCCTATCTCAGGAGAGTTAAAGAACTCAATAAACTTCCAGGCGAGTTCCTTATGCTCTGAATAGGTTGGGATTCCCCAACCGGCAAAACCAAATGTCGGATAAGACTTCCCGCCGGGTCCTGTGGGAAGAGGTGCCGTTTTATATTTTTCTTTTCCGAGGAGTTCATTCAACAGTCCGGTGGTGTCCGGGTCTTGAAATAGGATGGGGGTTACGCCGGAAACAAAGGCGTTGACCTGATCATCGAAGCCCCAGTTCACAGAATCCTCAGGTGAGGTTTCTTCATAGAGCTTAAGATAGAATTTCAGTCCCTCGAGCGCTCTCGGATCTTCAAAGATGATATTGCCGTCTTTTGTCTTGTACATGGACTTTGGGTCGATGTCGTCAAAGAAAGAAGTAACTACAAGATCCATAAAGTTAACGGGGTCAATCCCTCTGAAATCGAATCCAAACTGATTTTTGGCCGAGTCGGTCAGATATTTGCAATAGGCCATCATCTCTCCCATGGTCTTGGGAGGCGTTTCAATGTTGAACTGTTCAAGGATATCGGGTCTGTAAAAGAGTGTCTTGACATAAACGGCATTCGGCATGATATAAGCGGTATCCTCGTAAATCCTTGCTGACTCAATAACCCCTTCTATGAGATGCCCGGTCATGTCTGATTCTTCAATATAGGGTTCAAGGGATTCAAGCTTACCCATGCTTGCCATACCAGCCAGAGACCAGTCTCCGACTTCCACAACATCAAGGGGCTGATCGGTACTGACCATGAGGTAGATCTTGTTATAAGCCGTTTCATAAGGTGGCGATATGATCTCCACATCCACCCCCGGATTCTGTTCCTCGAATTTCTCCGCAATTGTCTCCAGGATCTTAGTCCTCTCGGGACTTGTGAAAACCTGGATGACTCTGAGTGTTATGTCCTCTGCTGATAACGCCGTGAAGAACAATAACAGTACAAGCAATAGTACGATCAAACGTTTCATTCTTTTCCCTCCCAACTGAAATTTGGCATCAAGCCGT
>Ga0209948_1000419_pt1 | contig 12476 bp, 11 predicted proteins | sample SalPonR2_C_D2_MG_FD_185709 | JGI IMG/M metagenome (GOLD analysis project Ga0209948, IMG submission 185709) | Salt pond soil microbial communities from South San Francisco under conditions of wetland restoration - Salt Pond MetaG R2_C_D2_MG... ... | reverse complement strand
TATTTAGACGAAATACCCAAACTGGTACTAATGAATTGCTTTTCGATCCTGTAGCTTATTTTGATAAGGATTTAGTAATTGAATATTATAGACCTTCTTATGACGGCAAACATGTAGCGATTGCAGTAGGTAAGGATTCTGATTTTTTTCAATCGATTATCATATTGAATACGGAATCAAAAGAGGTGATTGCTGAAATTGATACGCAGTCCAAGCCGAATATGGTAGGAGGGATTGTTTGGACTCCAGATAATGCCTCCATACTACTTATTGCTTATCCCAATACCTCCGATGAGGAAAGAATAAATGATAGTTATATGGGCCGTTATGAAATAGGGCAAGAAAAGAATAGGATAACTCCGATATTTAAAAATGGAGACTTTGGTATAACTGTCCATCCAGAGTTTTATATTTTACCAAAAATAAGGTCCGAAAATGATACCTACGTTTTTGTATACATAGCCAATGCCAATGAGTATTGGGACTGTTATTACACGACTTATGAGGCATTTAAAAACGGAAATTATAATTGGCAAAAACTATTTGCACCTGAAGATCAAACGTTAAACGATTACGGAACCGAAAGGAACCATCAATATTATTATAAGCGTGTCAAGGACGGTAACATCCAACTCTGTCAATTAGATTTGAGAAGTCCAGATATTCCATCAAAAGTTTTATATCAAGGAAGCGGGGAGGAGCAACTCTCTAATTTTAAGGTAATAGATAATGCCATTTATTATTCGGTAAGCAGTAATGGAGTAGAGGAAAGTTTATTTAAAATAGATGAAGTAGGTGAAGTTATACAGATTGAGTTGCCTAAATCTCCTGGTGAAATTAGCTTCAAATACCGTTCACCATATTTGAACGACCTATGGCTAGAACTGACTGGCTGGACAATAAATTATGAGGATTATAAGGTATTGCCTAATAATTCTTTAGTACGAGAATCTTTTCCGAAGGCAAATAATTATCCCGAGTTCAATGAAATTATGAGTCAGGTAATAGAAGTACCTTCCCATGATGGCACCTTAGTACCGGTAAGTATAGTGCATCGAAGGGATTTTAATAAAGAAGGGACGAATAAGGCTATTGTATCGGTATATGGAGCGTATGGTATCTCGGAAACACCATGGTTTCATGAACCCATTTTAGATTTTGTTAATCAGGGAAACATATACGTTACGGCACACGTAAGGGGTGGTGGTGAGAAAGGCCCTAAGTGGCATGAAGACGGAATGATGTTGAACAAATCAAATTCTTGGAAGGACTTGAACCATGTGGCTAAATTCTTGATAGCTGAAGGATGGGTACATACCAAAAAAATAGGATTAAATGCGAATAGTGCAGGCGCAATCTCAGCAGGTATGGCAGTAAGCACGGCACCGGAACTATATGGGGCGCTAACCATTTTCAATGGAGCTGTAAATGGAATCCGTACCGAAAGCATAGTTGGTTATGATGCAACGGATAATGCCTATGAATTTGGTTCTTCCTCGGATAGTCTGAGTTATAAGAGTTTTGTGCAGCTAGATCCTGTTGTAAATTTCAATGCCGAAGTGGACTATCCAAGTACTTTACTTTTTATGGGATACCAAGATTATCTAATACCTCCCTCTGCAAATGGAAAGTATATTGCTTTAATGCAATCCGCCAATAGTCGTAACAACAGGCCTTATCTCTTAGATGTTGGTTTTGATAGTGAACATGAAATTGATTGGTATTCCGATTATGCCAAGGTCATTTTCTTTATAAATGCAGAGTTGGATCGTTAGTCACTATGAATATCCTTTTCCAAAGCCTGATGGAAGGATAAAAGCATTTGGTTGAGAAAGGCGGAAGGTTCCTTCTTCCTTCTTTTTATATCACTGTAAGTATTGTAAATATCAAATGATGGTATTTGGAAACACTCGCCCAATACCTTGGCAATAGTACTTACAGGAATATCTTTATGTTTGAAGACTCCGGTATGATATAGGGCGTATACCAATTCTACAAATGCTACTTTTGAGCTTGCCCATTGCAGTGAGGTTACTTGGTTCGATTTTCTTTTTCTCAAATCTTTTAGATCAGTCTCATAGAAGGCTACTAGAGATTCGTTAGCTTTAATTCGACTTAAAATAATATCGTGGCTGGTGTAGAAATCGGACTCGACAATAGAACCGATTGCCATTGCTGCGTTTACCCCTTGAATTCCTTTTCGGGTGAAGTATAAATGGTCATGATGAGTATGTCCCAGTTTTAGGTAGTTTCGGAAATTGGCATGGGAATCTAAAAATGTTTGCGCCTTCTTAAGTTTCAGTTGTATGTATTCTTTCTCAGCTTTATTACCAGATAACGGATAATTAGCTTGGTATGCTCTTAGTTCCCAATAATAGAACAATTGGCTTTGTGCTTTCTGCTTAATGATTTTGAAAAAGTTAATCTCTTCCTGTACACCTAAGTTCGACCCAGGTATAAACTCAAGCCTTAGCTTCTTAAGTTCTTTTTGGCAAAAGTCGATACCCTTGTCGTAACCTACAAGCTTAGTTGCCTCCGATAATACGATAGTTTCTAATTGATCTTGAAAGTCCAATCTAAATCATTTAATTATTATGATTACAAGGTTGGATAAATACAATACTAATTCATAAAGGTATTTGTTTGATTTATAAATAATATAGGGCATTTAGAAATCCCATTAAATCTTCAATGTGCTACAGCCAAAAATTATTGATTTTGAAGTTTGAGCCTTAACAGGTTCATATCCTCACTAATTTTCTTTTCTACAACTCGTGCATAAATTTGAGTAGTAGCCAGTTTGGTATGCCCCAATAGTTTTGAAACGGTTTCAATAGGAACACCATTGGTGAGCGTGACTGTAGTAGCGAATGTATGTCTAGCCATGTGGAAGGTCAAGTTTTTATTGATGTGACACAAATCTGCTATTTCCTTTAGGTAGCTATTTAGTTTTTGGTTGGAGATTGTCGGCATTAGTTTTGAATCATATTGTGTCCGGGGATGATTTTCGTATTTGGCAATGAGCTGTTTTGTTTTAGAAAGAATTGGGATTTTAAAAGGTGTTCCGGTCTTATTTCTGTTGGCCATAAGCCATAAGTCACCATCTATTCCTGTAATTACGCATTTTTTATCTAAACTCATAATGTCCCCATATGATATCCCGGTATAGCAGCTAAAAACAAATAAGTCTCTTACGGTGGCTAAGCGCTCAATAGGGGTACTAAGTTCCTCTATACTATTAAGTTCTAGTTGTGTTAGAAACTCTCGCTCTCTTTTTTCTAGCTTGGGTTTGAATTTCACAAAAGGGTCACGTTCAATCCATTCCATATGGTAGGCTAGCGTAACCATTCTTCGTAAACGTTGAATATGCTTCATGACAGCATTATTGCCTATCTTACCTTGGTAATGTTTAGGTTGGTAAGAACGCAGGAAACTTTCTAGTCCTAATACAAATTGATAGTCCAAATCTTGAAGAGGTAAGTCATCTCTACTGTATTCCTTTTTTATATACTCTAATATATATTTCTGGCTGGTCTCGTAATGGCATAAGGTCTTAGGTGCTAATTTAACACCCATTTTTTCATTATGGTAATTGATAATATCCCTTAGTGAGTGGTTCTTTTTATCCTCCCCCAAGAAGCGAGCTTTAATTAGTTGTGGGGTCACTACTTTGGATTCATTTTTTAAATCTCTAAAGCAACTAACTATTTCAGACTTTACTTCGTCCAAGTAATAATTTATTTCTCTTGCCATTTTCCCATTACCACTGGCTTTTTGACGTTTGGAATCCCATAAGTTGATATCTACCTTTTGTTTTAAGCTGATATTGACCTTTTTCCCATTCAGGGTAATACGAGCATAGATGTTGGAACAGTTGTTTTTGTCAGCTCGTTTGGTGTAAATCCAAAAAAGAATTGAAAATGTTGATGTGGTGCGCATAGTTGTCGTCTTTTTTATTGAACAATCAGTTAGACGAAAGTCAAATCAACTAAGCAAGAAATAATACTTTATTTTAAGCAAGATATGAAAGTGTTGACACTTATGTTGACGAATTTGAATTATGTTGACGGTTTGTGAACTTTTAAAACCAATTCAAATCAATTCATATGATTACCTAAAAAAAATAAAACCTTGCAAATCATAAGATTAGCAAGGTTTTGGTCTCGGATGGTCTCCGTTTCAGTGACCTGGCTGGGGCTCGAACCCAGGACCCTCTCCTTAAAAGGGAGATGCTCTACCAACTGAGCTACCAGGTCAAAATGTCAGTGCTTTCATTCTCTGAATGCGGGTGCAAATATAAGTTGATATCTTCACTTACCAAACGCTTTTTAAGATAAATTTCTTTTTTTTTGATATCGTTTAAATATAGTTGAATTTTACACAAAACAAACACGTGAAAATAGTATTGGTAGGATACATGGGTAGTGGAAAAACTACCATAGGAAAGTTAGTAGCTAACCACTTGAGAATTAAATTTTTAGATTTAGACGCGTATATAGAACAGGCGGAAGGGCAAACCATCGCAGAGTTATTTTCAAATAAGGGCGAACTCTATTTTAGAAAAAAAGAGTTTTTTTATCTCAAGGAAATTTTAAGCTCCAATTCTAATGTTCTTTTGTCTACGGGAGGAGGAACACCTTGTTATGGCAACAACATGAAGGTTATAACCAATGCTACAAAAAACAGTATTTACCTAAAGGTTTCACTGGGAGAACTTATAAGAAGACTCTCTGTTGAGAAAGATCAAAGACCAATAATAAGTGGAATCACAGATGACGAGTTACCTGAATTTATAGGAAAACACTTGTTTGAACGCAGCTTTTATTACCACCAAGCCCAAACAAGGTTATCGTGCGATGGAAGGTCCCCAGAGGAGTTGGCTATGGAAATTGTAAATAGCTTAGTTTAGAAATACCCTATCGTTCTTAGATTCAAAGAATACGTTTACGTGTTCTTGCAGGGAAGTGGATAAGGAAATACCCTTGTAATCTGCTTTTACTGGGTATTTTTTATGGTTTCTGTTTACTAAAACAGCTGTTTTAAGTTGCTTTAAAGGTGTTTTTAGAAAATGATGAACACCATAAATAAGCGTTGTACCAGAATTGAGTACATCATCTACCAACACGATAGATTTATTCTTAAAATCTTCTTCTGAAATAGAAGTACTTACCCCACTTTTTAAGGGATTGCTCTTGTCCATTAGTACCTTACATAGCGTAATCTCTGCATTGGTAATCTTGCGAAGTACGGCAATTATTTTTTTTGCAAACTTAAGTCCCCCTCCATCTATCCCAGCAATAACGATTTCTTTCTCATCTACATTTGCTTCATAAATTTGATAGGCAATACGTTTGGTCTTAAATTGTATTTGGTCGTGGGAAAGGATGAGCTGTTCCATTAGTTAAGTGCTTTATTTTTTAAAGATACCATTTGTTTTGATTAGGCATTGTTGTCTGCCTCCGAACTGTTCGGATTTTTATCGGATGTAGGCTCATCCAAATAGTCTTCTATTTCTCTTCGGTCTTTTTTCGTGGGTCTGCCCGCCCCTTTTTTTCTGTAGTATTCTTTCGAGTATTTTAATAAGTCCTTGTGCTCAAATGCCTCTTTCGGTGTGGTATCTTTTCTGTAAATATCCACCAATTTAGCTCCAACACGGCTAGGTGGTATATCCACTACGGTAAATTGATAATTAATTTGGTTTTTGCGTACAATGATAGTGTCCATTGGAAAAACTTCCCTTCCTGGTTTTGCAACGTGGCCATTTATTTTAACATGACCTTTTTTACAGGCATTTGTAGCAATATTCCTAGTTTTAAAGTAACGTGTACTCCATAAGTATTTATCTATGCGCATTCCTAATAAAAATCTTTGTTAAGGTTCGAAGCAAAAATAGGGGAAAATTGTATCTTGCGCCCTTAATAATTTAGATGATGAAAGTTAAGAATATCTGTTGGCTTGTATGCATAGCAATTACACTATGGTCCTGTGGAAATGACGACAGCGGAGGACAACCTCCGGTTGAGGTAGTACCACCAAGATTGTTAAGCGAGCAGGTTGATACCGATGATGCGGAGATAGTGACTTTTTTACAGACCCATTTTTATAATTACGAAGAATTCCAAAGCCCTACGGCCGACTTTGATTTTAGAGTTCGTTTCGACACGATTGCTGGCGAGAATGCTAACAAAATATCAATTTTTGATAGTGGACAGTTGGCAGGTGTAACGTTTGGTACAGAAGTGATTTCTGTAAATTCCAATGAATTTCAAAGAACGGATGGTGAAGTTGTAGAGCATAAGTTATATTATTTAGTGGTTAGACAAGGAGGGTCTGAAACCACTCCTACTATTGGGGATAATTATGCGGTAAGGTATGAGGGTTTGTTGTTAGATGGTACTGTGTTCGATTCTAGTGTAAGCCAGCCCGTACAATTTAACCTTTCCCAAGTAGTAAAAGGCTTTGGTAACGGATTAAGATTCTTTAAAAGTGGTACCCAGGCTATTGAAAACGGTGATGGAACATTTACCTACGATGACTATGGAATAGGGGCCATCTTTATGCCCTCCGGTCTAGGTTACTTTAGTATTCCAACCAGTAATTTAATACCTCCTTATGCGCCTTTAGTATTTAAGGTAGATGCGTTCAGTTATGAGCCTAATACTGATTTGGATGGAGACGGCATTCCTTCTATTATGGAAGACCTAAACAACAACGGAAATTTAAACGACGATAATACGGATGCGGCCGACGAACAAATAGGTATCCCAAATTATCGTGATGCGGATGATGACAACGATGGTATTCCTACAATAGAAGAAATTAATTTAAACCCTGATGGCTCTTTCTTTTCCTTTAAGGATACCGATGGCGACGGAATTTCCGATCATTTGGATATTGACTCATAAAACACACAGATTAGAGCGTAAAAAGCCCCTGATAATTCATTATCAAGGGCATTTTTATTTACGATTACTACTACTAAATAACCACTATAATTTTAGCGATAAGCTTAAAATAATTTGATCTGGTCTGGTATCTACCCGATCTCCGTTTAAGGTGCCTATGTTACTGTTTACAAAATTTAGTTCATTCTCGCTGAGCCCTCTCTCATACCTCACATCCAAACCAAACTTCCCAAAACTTACGCCTGCACCTATATGTAGACCAACAGTAAAATCATTCTCAACAGTGTCGATACTTACACCATCAAATTTGCTGTTCAGAATATATTGAAACGCGGGACCTGCAAATACGTTTAACGGACCAATGACATTAAGCCCCACTAAAACTGGAACGTCCAATTTATTTAATTTTAAATCTCCTTCGTTATATCCAGAGGTTGTGCTGGTATAAATCAATTCTGGTCTCAGATAAACTTTATTCCCCAGTTTACCAAAAACGCCAATATGGTAGCCCACATTTCTGTCCGGCGAATTTATAGCGTTTTCAGCAGAGTTAAAGAAATCCCCGTTTCCGGCATAGTTTACTCCACCTTTTAAACCAAAACCGGAACCCGTTTGGGCATAACCAAAAAATCCCGATAGCACCAGTGCTGTAATTAAAGCTAATTTTTTCATAATCATGTTGTTTTGATGAGCGTAGTGGTAATCAATAATAGTACCAAACAGCTCATTTCTCGTTATATCAACAGAACGCAAAGTCTTCTGCTTTATTGTTTTATGGAAATCAACAACAGCAGTCAGAACTGTTAGCTGAGCCATTCTTTTACGGGTAATGGGTTTTAGATATTTACTTTTAATTAAGTTTTGGCGACGGTGAGTTCATTATATTTGTATCCTTATTTATACGCTTTTGAAATTTACCTTACACAAGACCGATCTTCTTAGCAAAGCCCGTGCAGGAACTATACAAACGGACCATGGCGCCATAGAGACCCCAATTTTTATGCCTGTAGGTACCGTAGCATCGGTAAAGGGGGTACATCAGAAAGAATTGAGGGAGGAGATTGACCCCGATATTATTTTGGGGAATACCTATCATTTATTTTTAAGGCCAAAGACACAGATATTAAAGAGTGCCGGTGGCCTGCATAAATTCATGGGATGGGATAGAAATATCCTTACGGATAGCGGAGGGTACCAAGTGTATTCCCTATCTGCAAATAGGAAAATAAAGGAGGAAGGGGTTAAGTTTAAATCCCATATAGACGGTTCTACCCATATGTTTACTCCAGAGAATGTTATGGAAATTCAGCGGGTCATCGGAGCAGATATTATTATGGCCTTTGATGAATGTACACCCTATCCTTGCGACTACAACTATGCAAAACGTTCAATGCATATGACACATCGTTGGCTAGATAGATGTATCAACCATTTGGAAAAAGTACCTTTTGAGTATGACTACTCACAAGCGTTTTTTCCTATTGTTCAAGGGTCTACTTACAAGGATTTAAGAAGGCAGTCCGCAGATTACATCGCTAATGCTGGCGCAGTAGGCAATGCCATAGGTGGCCTATCGGTAGGTGAGCCGGCAGAAGAGCTATATGCAATGACGGAAGTGGTATGCGAAATCCTCCCGGAAGACAAGCCAAGATATTTGATGGGCGTAGGAACACCGATCAATATTTTGGAGAACATAGCCTTAGGGGTAGATATGTTCGATTGTGTAATGCCCACAAGAAATGCCAGAAACGGAATGTTGTTTACTGCACACGGTACCATCAACATAAAAAATAAGAAGTGGGAAGATGACTTTTCCGTACTGGATGAAATGGGAACTACATTTGTTGATCAAGAATACAGTAAAGCTTATTTGCGTCATTTGTTTGCCGCCAACGAATACCTTGGAAAACAAATAGCGACCATACATAACCTAGGTTTTTATCTATGGCTGGTGCGTGAGGCAAGAAAGCACATATTGGCAGGTGATTTCAGGGAATGGAAAGATAGGATGGTAAAACAAATGGATAAAAGGCTGTAATGCTTTCGATACTAGATAAATATATACTAAAACGATATCTGGCCACATTCGCTTTAATGTTGCTGCTCTTTATTCCCATAGGTATTATGGTGAACTTGGCGGAGCAGATTGGTAAAATGATTGATAATGAAGCTCCCCTAAACGAAATTTTAGTCTATTATCTCAACTTTACCATCTATATTGGCAATCTGCTTTTTCCAATTTTTCTTTTTTTATCCGTGATCTTTTTTACTTCAAAGCTTGCGAACAACACAGAAATAGTAGCGATATTAAGTTCCGGAGTATCTTATGGTAGGTTCTTAAGACCGTACCTTATTGGGGCATCCCTTATTGCAATATTGATGTTTTTTATGACCATGTTTATTGTCCCCAACGCAAGTCTTGGCTTCAATGAATTTAAGTTTAAATACCTTAAAAAAGGCAAGCAAGACCGTGTTACCAGTAATATTTTTAATCAATTGAACGAAAGGGATTTTATTTATGTGAGTAGCTTTGATCCGGCACGGCAATTGGGGAATAATTTTACATTTGAGCGTTTTGACGAAAACAACGAGCTTGAATTTAAGATAGCTGCAGCAAACATCAGATGGGTCGATAAAGACAGTACATATAGGTTAACCTCTTACAATAAGAGAATCGTTAGGGGAGATACCGCGCTTATTGAAAGCAAAAGACGACTGGATACCTTGTTCCCTTTTAGAATAAACGATCTAACCCAGGTTTCTTACGTAGCGGAAACTAAGAATCTTTATGAGCTGGACGAGTTTATTAAAAGTCAAAAAAGAAAGGGTGCGTCAAATATTAATACTTATGTTTTGGTAAAGTATAAAAGATGGGCTTTACCATTAACAGCCTTTATTCTTACGATTATCGCGGTTGCGGTGTCTTCTGTAAAAAGACGTGGCGGAATGGGTGTTAACCTTGCCTTTGGTATTTTGGTAGCCTTTGTATTTGTATTTTTTGATAAGGTTTTCGGAACCTTGGCAGAGCAGTCCGGATTTTCACCACTATTGGCAGTTATTATTCCTAATGTAGTCTTCGGCGCCTTGGCTTTTTACCTATTACAAAATGCAAAAAGATAGGTTACATAATCTCGTTCACCTTCATTTCATCGTTTTTATTTATGGCTTTACGGCAATTCTGGGAAAACTTATTTCTATAGATTCCTTGCCGCTTGTCTGGTTCCGAATGGGGCTGGCCGCTATATTCATTTTCGTTTATATACGGTTATCTAAATTTACGCTATTGGTAAATTTTAAAACTATGCTCTGGTTCGTTTTTGCCGGTATCATAGTGTCTTTACACTGGGTAACTTTTTTTTGGGCTATCAAGGCATCTACCGTTTCCGTTGCTTTGGCCATGATGTCTACGGGAACTTTTTTTACGGCTTTGTTGGAGCCGCTTGTTTATAAACGTAAGTTGATAGGGTATGAGCTACTATTTGGATTATTGGTCATTTTTGGCCTTTATCTCATTTTTCGTGTGGAGTCTATCTATAGTCATGGTATGCTTATCGCTTTGGTCTCCGCCTTTTTAGCTGCGGTTTTTTCTATTGTCAATGCACAGTTGGTAAAAGAGAACAGACCGTCTGTAATATCCTTTTATGAACTAGGTATCGGAACCTTGTTTTTAAGCCTTTTATTAGGTGTTTCTGGTGGGTTTGGTCCTAATTTTTTCTCGATGCAATTAATGGACTGGTGGTATCTCATTGTTTTGGCCTTCCTCTGTACCTCGTATGCCTTTATTGCATCCGTAAAGATCATGAGGGTGCTTACCCCGTATACCGTTATGCTGACCATGAATTTAGAACCTGTGTACGGTATTCTATTGGCATGGGCTATTTTTGGGTCCGAGGAGAAGATGAATCTACTATTTTATCTAGGTGCCCTTATCATTCTCGTAACCGTTATTGCAAACGGTGTTTTAAAACACAAGGCTAGTAAAAAACAGACTTGACCTAAAGATTAGCTATTAAAGTTTTATCTTTGACCCCACAACTAACTAAATCTTTTTTTGAACTATGGAATATTTGGATTTTGAACTTCCTATAAAGGAGTTGGAAGAACAATTGGACAAGTGTATGATTATTGGGGAAGAGAGTGATGTTGATGTTACCGAAACCTGCAAACAGATAGAAAAAAAATTAACCGAGACCCGAAAGGAAATCTACAAAAACCTTACGGCATGGCAACGGGTTCAGCTTTCAAGGCATCCAAACAGGCCCTATACTTTAGATTATATAAAAGCGATTTGCGGTGATACTTTTTTGGAATTGCATGGAGATCGCACTGTAAAGGATGACAAGGCAATGATAGGCGGTCTAGGAAAAATTGGTGATCAGTCCTTCATGTTCATTGGGCAACAAAAAGGGTATAACACAAAAACAAGACAGTATCGGAATTTTGGTATGGCAAATCCGGAAGGATACCGTAAGGCACTGCGACTTATGAAATCTGCCGAAAAGTTTGGTATACCGGTGGTCTGTTTAGTAGACACTCCTGGAGCATATCCTGGAATCGAAGCAGAGGAACGTGGACAGGGAGAGGCCATTGCACGAAATATTATAGAAATGACCAGGCTTAAAGTACCTATCATCGTTGCGATTATAGGTGAAGGTGCATCAGGTGGTGCTTTGGGTATTGGTGTAGGGGATAAAGTTCTGATGTTGGAAAACACGTGGTATTCCGTTATTTCGCCCGAATCTTGTTCCTCAATATTATGGAGAAGTTGGGAATACAAGGAAATTGCTGCGAGCGCTTTAAAGTTGACGGCGATCGATATGAAAAAATTAAAATTAATAGACGAAATTGTTAGGGAGCCAGCTGGTGGCGCACATGCCAATAGGGAAAAAACATTTGAAATTTTAAAGAATAAAATAGTTTTACATTATGGCGAACTTCAAAAGTTATCACCAAAAGAACTCGTAAAACAACGTATGGAAAAGTACGAAGAGATGGGTGTTTTTAATGATCGATAGACCATTTTTGCAACCCCAGGAAAATCCAGCGGTTTTAATCGCTGGATTTTTTTTGTTATCAACATATAATTGTAACTTATTAACAGGTAATTGTTAGTGAACTGTGAACATCCTAAACCGGAATTTCAGTGTTAGCTAAATGTTAATTGCATATTTTCGCACTCATGGAGAACACCAAACCCTTAGTTGGTCGTAAGATTGACAAATCTACTATCATAAACCTTGAAAGAGGTAAGATTCCGCCACAAGCTGTTGATTTGGAGGAGGTTGTGATTGGAGCGATGATGATTGATAAAAAGGGAGTAGATGAGGTTATCGATATTTTGCATCCAGATGTATTTTACAAGGATGCACATAGATTCATTTATGAGGCAATATTCATTTTGTTCGAAGAATCGCAACCAGTTGATTTATTAACCGTTTCTTCTCAATTAAAGAAATCTGGGAAACTTGAGAGTATAGGAGGTGATTTTTACCTGATAAAACTCACACAAAAGGTGGCTTCTTCCGCCCATATCGAATTTCATGCACGTATTATCCTTCAAAAATACATTCA
>Ga0209948_1000415_pt1 | contig 12571 bp, 12 predicted proteins | sample SalPonR2_C_D2_MG_FD_185709 | JGI IMG/M metagenome (GOLD analysis project Ga0209948, IMG submission 185709) | Salt pond soil microbial communities from South San Francisco under conditions of wetland restoration - Salt Pond MetaG R2_C_D2_MG... ... | reverse complement strand
GGCAAACTCGTCGATGCCGACCGCGGCACGTCGGGCGAGCTCATACGCGGAGCGCGTGAGCAGGATGCGGCCGTCGCCCGCAAGCGACATGACGCGCGCGGCGGTAGCCTTGGCCAGTCCCTCGACCTCAAGTGGCTTGGCGCCACGGGCGACATCCTCGGGCGCGTTCTGGCGCAGCACGACTTCGCCTATGTGGATGCCGACGCGCGCCACCACAGCGGAGCCGTAGGCCGCGCCCAGGTCACGCAGTTTCTCCTGGTAGGCGATCGCGAAGCGCACCGCCTCGATGGGCCGCTCGAAAAGAAGCAGGAATCCGTCGCTCTTGTCGATCTCGCGGCCATCGAAGGCAGCTAGCAAATCGCGCGCTGCGCGGTCGTGACGGCCCAACAGTTCGGCTGCCCTCGCATCACCCAGGCGCTCGACGAGCTTCGTGCTGGCGACGAGATCACACAGCAGCAGCGTGCGGATCACGGGTCGCGGATCGGATTCGCCAGCAACGGGGGTTAACGGCACGGGATCACCTGCGGATGTATTTGCCATCAAACACTACTGCCCATTCGTCGGTCGGGCCTCGTGACTCCCAGGGCTGCTGCAGATAGGCTCCCAAGCAAAATCCCGAGCACAATAAAATTCAAAAATCGCATGAGCGCACCTTTGGCAGTCGGTTAGCGGCCCTGTCTTCTCCGTCTGTTGTCATTGGTCAGCATACCCATCATGCCACGAGCGCGTGGGATCATGATTCCGGAGATCGACAGGTAGTGCACGAGATATGCTTTCAAGGGGAACAAGACATTCAGCCAGCCCGCCTGACGTCCGTATTCAGTGCAGCAAACACACGCTCAGGTGGCAAGGTGATGTGCATGAGCCTAAGCCCGTCAAGTCGCGGCTCAGGAACTTGAGCAAAGTCGAAGCCGCACCACCGAGCGAGCGCAGTGATATCGTGCCGGCATCGCGAAAGGACCGCTCTCGAGGCAAGCCGACACACAGTTCGGCACGCAAGGCCAGGAATAACCATCGAAGGACTTCGGGATGAGTGCCCACGAGGCCTCATGCCGTTCTTCTATGTCGATCGGCTTGTTCGTGACCACGCTTTCTTTTCATCGGCAGCTTGGGGCCAGGATTGTCACGCCATCGACGAGACCAAGCCGTTAAACGGGTTTTCAATGTGCCGCTAATGGGTTCCACTCCCGCGTCTGAGTTGCATGGACAGACAGGCATGTCCTGCGCAAGCGGGGATCGGGCCAGGTAGGTAGCCCTGGGTCACCTGAGTTGACTGTCCTTGCTGCCGCGACGGTTGTAGCCGGCGGCATTACTCTGCTCAGCGTCGTGCTTTTCCTGACAGGCGACACACAGGCGAACGTCGGGTGTTGCCGTACGCCGCCCGGCTGAAATTTCCACGTCGCACTCTTCGCAGCGTTCGAGGCTCGGTCCCTTTGGCAGGTCCTCGCGAGCCCGGCCTCGAGGCGGAGCCAATGACGCCGAGGTTGCCGCAACACCGGGCGCAGGTGCGATACTTTCGCGATGTACGGCACTAAACAGCAATCGCGGGCAAAGAAAGCCGGGGTGGCGGCATTGCTCTGCTGCTCACTATGCGTTCCCGCGGCGGTCGAAGCGCAAACACGCGCCGAGCGTGACGCCCGGGCTGAGCGTCGAAGCTATATAGCCAGCACACGGCCGAAGCGAATCGAAACCTATCTCCGCGCGGAAAACATCAGCGACGACGAAGTGCGGGAAATCCAGGGAGCGGCGCGTTCGGTTCTACCGGAGGCGATCGTGAACATCGCCGGCGTGACCTCCGAATGCCCTTGCGAAGAGGGTCCTGAATGCTCCGCACAGGTCTGGGTTGTAGGCGACCAGCCTGGAGAAACCTTCGGCCTCATGTTCTCCAAGGTCGCGGGTCGCTGGGGAATAGGCCTCGTGCAGAGATGGTGGCTAAGGCACGACGAACTGCGGGCCAAGCGACCCAGCACGAGTGATTGGGCGAAGTGGAGCGCCTGGCGCGATGCGCAAGAGACCTTATACGCGGCATTCCCATCGTGTGCTATCCAATGAGCGACCGTCCCCCGTATCGAGTAGTTCTCGCGGGCTTGGTGCTAGCACTCCTGTTTCTCTTCGCACTTGCCATCGGACTGGCCTGGGCGCCGGATCGCCCGCTGAACGATCTCAAGGCACGCTGGGCGCCACCGCCCTCCCGCTTCGTCGAGTTGCAAGGAATACAGGTGCACCTCCGGGACGAAGGGGCGCCAGGCCGCGGACCGCCCATCGTGTTGTTGCACGGGACGTCGGCCAGCCTGCACACGTGGCAGGGCTGGGCGGATGCATTGACACCGCACTACCGGGTCATCCGGGTCGACTTGCCTGGCTTCGGCCTTACCGGCCCGTTCCCGCACGATGATTACCATGTCGAACGCTACGTCGAGTTCGTGGTGGAACTCCTCGATCACCTGTCGATTCCCGAGGCGGTCATCGGCGGCAACTCGTTGGGTGGCCAGATTGCCTGGCAGACCGCTGTCGACGCGCCCGAGCGGGTGGCCGGCCTGGTCCTGGTGAACGCGGCCGGGTTTCCACTCGCGCCCGAGTCGGTGCCGGTCGGCTTTCGCATCGCTCGGATCCCGTGGTTGCAGCCGTTGATGACGCGTCTGCTGCCCAGAGGCATGATCGAATCCAGCCTGCGGAACGTGTACGGCGATCCTGCTCGCGTGACGGATGCCCTGGTCGATCGCTACTACGAACTGGCGCTTCGCGAGGGCAATCGCCGCGCCCTGGGACTGCGCCTGGAACAGGCCGCTGCGCCCGAAAGCCCCACCGAGCATCTCGGCAGCATCAGGCAACCGACGCTGATCCTGTGGGGCGGCCGCGACCGTCTGATTCCGCCGGCCACGGCGTTGAAATACCAGCGCGCCATCGACCAGAGTCGGCTGGTGGTTTTCGAGGAACTCGGGCATGTCCCGCACGAGGAAGACCCCGTGGCCACCGTCGCCGTCGTCATGCGATTTCTCGAAGAAGAGGTTGTTTCGCCCTGGAGAGGCCGGCAAGGCCAGGCCGCCTTCTATCGCCAGATGGCGCAGGCGGACTCGAAGTACACCGACGAGGTCCAGGTGACCATCGCCACGCAATGCCTTGATCCTGTCGGGGCGGGAGGATAACTGGATACCGCTTGAACGCGGGCAGGAGCTTCATGGCATGATTCCGGATTATCAGCTCCGCATCATTGACGATGCGGGCCACCTGGTCATCGAAGAAAAACCGGGTGAGCTGGTCACGTAAATCCTGGATTTTATCCAGGCCTGACTTTGTGTCGGACTGCACGGCGAAAAACGAGGGAGACGGATCGGTGACTCGCCTCAACATCTCATCTGCAGCGCCCTGGGAAACCATCGTCGGGTACTCGCGTGCCGTGAAAGTTGGCCCGTATGTTCACGTCTCGGGAACCACTGCGACGACGCCCGAAGGCGTGGTCGGCATCGACGACCCATATCAACAGACGATGCAGGCGCTCAAGACGATCGAGCTCGCGCTCGAAGAGGCCGGCGCTCGGCTAACTCACGTCGTACGCACACGTATCTACGTCACGGACATCTCTCGCTGGGAAGACGTCGGGCGGGCACACGGGCAGTTCTTCGGGGAGATTCGTCCCGCCTCGAGCATGGTGGAGGTGAGGCGGCTGATCGCCCCTGAACTGCTCGTCGAAATCGAGGCCGATGCTTACATCGGCAATGGCTCGAGACAGGCTGCTTCGAGGGCGTCCAGTCATCCGTGGCGCCGATTGAAGCGAATCTGACGTTTCGGACTGCCATTGGCTATGTCACGAGGCAGCCGATAAGCTGCATCGGAATCCCCAACCACACCAGGGCACACATCAATCGTGAATCGAAAAACCATCCTGTTTTCTTCGCTGGGGTTCGCGGTGACGCTGCTTGGCGCCTGTGCCCCGCACACCGTGCGGTTGCATGGCGACTGGCAGGCGAAAGAGCACGCCGCCCAGCCTTACGTGCGGGTGCTTGTCGTGGGCGTCAGCCCCGACCTCAACCAGCGTTGCGCCTTCGAGAATTTCTTCGCCAGCGCTCTGCGCGACGGCGGCACGGTGGTGATGACAAGCTGCCGTGCCTTGCCGGCACAGGCGCCGCTGAGCCGTGAGAACATCGAGAAGGCTGTCGCGGCGAACGATATCCAGGCAGTACTGGCCACGATACTGGTGGCGACCCGGACCGGCCTCCAGGAAGGTGGAACTGAGGAATCGCGCGGTGACGCGTTCTATAAGGCGACGGACTTCGGCTATGCGACAGGCTGGCATCCGGGCAGCTACGGAGTCTACGGCGTGCCCGTCGTATACGGCAGGTTCGAAACCGCGCCGCCCATTACGACCATCGAGGGGGAAGTCGAGCTGACCACGCGCGTGTTCGACACGCGAGACGCGACCCTCGTCTACCAACTCAGTACGCGCGCGCGCAATCTCGAGTCACGAATCTCCGGGCTTGCCGAGACGACTGGACCGATGGCCGGCGAATTGCGCAAGGACGGCGTGATCCGGTAGCAATCCACGGCGACACACTCATTCCGTCGGAGGCGCTCCCGGAATCCTGAGCGGCACCCGCAGCACGTCGATCGACCGCTAAAGCCCCTCGACGCGCAGCGAGTTGCGCATCTGCGCCTGTCGGCCACGAATGTTTTCCAGCAACGCCTGGAACTGGGCTTCGTCGCGGTAGGGGTCGAACCAGGGCAGATTTTCCAGTGCACGACCGTCACAGTACCCGAGCTCGACGGCTTTGCCGAACTGCGTGTAGAACTCCGCTCGATCACCACGCATGGCCGCGAGCATTGCCAGGAACTCGTGGAGGGATACATCAGCAAAACCGGACGCTTCACCCTCGCGGGCCAGCCGCAGCATCTCCTCCATGAGCCTGCTGGCCGTGGCTTCGTCGCCGAGCCGTACGGACGCCCAGTACACCGGCAGGGCATCGTTGAGTGCACTCAGCTGCAACGGCTCCTGGTCCGGGCCGACGACGTTCGCCACCTGGGAGCCGCACAGTTTGACCACCTCCTCGTACTCACCGACGATGGCTTGCGCGAAACAGAGCTCGGCGCGTGCCTGGGGTCTTTGAGAGTTCCGCGCGTACATGGCTTCCATCTCATCGACCAGGCGGGGGTGGTCCTTCCGCCGCAGGAAGAAATCGGTCCAGTACTCGCTGTTCGGATTGAGGGCCCTGGCCTTGTCGAACCACTCGAGGGCCGCGTCCTGGTCGTCGAGCCTGAGGAACTGCCCGGCGATGCCGAGGTAAGACCCCGGGGAGGCAGGTGCACGTTCGATCTGGGCGAGATGTGCCCGGATGGCGTCGTCGTGGCGGCCGTACCGGGCATGCAGTGCAGCGAGGTTGGCATAGGCGCGCGGCGCCTCGGGATCGAGGGCCACGCCACGACGATACACTTCCACCGCCCGATCATAGTCGCCGAACACCGAAAGGTTCTGCGCGTACTGGCCGAGGACGTAGAGGTTTGGCGGATCCAGCTCGTACGCTTTCTCGAGGAGGCTCCGGGACTCGTCCCAGCGCTTGATGTCGTTGTCGACAAGGCGGGCCAGCCACGCATAGGTCGTAGCGTCGCTCGGATCGAGCTCGATTGCGCGACGGTAGGCCGCCTCGGCGCCCTCGAGGTCTGCGGAATTGTTCAGCAGCTGGCCGGGTGCCGCGTGGGCGAGTGCGAGTTCCGGGTCCAGTGCGAGGGCCTGGTCGATCCCCTGTTCCACGGCCAGGCGGACTTCCTTCGTGCTCTTGTCGCCATAATAGGTGGAGAACAGGTATGCCATCGCGAGTCCCGCGTGCGCCGGGGCATAAGCAGGATCCGCAGCAATCGCCGCCCGGAATTCCTCGATGGCCTGTTCGATCGCTTCCTTCGAGCGGACCGGCCACAGCTGATCGCCCCGCACGAAGTGCTCGTAGGCCTTCACGCTGGTCCGGTTGGACGCCAGCGCGAGTTGCGAGGAGGGCGCATCGGCCGGCTGCAATGCGGCGACGACCGCGTTCGCGATCTCGTCCTGCACCGTGAAGATGTCGCCTGTGGGGCGGTCGAAGGTCTTCGACCAGAGGTGGCTCTGGTCCGCGACGCGGATGAGCTGGGCGATGATCCGCAGGGTGTCACCCGAGCGCTGCACCGAACCCTCGAGTACGGCGCCCACGCCGAGCTCCCGGCCGATTTCGGCGATATCGGCGTCGGTGCCGCGAAACGAGAAGGAGGACGTGCGGGCGCTCACGCGCAATCCCTGCACCTGCGCCAGCATGTGCAACAGCGTGTCGGCCAGCCCCTCGGCCAGGTGGGCCTGGTCCCGTTGGGGGCTGAAATCTTCGAAGGGGAGGACGGCAATGGAGTCGATGCTCGACGCGTCCTGCGTGGCGGCAATTTCCGTTGCTGATGCGCGATCGGCCGCCGGGGGCCGGACGCGGTCGATGGCAACGAGCGCCACCACGGCGAGCAGCAGGACGATCACGACTATGTTCAGGCGCCTGGCGGTGTGCGCCGTGACCGATGCGTCAGGCGGCACCTCGGTGAACAGGCTCATGGTCTTCCCCATATGAGCGGGGCTCATATGGCGCGAGATACTACCATCGGCGCCTCTTTCGGGGGCGCGCGCCTGAACGAGTTGGAGATTCAGGCCGTCGTGCGGGTCGGGAACAAGAACGCCTGGCGCCGGACCCTAACTTTCTGGAATGAGTCTATTCCAAAATGTTGTTGGACGACTCTGCATCCTCCCTTTTATATTTTTCTCACTTGGAAGGGAGCGGTGAATGCAATGAAAATCAATAGTTTAATTTCCTGCGCGCGCAGCCTGTTGCTGGCGGCGGGCTTGTCGGTGGCGGGTGTGGCGGCCGCTTCCGAGGCGGTGGTGAGCGCGGACTGGCTGGTGGCGCACCTCGATGACCCGAACGTCCGCGTCGTGGAGGTGAGCGTCGAGCCCGGCAAGTTCGAGCGCGCCCACATCCCCGGCGCAGTCAACTTTCGCTGGCACACCGAGCTGGTCGACCCGGTCCGGCGCGACATCGCCCCGCGGGAGCAATGGGAGCAGCTGCTTTCGACGGCCGGCATCGGGCCGGACACCACCGTGGTGCTGTACGGTGACAACAACAACTGGTTCGCCGCCTGGGGGGCCTGGATCTTCCGGTACTACGGCCATGCCGACGTGAAACTGCTCGACGGCGGTCGCAACAAGTGGGAAGCGGACCGCCGGCCGCTGAGCAACCGTCCCGCACGCCACGCCGCTACTGAGTACAGGGTCAGCTCCACGCAGCCTGCGCTGCGGGCCCGGCTGGCGGACGTGCTGGCGGTGGTGGAAGGCGAACGCCAGGCGAAGTTGCTCGATATCCGCTCGCCGGCAGAGTTCGAAGGCAGGATCTTCGCCCCGCCCGGCGTGCAGGAACTGGCGATTCGCGCCGGCCACGTGCCCGGCGCGAAGAACGTGCCATGGGGCTCGGTGGTCCGCGATGACGGCACCTTCAAGTCGACCGACGAACTGCGCGCACTGTACGCCGGCATCGGCATCGACGGCAGCGAGCCGGTCATCGTCTATTGCCGCATCGGCGAGCGCTCGGCCCACAGCTGGTTCGTGTTGTCGCAGATTCTCGGTTACGACGCCGTCCAGTACGACGGTTCGTGGACCGAGTACGGCAATTCGGTCGGGGTGCCGATCTCGAACCCGGCCGGTACGGTGTGGGGCGGCACCTGAGCCTTTCGCTTGCCTTGCGCATCATGGTGCCGGCGGCCTTGGTCGTCGGCATCGTGCTGTTTGCCCTGCAGCTCGATGGCGTCGCCGGCCTGGGCCGCGATCCGGTGTTCACGGTGCTCGCCGGCGCGGCATTCGGCATCCTGCTGCAGCGCTCGCGCTTCTGTTTCTTCTGCATCCTGCGTGAACTGTTCGAGGAACGCGACGCACGCGGAGCGCTTGGTATCCTGGTCGCGCTCGCGGTCGGCAGCCTGGGCTACCTCGTGGTGCTGCAGCCCTGGCTGCCGGATCCGGGCGTCGGCCGCCTGCCCCCGGATGCCCACATCGGGCCGGTGTCCTGGGTGCTGGTCGCCGGCGGCCTCAGTTTCGGCCTGGGCATGGTCTTGTCGGGTTCCTGCATTTCCGCGCACTTCTACCGGCTCGGTGAAGGCTCGACCCTGTCACCCTTCGCCTTGCTGGGCGCCGTGGCGGGATTCATGTTGGGTTTTCTCTCGTGGAACAGCCTTTACGTCGGCACCCTGTCGACCGCCCCGGTAGTCTGGCTGCCAGCCATGCTGGGTTACGGCGGCGCTGCAACGTTGCAGGCCGGGTTGTTGCTGGCGTTGGCCCTCGTGTTGCTGTTGCGGGTGCGCTGGCCGGAGACGGCCGACGCTTCTGCGACCGGGGCGCCGCCCACGCCGGCGACGCTCGCCCGACGCGTTTTCGTGGAGCGCTGGCCGACCTGGCTCGGCGGTTTCGGCATCGGCCTGCTCGGCTTTCTCGCTTACCTGCGCACCGAACCGCTGGGCGTGACGGCCGAGCTCGGTAGTCGCGCGCGGACCCTGGCCGAACAGCTCGGCTGGGTGCAGGGGCGCCTGCCGGGACTGGATGGGTTCGCCGGCTGCGCCACGGTGGTGATCGATGCCCTCGTGACGCCGAACGGAGTGTTCATCCTGGCGCTCGTGGCCGGAGCCCTCGCCGCCGGCGTCGCCTCCGGCAACTTCCGGCCGCGCAACTATCCATGGCACCGCTACCCGCTTGCCCTGCTCGGCGGCGTGCTGATGGGCTGGGGCGCCATGGTCGCGCTGGGCTGCACGGTGGGCGTGCTGCTGTCGGGGATTTCCGCGTTCGCCGTGTCGGGCTGGGTGTTTGCCGCGGCGACCACGGTGGCGGTATGGGCCGGTCTCGCCGCGAATCGATGGAGAGCTTCATGGCCCTGGGCCGAGCAGGCGCGGATTCAATAAATCTCGCAGGAAGGCCTAATGGCGCCGAGCGAAGATTCGCGGCTGGATCCGGAATCGGCTCACCGGGCCGGAGCAGCCCATGCCTCGAGTGACTATCTTCGAGTGTATGAACGCTCGAAAGGAGGTCACGACAATGAGTATCAGGGACAAGCACGTCGCCATTCTCGCCGAAGACGACTACCAGGAACTCGAGTTGCACTATCCGCGCCTGCGTCTCATCGAGGCGGGCGCCCGGGTCAGCGTGCTCGGCGCCGGGAAAGACGTCTACCAGAGCAAGAAGGGTTACGTGGCCGAGTGCGACGCCGATGTAGGGCAGGTCGATGCGGCGGATTTCGACGCCGTGGTCATTCCCGGCGGCTACGCGCCCGACAAGATGCGCGGCCATGACAGCATGGTGCGCTTCGTGCGCGCCCTCCACGATGCGGACAAGGCGGTGGCGTGGATTTGCCACGCCGGCTGGATGGCGGTGTCGGCCGATATCATCCGCGGCCGCAAGGTGACGTCGACGGCCTCGATCCGCGACGACATGGTCAATGCGGGCGGCGAGTGGGTGGACGAGACGGTGGTGGTCGACGGCAACCTCATCAGCAGCCGGGTTCCCGGCGACCTGCCGGAGTTCTGCAAGGCGATCCTGGAGGCGCTCGACGGCTGACGATCTTCGGGCCGGGCGGCGTGGCTACGCGTTATAAGTCACCGTGCCGAGTTCCGACACGTCGTAGCCTCCCATGCGCGCCGCACGTTCGGCGCAGCGGTCGCTGCCGGCGAACCGCAGCAGTCGCTGAATGTTGGGCTCGAAGTAGTTGCGACGGCGCAGCGCCAGTTCGAACTGCTCCTTATGCAACGGGACGAAGTGCAGCCCGTGCCGGCGGGCGGCAGCCTCGACCGCCAGGCCGACATCGGCTGCCCCTTCCCGTACCGCCAGTGCGAGATCGTCTTCGGTCAGGGACGGGTTGGCCGCGAGCTCAAGCCTTGCATGATCGATATCGTGCTCACCGAGCAGCCAGCGGAACAGCGTGTCCGAGCCCGCTTCGAACTGGCGGTGGGCGACGCGCAGCCCCGGTCTGGCCAGGTCCTCGATTCCGCTGATGTCCTTGGGATTGTCGGGCGCCAGCAACAGGCCCTGGCGACGGGTGGCCCAGCGAATGATCACGAGATCACGCACGCCGCCCAGCCCGAGGCGATGCGGCAGGTTGTACTCTCCGCTGGCGGGGTCCAGCACGTGCAGTCCCGCGACCATGGCCCGGCCATCGACCAGGCGGGTCACGCCGTCCATGCTGCCCCGGCACAGAGAAGCGAGCGCCGAACCGGATTCGCGGATGGCCCAGTCAAGCAGCGGGTCCTGGCTGCCGACGAGCACCAGGGGTGTCTGTGTGCTCCCCGCCTGGTCCCCTTCGAGGTGGTTCATCAACCAGAGATCGACGGCTTGCCGCGGAAACAGCAGCTTCCCGGTCACCCGCACGCAAGGGATGTCGCCCTGACGGACCAGGTCGTAGATCTTGCGTTCCTTGAGCCTGAGGTAGGTCGCGACTTCGGCGGTCGTCAGGTACTCGGGCGTTGGCGTGGTGTTCTGTGTGGTTGCCATGTCCAGATTACAGATTTGTCGATAAATCCTGTTGCTGAGGGCAGATAATGCATGAGAAGTGCGGATCGCTGCCACCGCCGGAGCCGATGGGTTCATCGCAAGCGTTGCGCTCGTTCTGGTCGAAATTGCGGGGCCGGCAGTTCATAATCCGCGGCGTCGTCGAGGCAGGAGCACGCGTGGGATTCCACTTGGATACGGCCGTCGAGCCGCGCGCTGACGGACGCTGGGCGGCCAACCTGTGTCCGGGTTGGGACGTGGTGGGCAACGCCAATGGCGGCTACCTGCTCGCCGTCGCCGCGCGGGCGATGACGGCTGCCTCGGGACGCCGCCACCCGGTCTCGATAAGTGCGCACTTTCTCGCACCGGGCCGCCCCGGTCCGCTGTTGATCGACTGCGACACGATCAAGGCGGGACGCCGTTTCGCAACACTGTCAGCGTCCGTCCAGGCGGAAAACGGCACACTCATGCAGCTTCTCGGCGCCTTCGGCGACCTCGGTGCGCTCGACGGGCCGGTCCGCATCGAGGCACAGCCACCGACGATTCCGCCTCTGGAGCAATGTCCGCGGGTCATGCCCGCGCCAGGCGGCTTCCCGCCGGCGATGATGGCCAATATCCACCTCAGGCTGCATCCCGAAGATGCAAATTTCATGGGGGGGCAGCCCACCGGCCGGCCGGTGTTTCGGGGTTGGTTCCGACTGCTGGATGATGAGCCTTTGGATGCCTGCGCGTTGCTGCTCGCACTCGATGCGTTTCCACCGACGATTTTCAATGCCAACCTGCCGGTCAGCTGGACGCCGACGGTGGAGATGACCGCGCATATTCGCGGGCTGCCGGTGGATGGCTGGCTGCGGTGTCGGTTCAGTACGCGGTTTATCGCCGGCGGCCTTCTCGAGGAGGACGGCGAGATCTGGGATGAAGCCGGCCACCTGGTGGCCCAGTCCCGTCAGCTTGCGCTGGTACCTCGCCGGTAGTGGAACAGCTGCATGCCGGCCAGCATCGCCGCGACGAACACGAATGCTTCGAGACTGAACAGCGCCAGCGAGGCGATCGCCGGCCCCGGGCAGTAGCCGACCAGCCCCCAGCCGACGCCGAACACGAGAGCGCCGATAACCAGCGATCGATCGATACCGTGCCCGGGGATGGACAGCTTGCGGGCATGCGCATCGACCGGGACGCTGCGCGTCTGCAGGCGCCAGGCAATGCCCATGACCAGCAGCGCGCCGATCATGACGAAAGCCAGGCTGGGATCCCAGTGGCCCGCGACGTCCAGGAACGCCAGGACTTTCTCGGGGTCGATCATCTGGCTGATCGCGAGGCCGAGCCCGAAAATCACGCCGCTGCCGAGCGCGATCCAGGTATGCCGGTTCATGCGCCGCCTCCCAGCACGTGCCGGGCAACGTAAACCGTCACGCCGGCGCTGGTCATGAACAACACGGTCGCGGCGATGGAACGGGCCGAGAAACGGCTGATGCCGCACACCCCGTGCCCGCTGGTGCAGCCGCCGCCGAGCTGGGTGCCGAAGCCGACGAGCAGCCCGCCGATGACGAGTGTCGGCCAGCCGGCCGTGATGCGGATCGAGTCGAGATCACCCCCCAGCGCGCCGAACACCCATACGCCGATCACCAGTCCCAGCAGGAACGCCGGGCGCCAGCCCACCGTCCCCGGTTCCGGGCGCAACAGCCCCCCGGCGATGCCGGAGACGCCGGCGACGCGGCCGCTGAGGAGTAACAAAATTCCGGAGGCGAGGCCGATCAGGCCGCCGCCCAACAAGGCACTCCAGGGCGTGAAATCAGTCATCGCTTGCAGCCCCTCATCAGAAAAGCCACGCCACGCTGAGCGAGGCGCCGAGTTGCTGCATACGCAGCTCGATAGACTGGCCGGGGCCGAGCGGGTTGTCACCGCGCACCGTCTTGGCCGGTGAGTAGAAGGCCATGCCGGACAGCGTGATCGCCGGTGTGAGCTCGCGGCTGAGGCCGCCGGTGAAATGCCATTCCTGCACGCCCGGGGCGAGGATGTTGAACAGCACCTCGGTGTCGGGGATGGGCTGTTCCGCAT
>Ga0209948_1000414_pt1 | contig 12573 bp, 9 predicted proteins | sample SalPonR2_C_D2_MG_FD_185709 | JGI IMG/M metagenome (GOLD analysis project Ga0209948, IMG submission 185709) | Salt pond soil microbial communities from South San Francisco under conditions of wetland restoration - Salt Pond MetaG R2_C_D2_MG... ... | reverse complement strand
GTGACCGATGCGCGGCCCGTGCGGGTACAGGGGATCGGCCTGCGCCTGTCGGACGAGATCGCCGAGGACATGTACAATTACGGCCAGCTTCAGGTGACGTTCGAGGACGGCTCGGTCGGCTGGTACGAGGCCGGTTGGGGTCCGATGATGTCGGAGACGGCGTTCTTCGTGAAGGACATCATCAGCCCGCATGGCGCCGTCTCGATCACCGATGCCGACATGGCCGGATCGTCGGATATCGACGGGCACACGAAGGTGGGCGGGCTGCTGGTGCACCGGCCCTCGGGGGACCGGATGATCGACTTGCCGGACGAACCGGGCCACCAGGCGCTCTGCGACACCGAGCAGGCTTTCGTGCTCGATGCCATCGCGGGAGATACGGACCTTACCCGCCACATGGAGGATGCCGTCCGGTCGCTGCAGATCTGCCTCGCCGCCGATGAAAGCATCCGGACCGGCACGCCCGTCACGCTCTGAGACGCCGCGGGCTCAGATGTCGAGCGTGTGTTCCTTTTCCCAGCGGCTGAAATGGGACACGAAACTGGTCCATTCCCGCTGCTTGAGCTTCAGGAAAGCCTCGGAGAACTCCTTGCCCATCGCGGCCTTGAGTGTCGTGTCCTTGTCATAGGCCCGGAGCGCGTCAAGCATGTTGAGCGGGAGTTTCAACGCACCCCGGACCTTGTGGCCGTCGGCATACATGTCAATGTCGTGGCGCTTGCCCGGGTCGGCATCGGTGGCTATCCCGTCGAGCCCGGCCGCGATTATGACCGCCTGCAGGAGATACGGGTTCGCCGCGCCGTCGGGCAGGCGCAGCTCGAACCGTCCGGGGCCGGGCACGCGGACCATGTGGGTGCGGTTGTTGCCCGTCCAGGTGACGGTGTTGGGCGCCCATGTCGCCCCCGAGAGCGTCACCGGCGCGTTCAGACGCTTGTAGCTGTTGACCGTGGGATTGGTGATCGCCGACATCGCCGCGGCATGCTTCATGATCCCACCAAGGAAGGCACGCCCCTTGTCCGAAAGACCCAGCTCCGAGGTCGTGCTGCCGGGCACGGGATCGATGGCGAAGACGTTTGTGGCCGCGGCCTCGCCGGGCGCATCCCACACGGATACATGCGTGTGGCAGCCGTTGCCGGTCAGCCCCTCGACGGGCTTGGGCATGAACGTCGCGCGGAACCCGTGAGCCTCGGCCACCGATTTCGTCATGAACTTGAAGAAGCTGTGCTTGTCGGCCGTTTTCAGCGCGTCGTCGAAGTCCCAATTCATCTCGAACTGGCCGTTGGCGTCCTCGTGGTCGTTCTGATACGGGCCCCAGCCGAGGTCGAGCATGTAGTCGCAGATCTCGCGGACGACATCATAGCGGCGCATCACAGCCTGCTGGTCGTAGCAGGGCTTGGCCGCCGTGTCGTATTCGTCGGAAATCGCCGATCCGTCCGGGGTCAGCAGGAAATACTCGGCCTCCACGCCGGTCTTGACGTGCATCCCCTGCCCCGCCGCCTCCGCGATGAGGCGGCGCAGGACGTTGCGCGGGGCCTGGGCGACCTCCGCCCCCTCCATCACGGGGTTCGCCGCGACCCATGCGACCTCGGGATTCCACGGCAGCTGGATGACCGAGGCCGGGTCCGGCACGGCCAGCATGTCCGGATGCGCGGGCGTCATGTCGAGATGGGTGGCGAAACCCGCGAAGCCAGCGCCCTCCTCCTGCATCCCGGCAATCGCCTGCGCCGGCACCAGTTTCGCCCGCTGCCCACCAAAGAGATCGGTGAAGGAGATCATGAAGTATTTCACCCCGCGCTCGGCGGCGTAAGTGGCCAGGTCGATGGTCATGCTGCGTATCCCCCGTGCTGATCGCGTCCTTGTCTTCAGTACCCTGTTCCCGGTTTGCCGGGATACCAGTCCGTGCCCGCCAGCGGCACCTGCGCCATGGCGGCGGCCTCCATCGTCAGGGCGCAGAGATCCTCCGGCTCCAGATGATGCAGGTGGTTGTGGCCGCAGGCGCGCGCGATGGTCTGCGCCTCCAGCGTCATGACATTGAGATAGTTGCGCAGCCGCCGCCCGCCCTCCACGGGGTCGAGCCGCGCGGCAAGCTCCGGGTTCTGGGTGGTGATCCCGGCGGGGTCATTGCCCTCGTGCCAGTCGTCATAGGCCCCGGCCGTGGTGCCAAGCGCGTTGTATTCGGCCTCGTATTTCGGATCGTTGTCGCCCAGCGCCACCATCGCCGCCGTGCCGATGGACACCGCGTCGGCCCCCAGCGCGAGCGCCTTGGCGACGTCCGCGCCGGTGCGGATGCCGCCCGAGACCACCAGCTGCACCTCGCGGTGCAGCCCGAGATCCTGCAACGCCTTCACGGCGGGCCGGATACAGGCCAGCGTCGGGATGCCCACATGTTCGATGAACACGTCCTGCGTGGCCGCCGTGCCGCCCTGCATGCCGTCGATCACGACGACATCGGCCCCGGCCTTGACCGCCAGCGCCACGTCGAAATAGGGCCGCGTCGCGCCGATCTTGACGTAGATCGGCACCCGCCAGCCGGTGATCTCGCGCAGCTCCAGGATCTTGATTTCCAGATCGTCTGGCCCTGTCCAGTCGGGGTGCCGACAGGCGGAACGCTGGTCGATCCCCTTGGGCAGGGTCCGCATCTCGGCCACGCGGTCGTCGATCTTCTGACCCAGCAGCATGCCGCCCCCGCCGGGCTTGGCCCCCTGCCCCACGACCACCTCGATGGCGTCGGCGCGGCGCAGGTCGTCCGGGTTCATGCCGTAGCGCGACGGCAGGTACTGGTAGACGAGTGTCGCGGAATGCCCGCGCTCTTCCGGTGTCATGCCGCCATCGCCCGTGGTGGTGGAGGTTCCGGCCAGCGTCGCGCCCCGCCCCAGCGCCTCCTTCGCGGGCCCCGACAGCGCGCCGAAGCTCATGCCCGCAATGGTGATCGGGATGTCGAGCTCGATCGGGTTTTCCGCGAACCGCGTGCCAAGCGTAACCTTCGTGCCGCAGGCCTCGCGGTAGCCCTCCAGCGGATAGCGGCTGACCGAGGCGCCGAGAAAGAGCAGGTCGTCGAAATGCGGCACCCGCCGTTTCGCGCCACCGCCCCGGATGTCGTAGATGCCGGTTGCGGCCGCGCGGCGGATCTCGGCGTTGATCGGGTTGGAAAACGTGGCCGACTGGATCGGCGCGGTCCGGGGGATGTCGTTGCTCAAGGTGCCATACCCCTCAATAGGCGTTGTCGATGTTGAAATGGTAGAGCTTGCGGGCCGAGCCATAGCGGCGGAATTCCTCCGGCTTCGCGTCGCATTCGCCGCGCTCCAGAAGGTCGGCCAGAAGCTCGAGGTGCTCGGGCCGCATCTCCTTTTCGACGCAGTCGGCACCAAGGCCCTTCACCGAGCCGCGCACGAACAACCGCGCCTCGTACAGGCTGTCGCCCAGCGCATCGCCCGCGTCGCCGCAGACCACGAGGTTGCCCGCCTGCGCCATGAAGGCCGACATGTGCCCGATGGACCCGTGCACGACGATGTCGATCCCCTTCATGGAGATGCCGCAGCGTGAGGACGCGTTGCCCTTGATGACCAGCAGACCGCCATGGCCCGTGGCCCCGGCATACTGGCTCGCGTCGCCCTCCACGATCACGGTGCCCGACATCATGTTCTCGGCGACACCCGGGCCGACGGAACCCGCGACCCGGATCGTCGCCTGCTTGTTCATGCCCGCGCAGTAGTAGCCGGTGGGCCCCTTGATCGTGACGTCGAGCGGTGCGTCGAGGCCCACGGCGATGGCGTGGCTGCCCCTCGGGTTCACCACCTCCCACGGCTCGTTCGGCGTCGTGCCGGCCAGTTGCTGGAGCGCGGCGTTCAGGCCGCGCAGCCCGTCGGCCTCGATATCGTAGACCGCCATGTCAGTGGCTCCAGAAATAGACGGTGGCGGGCTCGGGCTCCCACACGCGGGCGGCGTCGATGCCGGGCAGGTTGACCAGGGCGCGGTACTCGCTGCCGAAGGCCACGTATTGATCGGTCTCGGCCATCACGGCGGGCTTGCAGGCGATCGGGTCGCGCACGACACCGAAACCGTCCTTCGTGCCCACGACGAAGGTGAAGAACCCGTCGAGGTCCTCCAGCGCGCTTTCCAGAGCCTCACCGAGGCTCGCGCCCTGCTGCATCTTCCATGTGATGTAGGCCGCGCCAACCTCGGTGTCGTTCTCGCTCTCGATACGGACGGCATCGCGGCGCAGCTTGCGGCGCAGCGCGTTGTGATTGGCCAGCGACCCGTTGTGCACCAGGCACTGGTCGGCGCCGGTGGAGAACGGATGCGCGCCCTCGGTCGTCACGGCGGACTCCGTGGCCATGCGGGTATGGCCGATGCCGTGCGTGCCGGCCATGGCGGGCAGGTCGAAGCGGGCGGCAACGTCGCGCGGCAGACCCACCTCCTTGTAGATCTCGATCCGGTCGCCGTCGCTCATGATGCGCAGGTTGGCCACCTCGCGCAGCGCCGCGCGCGCCTCGGCCACATGCGCCGCGCCCAGATGCAGCACCGCGTGGGTGTCGTTGCGCGACAGTCGGACCGGCGTGCCGAGCCGTGCCGCAAGTGTCTCGGCCAATGTGGGAAAGACCTCGTCAGCCACGTCCGACTGTACGGTCAGCTTCGCCTCGCCGTCACGGCCCGCGCCATAGATCGCCACGCCCGCGCTGTCGGGTCCGCGATCCGTCATCGTCACCAGCATCCCCGTCAGCATCTCGCCCATCCTGGGCTCGAGCGACGGGTCCTTCAGGAACAGGCCAACGATCCCACACATCTGCGTGCGACTCCCTTCTTCAGAACGAGGCTCGATTATCACTGACAGGAATGTTATTCAACCTCTATGAAACACCATCGTCGCCTCAGTGCCCGTCCTCCGCATAGGAGATCACCGACAGGAAGCGGATAGGAAGCACCTCCAGTTCCTCCGGCCCGTGCGGCGCGTCGGCGTCGAAGAACAGCGTGTCGCCCGGTTCGAGGCGATAGATCCGCTGACCGTGGCGGTAGCCCACGACGCCTTCGAGCATGTAGATCATCTCGATCCCGCCATGCTGGAAGGTCGGAAACACGTCCGAGGCGCTGTTGAGCGTGATCAGGTAGGGCTCGACCGACACGCCATGAACCGTTCCGGTCAGGTGCCCCAGAAGGTTGTACTGATGGCCCGCGCGGGTGCCCTCGCGGACGATCTCCACCCCTTCTCCCGCCTTGGTGTGGACAGCCTCGCGCGTTTCCTCGAACTGGCGGAATAGCGCGGTCAGCGGCACGTTCAGCGCTTGCGCAAGGGATTGCAGCGTCGTCAGAGACGGCGAGGTGACGCCGTTTTCGATCTTCGACAGCATCCCGATCGAGAGGCCGGTCTGCTCGGACAGTTCCTTGACGGTGATGCGCTGGTTCTGGCGCAGGGACCGGACCTGCCGGCCGATCGCCGTCTCGAGGTTCCGCTCACGGCCCGGCACGACCCGGTGGGGGTCCTGCAACGGCCCGATCTTGCGTTTTGCCCCTGCCATGACCGCCAGCCCCGTCCTTTGGCTGCCCCGACCCGTTCGGGGTGTTCCCGCCGACGATACGCGCGGTCGACCGCAAGGCACAATGGAGCGCGTATCTGGAACGCACGGCCGCTTCCATCTAGCCAATGCCGCGAGGGAAGACTGCCGCCGCGTCATGCAGGCGCCACAGCTGTCGTGGAGGAGGACGGCCATGCAAGCGGGACGGCGCCGGGCGGACCGCAGCGACCTGGCCCTCGCGCACCATGGCGTGCTCGGCATGACCGAGCGTCCCCTCCCCCTTGATGGCCTTCGTGTGCTCGATTTCAGGCATTCGGTGATGGGGCCGAGAGCCGGCTTCGTGCTCGCCGATCTGGGCGCCGGGGCGATCCGCTTGGCACAAGCCTCGGGCGATCCCACGTGACGGCTCAACGGCTTCGGCCCGGACTATCTCCCGTTCTATAAACGCCAAAAGCGCGGCGTCTCGATCGACCCGAAGGATGCGCGGGCTGGAGGTCGCCAAACGCCTGATCGGCACGGCCGAAGTGCTGATCGAAAGTTTCGGCACCGGAACCCGGAGCGCCCGGGCCACCCTTCCGTGAGGGCGCCAGCGTGATCGACGTGATGGGCATCGCAGCGGGGCGGCGTGAGGCCCCCGGATACGGCCCGAAGCGCGGCACATTGCAACGCCATCACGGCCCGGATAGACCATGACCACCGCGCCGGAAGGAGAATCCATGATCGACCTAAGTCATCCGTGGTCGACCACGATCATCGATACTCAACCCGGACGCATCGCCGTGCACAAACCTCCGACAAGGGATCTGATCGGCCATAGGACCCGCGCGCGGGCAGCCCGGCCCAGCACAAACGGGCAGAAGCCCGGTACGGCGGCGAGTATGGCGGTGATCTGCACAGGACCGGCGTTTCCGTGCCGCTGGCCCGCCGATCGGAACAGATGCTTCGGGGCGGCTGCATCAAGGGACCGGCGCCGCCCGCCTATCGCTGGCCCCATACCGGCCCCTGACAGGGAAACCGGATCGAGCGCCGCCAGACACGTGACACAAAGACCGACAAGAGGGACACACCAATGACATTCACGACCCGCCCCGAACTGATGGGCACCTTCGGCATGGTCTCGACGACCCATTGGCTCGCCAGCCAGGCCGGCATGAAGATGCTCGAGGCCGGCGGGACGGCCGCGGATGCCGCCGTGGCGGCGGGCTTCGTGCTGAACGTGGTGGAGCCGCATCTGAACGGCCCGCTTGGGGAAGTTCCGGCCTTCGTCCTTCCGGCGGGCGCGGACACGCCGCTGGTGCTCTGCGGTCAGGGTGTGGCGCCCGCGGGCGCAACGGTGGCCCATTACCGGGACGAAGGGCTCGAGATCATCCCCGGCTCCGGCCTTCTGGCGACGGTCACGCCGGGGGCGTTCGACGCATGGATGCTGATGCTGCGCGACCATGGGCGGCTGTCTCTCTCCGAGGTGCTGGCCCCGGCGATCTACTATGCCGAACACGGCCACCCGATGCTGGCGGGCGTGGCGGCCTCCATCGCCGGCCTGCAGGACGTGTTCCGGCAGGAATGGCCTACCTCCGCGCCGGTCTGGCTCCCGGGCGACCGCGCACCCGAGGCCGGCGCGCTGTTCCGCAACCCCGATTGCGCGGCGATGTGGCGGCGTCTCGTCGAGGAGAGCGAAGCGGCCGGCCCCGACCGCGAGGCGCAGATCGAGGCCGCGCGCGTGGCCCATGCCAGGGGCTTCGTGGCCGAGGCCATAGACACCTTCCTGCGGGATGCCTGCGTGCTGGACGCGACCGGCGAAAAGCGCAAGGGCGTGCTGGACGGCGACGACATGGCGACGTGGGAGGCCACGTGGGAGGCGCCGCTTGCCGTCGATCACGCGGGCTGGACGGTCTGGAAATGCGGGGCATGGACCCAAGGTCCCGTGCTTCTGCAGGTCCTGCAGATGCTGTCCGGGGACGACCTGGCGTCCATGGACCCGGTCGGCCCGGAGTTCGTGCATCTGGTGACCGAGGCGCTGAAACGCGCCTTTGCCGATCGCGAAAGCTACTACGGCGATCCGGCGCTGCATGACATTCCGGTCGATACGCTGCTGTCGGAGGCCCACAACGCGGCGCACCGCGCCGATATCGGGCAGGCGGCCAGCCACGATCACCGGCCGGGCCGGATCGAGGGGCTCGAGACACTTGCCGACGCCTTCCTCGCCCGCGCCGCGCGCCGCACCCCCGAGGCGGGCGTGGGCGCCGGCGAGCCCACCATGGCGCATCTGGTGAACCAGCGCGGCGACACGGTCCATGTGGATGTGGTGGACCGCTGGGGCAACATGGTGTCGGCCACGCCTTCGGGCGGATGGCTGAAGTCGAACCCCGTGGTGCCGGGGCTCGGTGTGCCGCTGAACACGCGGGCGCAGATGTTCTGGCTGGACGAGGGTCTGCCGACGACGCTGGCGCCCGGGGCGCGGCCCCGCACGACGCTCAGCCCCTCCATGGCGCGCGGGCCGGACGGGACGTGGTGCGCCTTCGGAACCCCCGGCGGCGATCAGCAGGACCAGTGGCAGGCGACCTTCCTTCTGCGCCTGATCCACCACGGGCTGAACCTGCAGGAGGCCATCGATGGCCCGCTGTTTCACACCGGGCATCTGCAATCGAGCTTCTTCCCGCGTGCGGTGCAGCCAGGGCACCTGCTGGTGGAACCCGCCTTTCCCGAGGCGACGATCGAGGGGCTCCGCGCCAAGGGTCACAAGCTCGAGGTTTCGGCGCCCTGGGCTGCGGGACGGCTTTGCGCCGTGGCGCGCCGTCCCGATGGCGTCGTGAAGGGGGCAGCGACACCGCGGCTGATGCAGGCCTACGCGGTGGGCCGGTAGGGCGCGTTCATCTTGCCGCTCAGCGGTCCTCCATCTGGGCCACGAGCTTGCCAAGGAACATGCCCATGCCGCCGCAGCCCGACTGCGCCCAGCCGCCATCGACGGGCAGCACGGCGCCGCTGACATAGGCGCCCATGTCGGAGGCGAGGAACATGCAGGCATGCCCGATATCGTCGGGCGTGCCGAGCCGGCCCAGCGGCACGGAGGCAGCGACCTTGCCGATGGCCTCCTCGGTCGGGGCAAGCCGTGCCATGCCCTCGGTCCCGCCGATGGGCCCAGGCACGACGGAATTGACGCGGATGCCCTCGGCGCCCCACTCGATGGCCAGCGTGCGCGTGATCATGTCGACGCCAGCCTTTGCCGCGGAGACATGGGATTGCCCCGGCATCGGCAGGAAGGCCTGCGGCGCCGAGATGTTCACCACGCTCGCACCCGGTTTCTTAAGGTAGGCGTGGCTGGCCTTCATCACGTGAACGGTGCCCATCAGGTCGATCTCGACCACACTTCGGAAGGCGTTCGCCGACATGCCATTGAGGCTCGCCGGGAAATTGCCCGCCGCGCCAGAGACGAGCACGTCGAAGTCGCCCCACGCATTATGGACCTCGGCAAGGCCCGCCTCGATGGCCGGAAGATCTCGCACATCCGCCGCGAAACCCTTCGCCTCCGCGCCCAGCGCCTTTAGCGCCGCGACGGTGTCGGCGACCTTCTCCTCCGACCGGCTGGCGACGGCCACGCGCGCGCCGTGGCGGGCGAAAAGCTCCGCTATGCCGCGGTTGATCCCGCTGGTGCCGCCGATCACGACAACCGTCTTGCCGCTGAAATCGATGGTAATGCTCATGATGCCCGGCCCTCTCGCATGAATGTCCGCCTTCGCGCCACGTTAAGACGGGAGAGGCGGCCGGGCCATGGGAAACCCGGACCCGCGACGCCACGTTAATCGCGGGCCTCCTGCAGAGGGCAAATTGACCCCGCTTGCGGGCCGGTGCAGGATCGCCGGCGGCGCGCGTGGACGGCGTGCGGGTCGAGGGGCGGCGAATGTCATCGGAGCAGCAGATTTCCCATTGGGACCGGTCCGCAGCCGAGCCGGATGTCGACGCGCCGTTCGAGGGCGACGCGACGGCGGATCTTGCCATAATCGGCGGCGGTTTCACCGGGCTGTCGACGGCGCTGCATGGCGCCGAGCGCGGCCTCGACTGCCTCGTGCTGGAGGCCGAGCGCATCGGCCATGGCGGATCGGGGCGCAACGTGGGCCTCGTGAACGCAGGTGTCTGGCATCCGCCGGCGGCGGTGCGCGCGGCACTCGGCCCCACCTACGGCCCCCGTTTCGTGGAACGGTTCGGGGCCGCACCGGAATACGTGTTTTCCCTGATCGAGCGGCACCAGATCCGCTGCGAACCGGCGCGGCAGGGAACAATCCACGCCGCCCACGCGCCCTCGGCGCTCAAGGGCCTGCGCGGGCGGCTCGACGAATGGCAGCGGCTGGGCGCACCGGTCGAGTTGCTGAGCGCCGAGGACGCGCACCGCATGATTGGCGGCGGGCGGTTCGCGGGCGGGCTCTACGACCGGCGGGCGGGAACCGTGAACCCGATGGGCTATGTCCGCGGCCTTGCACGGGCCGCACTGGGGGCCGGTGCGCGGATCGCAACGGGCGTGCGCGCCACAGGGCTCATACGAGACGGCGATGGCTGGCGGGTGAAGACGCGCCGCGGGACCATACAGGCGCGTACGGTCGTGCTGGCGACCAATGCCTATACCGACGACCTCTGGCCGGGGCTCTCGCGGGTCTTCACGCTCATCCCCTATTTCCAGCTCGCCACCGAACCGCTGGGCGCGGCGGGCGACACGATCCTGCCGGGGCGGCAGGGCCTGTGGGACACCGCGCCGATCATGACCAGCCTGCGCAAGGACGTGGAGGGGCGGCTGATGATCGGGTCCATGGGCCGGGTCATCGGAGATGCGCAAAGCGGCGTCTCGCGCCGCTGGGCCGAGCGGCAGTTGCGCCGGATGTTCCCCGATCTCGGACCGGTCGCGTTCGACAGCGCGTGGCATGGCCACATCGCGCTGACGCCCGATCACCTGCCGCGCATCCACAGGCTGGCCGAGGGGCTCTATACGCCGATCGGCTACAATGGCCGCGGCATCACCACCGGCACCGTGTTCGGCAAGGCGATGGCGGAGTTGCTGACGGGCATGGACCCCGCCGACCTGCCCCTGCCACTCAGCGACATGCAGACCTTGCGAAGCGGGGTCTTGCGCTCGCGCGTCTACGACATTGCATTCACCGCCAACCAGATCGTGAAAGGCATTGGAATATGACCCAGCCTGCGCAGCAGATCCGCGTGGGCGTCGATATCGGTGGCACCTTCACCGATGTGGCGCTGGAGCATCCCGGGGGGCGAAGCTCCGCGAAACTCCTGACCGATTACGAACGCCCCGAGCGCGCGATCCTCGCCGGGATCGCCGAGGCCGCGTCCGAGGCTGGCGTGGGCCTGTCCGAGATCGGGCAGGTCATCCACGGCACGACGCTCGTGACCAACGCTTTGATCCAGCGACGTGGCGCGAAGACGGCCTTCATCACCACCGAGGGTTTCCGCGACGTGATCGAGATGCGGTCCGAGAACCGCTTCGAGCAATATGACCTTAACCTCGAACTGCCCGCCCCGCTGATCCCGCGCGAGCATCGCTACACCCTGCCCGAACGTGTCGCCGCCGATGGCAGCGTCCTGCTGCCGCTCGATCCGGGCGAGGCCGAGGCGCTGGCCGAACGGATCGCCACGGGCGGCTACGAGGCCGTCGCCGTTGGTCTGATCCATGCCTATGCGAACAACATACATGAATGTATGGTGCGGGACGTCCTGCACCGAGCCGCGCCGGAGCTTGCCGTGTCGATCTCCTCCGTCGTGTCGCCGCAGATGCGTGAGCTGCCGCGCTTCAACACGGTGATCGCCAACGCCTATGTCCAGCCGCTGGTCTCCGACTACCTCGGCCGGCTGGTGTCGGAATTGCAGGCGGCCGAGATCGCGGCGCCTGTCTTCCTGATGCATTCGGGCGGCGGGCTGGTCTCGGTGGAAACGGCCATCGACCAGCCCGTGCGCCTGCTCGAATCCGGGCCCGCCGGGGGCGCCATCTACGCCGCTGGCGTGGCGCGCGCCCATGGGCTGACGAAGGCGCTCAGTTTCGACATGGGCGGGACCACGGCCAAGATCTGCCTGATCGAGGACGGGGCGCCCAAGACCGCAAACACCTTCGAGGTCGCGCGCACCTACCGGTTCAAGAAGGGTTCGGGCATGCTGATCTCCACGCCGGTCGTCGAGATGGTCGAGATCGGCGCGGGCGGCGGCTCGATCGCCTGGACGGACGCGATGGGGCGGTTGCGTGTGGGCCCGCATTCGGCGGGGTCCGAACCCGGTCCCGCCTGCTACGGGAGGGGCGGCGAAACGCCCGCGGTCACAGATGCCAATCTCGCGCTCGGCCGCCTAGACCCCGAGAATTTCGCGGGCGGTGCCATTCCGCTCTATCCCGAAAGGGCCGAGGCCGCGCTGATGACGCTTGGGCTGATGCTGGACGAGGCGGCCTTCGGCATCACCGAGCTGGTGGACGAGAACATGGCCAACGCCGCACGCGTCCATACAGTCGAGAATGGTCGCGATATCGCACAGTTCACCATGGTGGCCTTCGGCGGGGGCGCGCCGCTCCACGCCTGTCGGCTCTGCGAAAAGCTGGGGTTGAAGGAGGCGCTGATCCCGCCCGGCGCGGGCGTGGGTTCGGCCATCGGTTTCCTGCAGGCGCCCGTGAGTTTCGAGGCGACTCGCGGTCTCTACCAGCGGTTCGACACCTTCGACGCCGAGACGGTGAACGCGATGCTCGACGAACTGGCAGAGGCCGCGAACGCCTTCGTAGACCGTGGCGCGCCGGAGGCGCCGAGGGTCACGCGGCTCATCGCGCAGATGCGCTATGTGGGACAGGGCTGGGAAATCCCTGTGGAGCTGCCGCATCGCGCGTATTCGGCCGATGACATCCCGATGCTCGTCGCACGCTTCGAGGAAGAATACCGCACGCTCTTCGGCCGGATCATCGAGAGCCTCGCGATCGAGGTCACGAACTGGCAACTGACCGTCGCGACCGAGGTGCAACCGGTATCGCCCGCCACGCGCTTCGAGGACGGCGTGCCGGCCAAACCCGTACGGCACCGCCGTTTCTTCGACG
>Ga0209948_1000413_pt1 | contig 12639 bp, 10 predicted proteins | sample SalPonR2_C_D2_MG_FD_185709 | JGI IMG/M metagenome (GOLD analysis project Ga0209948, IMG submission 185709) | Salt pond soil microbial communities from South San Francisco under conditions of wetland restoration - Salt Pond MetaG R2_C_D2_MG... ... | reverse complement strand
AATATGATGCATTTTCAGCCTATGACAAATATAACTCCTTTTGGTATGTGCACTACTACAGCCAATCCAGTGGTAGCATCAGCTACAGCAGCTCCGCCTTCAGGAGTACTGAAACCACAACCCTGTATACCTCAGATAGTGAGTCCCTGGGTGAAACCCAAGCCTAATGTCTTAGTTCAGGGCCAACCAGCGATAACGGAGAATTCTAGATTGACCTGTATGTGGAGCGGTCAGGTATCGGTACAGGATCCCGGGCAAAGTACTGCTGTTACTCCTTGATGAGTCTAAACCTTGCGAAAATTTTAAACCTTCGCAAGGTTGGAGTAGGTTTAATAAATCAAATAATTAAAAATATATTCAGGAGAAAACATGAGAAAAGAAAATAGTGATTTAATAACAGAATATGTCACTGACGCAGGAAATTATAAAAAGAATAGAGATTATTTTGGTTTTGTTGAAATGGATAATAAGGCGATCTGGGTATTATCAGATGGAATTGATTCTATAAAAGAAGAATTAAGTTCAGAAATTGCAGTAAGTAGGGTATTGAGTGATTTTTCAGAAAATCCATCTATGAAGAAACGGCATTTAAAAAAGTATATTAAAAATGCTAATAAGGCACTTCTGAATGAGAGTGGAAGTGTACCTTTGATGGCGACGTTGTTGATAGTAGTAACCGATTATACTCGTATTCGTACAGCCAGTGTTGGAAACACCAGGTTGTATCATCTCAAAAATGACAAGATAAAATATCGAACCAAGGATCATAGTTTAGCCCAAATGATGGTGGAAGCTGGGAAGAGTGATCCACGAACTTTGAATCAGCATGAAGAAAGGAATAATTTGAGTCAATATCTAGGTGAGGATAAGAAAGTTAAACCTAGAATTAGTAAAAAAAGAGAGTTAAAAGAAAGTGACGTATTGGTGCTATGCAGCTCTGGTTTTTGGGAAAATATTCGGGACAAAGAAATTGAAGATATAGTGAAAGATCAAGAGGAAGCAAAAAGTATAACCGAAGAATTGGAAAAATTGATATTGGAACGTAATACCGATGATCTTAATAATTATACAATCACAACTATCCTAGCCAAAAAGGTATTTAAAGAAGATGTGAATCCTACTAAAAAATGGATAAAAAGAATATTGATTGGACTTGCCATTATACTATTGATAGTACTTATAATATTCGGAGTTAAAATGTGTCGGAAACACCAGAGGAAAGAGGAAGCCCGCCAGGAAAAAGCAGAGAAAACAAATAATATAAAGGCAGCTAAAGACAAAGAAAAAGAAGGTGATAAATATTATTTGTCTGAAAAGTATAACCAAGCTTTAGATTGTTATAAAACAGCGCAAAATACATATAAAAAATTTAGGCTGAAAGAAAAGATAAAAGAAATAAAAATGAAGATTAAGGATGTAGAAAATATCCTGGCAGGAAGAAAATTAGAAAAGGAGGGTGATGAAAATTTTTCATCTGAGAATTATAAACAATCTAAAAAGCAATATATCAAAGCAGAATCTAAATATAAAAAGGCTTCTCAGTATCAAATGGGAGAGATAAAAAATAAAATTCAGAATGCAAAAAATGTGGTGAAAGCCAAAAAGTTGGAAACAGCCGGTGATAATTATTATAAGAATAAAAATTATAAAAAGGCTTATAAAAACTACAAACAGGCTCGAATACTCTATGAAGGTGTACCAGATCAATCTTTGAAAAGCATAGATAGGAAATTGGGCAATGCTGAAGCTGCAGTCAAAGGCATCGAATTGATCAAAAGAGGCGATAGCTATTTTAAAACCAAGGATTACAAAAATGCCAAAGTGAAGTATAAAACCGCAAAAGATATATTTAATAGACTGGGTGCTATTGCGAGAGTTGACAAAATTAATAGTAAATTGAGTAATATTAAAACTGCTAAGATAGAAGATAAAGCCAAGAAAATGGCCAAAAAAGGTAATGAAAAATTTGACAATAAAAAATGGAATAAGGCAATTGAAAATTATGAGAAAGCTGAGGAATTATATAATAAAATAGACAAGTATGACAAAGCAGAAGAAATGGAAAAAAAGATCAAGCAAGCCCAGAAAAAGAAAAAGATTCTAGGGCTTCCTAATCCATTTGCTAATTAATAATAGTAGGGGGCAATCAAAATCTCTTCTAAAATTTAAAACTTTAAAATTTATTATGTTAGAGTAATATACATTCGAATCATTACCGATGGTTTGGAAGAAACTGTTAGTATATTGATATTCAGAACTTAACGATCTATTTATAGAAAATATATATTTTTAAATTGATTTAAAACAGGATATAAAAATGGAAAATAAATATATTTATTTACCTCAGTACACTGTCTTGAAAGATAAATATAAGATTATAACTAATTTATCGGAAAGAAGTCATTTTTCTATTGTATACTTAGCAGAGAACGATGAAGAGGGAAAAAAAGTGGTTATAAAAGAATTTTATCCCCCAAAGTTAGCATTAAGAGATTTGGATCAGACTACTATTTTGCCCTGCCAGAATCATTTAGAAGAAAAGTATACCAAGGAAAGAGAAAAATTTTTGCAAGAAGGAAAAATACTGCAAAATATAGAGTGTGAGAATATCTGTGAATGTTACGAATATTTTCAAGAAAATAATACTGGATATATCGTAATGAAATATTATAGTGGCAAGACCTTGGAAGAATATTTGAATCAGGGAATAATGAGTTTTTCAAGGTTTTTTGAAACAATATATTTTCCTCTGCTAAAAACTGTACACAAACTACATAAAAAGGGCTATATCCACAGGGATATAAAACCGCAAAACGTAATAATGCAGGATAGTGAGCCAATACTATTGGATTTTGGTTCGGCGATAAATTATGAAGATAAAGAGTATAAAAATATAGCTATAACCCCCGGATTTTCACCTATTGAATTACATTCCAGTTCCTCTAATCAGGGTATTTACTCTGATATTTATAGTTTATCTTCAATTTTATATTATTTCTTTACCAATAAAATTCCTACCCCTGCAAAACACCGAATAATAAAGGATAACATACCCGGGGCTAAAGAATTAAATTCAGAATTATCTGATTATTTAAATAAAGTGATTATGAAAAATTTATCCATGAATTATAGAGAGAGAGATAAGTCACTTTTTATTTATAGAATGAAATTATATTTGGAGTATTGCAGAAAGAAAATTAAAGAAAAGGTATTATAGGTATGCCCAAGAAATAGATAATCTGATTGAAATTTGTTAACCTATTAAGTTGGTATTATAGTTAGAAACTTCTGGATATAATGATTTTTGAGTTACAATCTAGTCCTTTTTCTGAAGTTAAATGAGCCGGTAATTTTGTATTTTACAAGGAAAGCCTAAAATTGAGATAATGAAGTATGATTTTATTGAGAACCTCTTTTAATTGGTTGCAATATTTGATATTTTTTCAAGTATTTTGGACTATTTATCCAGGAGATATATAATTGGAGTATAAAACACAACACATAGATCCATTTATAAAATTTGACCATAATCACTGGGTGAAGTTGGAGCATCTGGCGCGTTATATTTTTGCTAAAGATATAATATCTGATTATTTTGGACGTAATGGATCTAAAGTTCTTGATCTAGGATGCGGTAATGGATATGGCACCTCAATTCTGGCAGAAGTAACCTCCAGATGTTTGGCTGTTGACATTAATAATGAAGCACTACAGGAAGGTAAAAAGCAGTATCAGTCTTCAGAAATATCCTATCGAAATATTGATTTAAATAAACCTGGAAATAATATTGCAAAAATTTGGGGAGAAAAAAACTTTGAGGTAGTAGTTTCATTTGAAGTGCTGGAGCATTTAGTGGATCCTAAACGAATTGTGAGGGAAATATATAATTTAATTGGTGAGCAGGGGTATTTTATTGTTTCAGTACCTAATGAAAAATTTGAGTCACTTGATTCTAATGGTAACCCTAAAAATCCTTTTCATAGACAAGCTTTTAATTTGGATAGGCTCAAGGAATTAATGCAGGAAAATGGATTTCAGATACAGAACTATTATGGTCAGGCTCAAACTCACTCTAATTTAATTCAGAATAAAGAAAATAAATTGGTTGATAAGGATCTATTAACACGAAAGGAAAAACTTGATATAGCAAGAGAATATGCCTATCCCTGTCAAGATGATATAGATTCCTCCTATTCAATAATCGCTATAGCAAAGAAAATATGATTTAAGATTCTGTGGTCAGGATAAATTAAATGGGGCTATTGCAAAAACCTAACGAACTTTATATCGAATGTCTCACCGAGGTCTGGTGACTCCGATGAGAGAGTTATAATATATTTAAGTAATTAGATAACAGATATTAACAATATACTAAATGTTCTAATATATCTTCCCATGAACACTTTTTTTGTAGCCAGCCTATTAATCAAATTTATTCAAAAAATTATATTTCTTATTTAACGTTTTAAATTTGTTACTAGTTTAGTAAATTAATAGAGAGTGGTTAATAAATTAGAAATAGGGGATTGAGATGAAAAAATTAATGGTAATTCTAGTTTCTATTATTTTACTACAGGGTACAATCATGGGGGCTACCCCTGAGTCAGGAAAATTTGGTTTAGGAATACAATTAACTTCGCCTCATTATGGACTTAGTGGAATCTACAATCATAGCGAAGAAATTTCTTTCCAGGGAGTTATTGGGACAGGTTACTGGGGTAGTATCGGTGGACGAATTCTATATAGATTTGAAAAAAAAGAATTCTATAATCTATATGGTTACGGAGCTTTAGGACTATATACTCAAGGATATTCAAATTATTACTTTAGCTCAGGCTTTAGTCTGGGAGCCGGAGCTGGAATAGAATATAATTGGAAAGGATTATCTGAAGATCTTCCACCAGTTTTTACAAATTTAGAGGCTGGTTTGAGTAGTGTATATCCTCATATCAATATAGGAGTTGGTTTTCATTACTATTTTAATATCTCAGATTAATTACCATTATTTTATTAAGTTTCTATATAGATATTGAAAAAATAGTTTTATAAGACGACTAAACACCAACTATGATGTTGAAGCATATAATTTTACCCTAAAAGGGTGATACAATGGAGCAGAAATCAAAAATGGACCAGGAAGAATATGATTTTTATCAGCGATTGAGAGAAAAAATTGATGCCTGGTTCAAATCAGGAAATGGAAAAAAACATAAGTATGCTAAATATCTGATCTGGGCACCAGATTTATTTCATTTATTGGTCAAGTTATCTCTTGATGATGAAGTAAAGACAAGACATAAAGCCAAACTGGCAGTTGCTATTGCTTATTTTATTTCTCCCCTGGATTTGTTGCCAGAGGGAATAATAGGTCCAGTCGGATATATTGATGATATTGCTCTGGCAGCCTATACTCTTAATGGGATTATAAATGAGACTAGTTCAGAGAGAATTAAAAAACATTGGGCCGGGGAGGAAGATGTAGCTATAGTGCTTCAGCAAATTATTAAATTTGTTGATAGGACTTTGGGGTCTGGAATTGTGAAAAAATTACGAAACAAATTATAAGACAAAACACAATAAATGTTTTCACTCCATAAACGAGCTTAAAAAATGTAAATATCTATGATATTACCTTTAGTAGTTCGAGAAATATTTTTATGGATACTCTTTTTAGTGTCGGAATTTACTTTCAATGAACTATTTCTATTTAACTCTTCTCTTTTTTTTACTGTCGATTCTTGATTTACTTTAGAATTTACTTGTTCACCTTGAATAATGTATGAATCTGTTCCAGGATCGTATTGAAGATCATAGACATTCTTTGAACTATCTATCATTTAATCAGCCCCTTACCCTAATTCCTCCAGGATAGAAAAAGTGAATAAGGTGTTTTTATAATTAGGTTATATTTAAAGGTAAAAAATTAATTCACTAAATAAAAGCAAAATCGGAACTTATACAGTATTATTTTAAATCTCAGGAAAATTGAGATTGGAATAAACGAATTAGTTTATATTATAATAATGTAATAGAGAGCCCAACAAAAGTCTAATTTTGATGATATTGAGAATATTAATTCAACTTCATTAATGTTGATGGTCCCATTTAATGCATTGGACTTGAACTATTTTTACACTGTACATGAAAATAATTTTCGTAATTTACTGAACAAAAATTTTGATTATTAACTGCAAAGAATATTCTGAAACCAAGAAAATTGTGGTCCTTTATTTTTCATCTTAGCAGTTACTCCTGTATACAACTGTATCAAAAGCAGTGTATTCCGGTAAGATTACTGAATGTGTTTGGGATGACTCTATGCTTGGGATTAGGCTTAAAATTGTGATATATATTACTTATTACTTTGGAGAGATAAGTGACATCTGAAGACCTCTTTATTATTTTTATGAAATTGGTAATAGAGTGAATTATCTATTTTATTCTCTCTTATGACAACAGAATCATTGTATTTGACTTCAGATAGAAAATTGCCCTCTAGGCTTCTTATTCTATGTTCTTTCAGTAAATTGAGGGGGATAATATCAAATAGCCACTCAAAATATTTCGAATTATTAACATGCTGGTTTATATCAATATCAGAGTATCTTGCTGTCTTACATTCTGAGGTTTTAGTTTTATCAGGAATTTCAATTTTTTCTAACCGTTTATTAATAGCATGTTTGCCCTCAATATATGTAAAATCATCAATAGCCCTTTGAATTCTAACCGGTCTATAGTTTTTAAAATTTACTATTATCCAATTCGAGGTTACCTGAATTAATTTTTTACTATTTGCATTAGTTATTTCAAAATCGCGCAAGCCAAATATTTTATCGATTCCCTTGGGCCAGGTTCTGATCGTTATTTTATCATTCCATTCTGGCAATTCATTAACTTCCATATAAATCCTTGATAAAACCCAAAAATCATTTTGTTTTTTCAGTTCATTATAGCTAGCATTAAGCTGATATGAATGCAGAGCAGCGGCTTCCTGGAGTAAATTTAAGAGCCTAGATATTTTCAACCTGTTTTGAAAATCTACTTCAAAACTTTTTATTCGGTACTTTTTTTCTAGAACTTTATCCATAGTATTACAATTAGATTTATAATAATATTTTCAAGTAATCTATAGATATGATTGAAGATTATATCCAACAGGGGTATAACTTACAATTAATCCTGAAAAGTTTTACCTAATTTCTGTCGGTCTTCCTCAGATAATCTCCAACCCGTGGCGCCCAGATTATCTTCCAAATGTTTTGGACTAAGTGCTTTTGGAATTGTTATTACTTTTTCCTGAGAAATTAGCCAGTTAAGGGCAATTTGAGCGGGAGCTTTAGAATATTTTTCTGCCATTTCGTTTACTATTTCATAATTATTTTGAGCCAGTTTACCTTTTGCAAGGGGCCGAAAGGCTGTTACTATAATATCATGATGTTGACAATAAGGAACAATTTTATCTTTAATTTTGCGGTTAAATTCACCACTATTCTGTGTTAGTAAATTGTATTCAATCTGATTGGTTACGATTGGATTTTCAGAATCAGCCTGGGCCATTTTTAATTGAGAAACTGAAAAATTGCTGACTCCGATTGATTTAATTAAACCCTCCTCGACTAGTTCGTCCATTGCTTGCATTGTTTCTGAGATTGGCACATCAAAATTAGGTTTATGAATAAGATATAAATCAACATAGTTCAGGCCCAGACGCTCTAAACTATTCCTGGCAGCCTGGATAAGATCGTCATGTCTGAGATGACTTGGGGAGACCTTTGTTGTGATAAATAGATCTTCCCGGTTATAATCTTTGATGGCTTCTCCGACTAATTCCTCGGAATGCCCAGCACCATACATTTCAGCTGTATCAATATGAGTATAACCCATATCCAGGGCTTTTTGGATATTTTCTATACTTTTCTGATCACCGCTTGAATCCCTACTGAATCTACCCCCGACTCCCCAGGTTCCTAATCCTAATACTGGAATTTTCATTCCTGATTTGAGTTCCTCTTGTTCCATCTTATGTCCTTTTTGTTTATATTTATTTGATATTAGAAATAAAAATTAAGATTTTATCTTACCTTTGCAAATTAAATCAGTATTAAAAATAATTCAAGGTATGCTCTAATTAATAGTAGACATAATCAGTAATATTTGCGAAAATCCACAATTATATTGGGTCTGGTTTCTATGACCATGAAAAAATATTTTTTTAAATTTTATTTAATGCCTCCAACTTTACTACATTATCTAATTTAATGGGTTGTTTTGTTTTTCATAGTAAAAACAAAATTTTATGGAATATTTCTGATTGTATTGTGTAAATTTATAAATTTATTGGAAGTTTAAAACATTCGGAATTATTAGTGTAAATAGAATTTGATTATTGCTAGTTTAATTTTAGGACTGGTTTGATTTTACAGCAAATAAATAGTATGTTTTTAAATAGCAGTAAAATGAATTTTAGTTCTCATTTAAAAGGGAATGGATTCATTTAGATTATGGAAACTTTACCTGGAAAATTCATTTTTTATTTTCTTCTATCTTCAAAGCCCTTCCATAATTCTATAGGACCACAAGAAATAGACAAAAGAATCTTTCATGAATGTGTTCGGGATGAACTGTAGAATTATTGGGTTTTTATATATAAAAATGATATTAAGTAATGTAAATATGTTTGATTCCTAGTGATAATCTAGGTATTTTCTAATCAATAATAAATAGGAGGAAGATATGCGGCGACGAGAATTTTTAAAAAATTGTTTAAAATACAGTGCTGGTTTAACTACGGGGGCTCTAGTTGCAGGTCCTGACCGTACTCAGGTACCTAAAAGAGAACTAGGTACTACTGGAGAAGAATTATCAATGGTAGGATTCGGCGGTATTATTGTCATGGATGAAACTATCAAAACAGCTAAAGAGCGAGTGGCAGCAGCTGTAGATCGTGGGATTAATTATTTTGATGTTGCCCCAACATATGGTAATGCAGAAACGAGATTAGGTCCCGCGCTAAAACCCTATCGTAAAGATTCTTTTCTGGCTTGTAAAACGCAAAAGAGGAAGAAAAAAGGTGCGCGAAAGGAGTTGGAACAATCTCTTCAGAATTTAAAGACAGATTATTTTGATCTGTATCAACTTCATGCCATCAGAACTGAAGAAGATGTGAAAAAGGCATTTGGACCTGACGGAGCTATGGAAACTTTTTTACAAGCAAAAAAGGAAGGTAAAGTAAGATATTTAGGCTTTTCTGCTCATTCTGAAAAGGCTGCCTTAATGGCTATGGATAGATATGATTTTGATACTATTCTTTTTCCGATAAATTTTGTCTGCTGGCACAAAGGTAATTTTGGTAAGGAAGTAATTCAGAAGGCACAGAAAAATAATATGGGAATACTGGCTTTGAAAGCTTTGGCTTATTCCGAAATTCCTGCCGGACAGGAAAGTGACTATGATAAATGCTGGTATATTCCTATAGAAGATGATAAGATTGCAGAATTATCTCTTAGATTTACACTGTCTCAAGGGGTTACAGCAGCAGTTCCACCAGGAGAGTATAGCTTTTTCAATCCAGCAGCTGATATTGCATCTAATTATGCACCATTAAACAATTCTGAAAAAAAAGAGTTATTGAAAGCTCAAAAAGGTGCTTTACCTTTGTTTAAAGGATAATGGGAAAAATAGGAGATACTAAATTGGACCTGGAGATTATATTTTTGATCCATTCACGGGAGTTCATAAATATCAAGAATTGTTAATACCAACTTTTATCTAATTTTTTTAGTTAATTGAAAAAATTAACAAACGACTGGGGTTCTTTAAACTAATTTAGATTGCCAATAAATTAACTGTATACCTTAATTATTCATAACCATGTTGAAATGGTAGGTTAAGAATATATTTTATAATATTTTAAATACCCTATTCTATAAAAACTCAGTTTCTATGGTTATGAATAATTTTAAGGTAACCCCCAGGGCCTTGTGTGAAAAATGCCTCGCTGGAGATCCTCCCAAGGAGTCCTATGTGACCTAAGGGAAATGGTAATGAATTTTTCAGGTATACTTTGATACGTTATTTCAATGGATTATTATTTGATATTGATAAATAATAAAATCAGACTAATAAGTAATGTGAAAGATTATATTTACAAATTATTTGCTTATGTAATAGATTATAGTCATTTTTAAAATGATGGAAAGCAATTTGAGGGTATAATTAGTAAAACGTAGAAAACAATTCATTACAAATTTAAATAGAGTAGAAATTATATAATTATTTAGGAAGGTAGAGTTGTTTTTATGAAATTTATATCTCTAAATAAATATAATTTGGCAATGACATTTTTTGTAATTGCGATATTTTTAATTTTAGCTATTAATCTTATTTCTCTTGATGTATTTTCATTTGAAGAAGATAAAGTTACCAAAATACATTATGCTGGTAACATTTCCCCCACCCATGAGAAATTAATAAAAATGTTTAACGAGCAGTATAAAGGGGAGATTAAAGTAGTACCGATAGATTTACCTTTTACTAAATATAGTACAAATGAAATTAAAGAACTTTTAGTAAAATCACTAAGAGGTAAAAGTAAGGAAATTGATATTTTAGCTATAGATAGAATTTGGACTGCAAGATTTTCTAAGTGGACAGAACCATTGGATGCATATTTTTCTCAAGAGGAAAGGAATAAAATTTTAAAGCCTGTTTATCAAGCTAGTAAATATAATGGTAAGTTAGCTAGTTTACCTATGTATTTTGATATAGGAATTTTATGCTATAGGACTGATTTAATAAAACAGTTAGATAGGAAATCTAATTTAGAATCTACTTTAAAAAATTCAATTACTTGGAGAAGATTTATACAATTGGGTAAAAAATGGAGTCAAATAAGTGGATCTAGTTCCTATTATCTCCTCGCTGGAGAAAATTTTGAAGGATTGATTTGTAATTATCTCGAAATACTTTATTCCAAAGGAGGAGAGTATTGTCCTAAAAACGGTAATAACCTATTACAAAAAGATAAAATCAAATCATTAAAATTTTTAAAAAACTTAATTTATAAATATAACATCACTCCTACAAAAATCACGGGGTTTACTGAAGTTGATGTATATAGGTATGCTTTAGAAAATGATATCCCATTTTTTAGAGCATGGTTTAGTAATCTAAAAGATACTACACTTTTTGGGGAATATTCATATAAGTTAGATTCTGTTAAATTTGCTCCTTTGCCTCATTTCCAAAAATATTCTCAGGCGAGATATGTATATGGGGGATGGAATTTAGTGGTATCAAAATTCAGTCGACATAAAAAGGAGTCGGTTAAATTTTTAAAATTTCTAATGTCACGAAAGGCACAAAAATTAATGTTCAAAGAATCTTATTATTTACCTGTAATCAAGAGCTTATATCAGGATAGTACAATAGTAAAAAATAGTACATATAAATTGTTAGAAGGGATTATTAATAAATACGGATTTTCTAGACCGAAATATAAAAATTATACAAGGATATCAAATGTAGTATCACATTATATTAATCAAGCCTTAGAGAATAAGGAATTATCTCCACAAAAGGCTCTCGAATTAGCAAAACAGAGCCTTCGTTCTGGTGAAATAATCTTAGAGTAAAAAATGAGTTTAATAAAAAAATTAAAAAACCAAGATATTGAGATAAAACATATTGTTATTCTTTTTATTATTTTAGTAGCTTTTCAGATTGTTTTATCTTTTGTAAATAAATTTTCAATCAATAATCTGTTAAATAATACTTTAGATTTATACAAAGAGGATTCAGCTGAAAGGGTAGCGTCTCTAACTACCAATTCCTTAGAACTAATACTGGAAAATAGTTTTATTAAACAGAAAAATCGTAGTGACTTACGAAAAAAAGAGATCATAGAGGCGTTTAATATACATTTTGGTCAACAAAAGATACATAGAAATGTAAAAAAAATCAGTATTATAGTTAAAAAAGATAATGAGTATTTGGCAATAGATGAAGGCAATGAGCTATATAAATATTTTTTTGGGGATATCAAAAAGATAAAAACTTCTCAGAAGTTTAAAAATAGTATAAAAAAATATAAAAAGTTTGAATACGAGATAAAACAAACTGAAGTAATTCATACTTCTGTAATACAAAATAGAGCTTTCGATGTTTTTGTACCTTTCATGCCTAAAGGAGAAATTGAAGGGGTAGTCTATTTTAAAATAGTGCCTGCTTTATCAAATATTAAAAATGAGATAACAAATACCTTAAATGAAACTAGTATGATCTTTACTGCTTTGATTCTGTTTGGACTTTTAGCAATGTTTTATATTACTTCTCAGACGGTAGAACAGCGGGATGAAGCTGAGGAAGAATTAATTAAAGCAAGGGAAGAGAAGATAAAAAAGGAGATTGCCTATAAAAAGGAAGTGCATTTCACCAAAAGGATATATCACGCTCACCATAAAGCAGAAAAAATAATGGGTTTTATTAAAGATGAAATAAAAAATTTAACAGAGAAAAATATGGGAAGATTTAAGGAAATAGCTACTAAGTATGCCAGTTTTGTTTCCAGAGTGATTTATGAAATGAAATGGAAAAATCCTCCTATGCACGCCACTAGAGGACCCTTTTTTAATACTGATA